>Ga0247843_1008977_pt1 | contig 11354 bp, 11 predicted proteins | sample LaCruzMarch2017__FD_192420 | JGI IMG/M metagenome (GOLD analysis project Ga0247843, IMG submission 192420) | Freshwater microbial communities from meromictic Lake La Cruz, Castile-La Mancha, Spain - LaCruzMarch2017_8m | ecosystem: Environmental > Aquatic > Freshwater > Lake | place: Spain...
TTGATTTGGGTGGTAGTTGCCCGTTCGAGTTTGTTTTAGATGCTGAGCAAAAGCCGCTTATGGCCTACGTGCTGGACCCCGATGGCATACCTATTGAATTAAACGTAACTCGCTGACCCTTATAGCTGTTTGAAATTTAACTGACTACGATGTATTTTACTGTAATCCATAAATGTTGATTAAATTCATTAAACTTTTTGAGTTTGAATCCTCAGAATACTTTTTAGATGGATCATGCACTGTATCAGTTCCATTAAACAAAACTGTAATGGTGTCAGAGAAGTTTATAAAGGTATAATAGATTTCTGGCGGTATTGTTAATACGCCATGGTGACTTTTTGTATCTATTTCGAAAATTTCAAATAACAAGTTTTCACCAATCACCTTAGCACAAATAATTCTGATGTTGCCGTAAGCCACTGAAATATTCTGTGTTTGTTTACGGTGAAATTTCCAAGTCTTAATTGATTTAGGGTTTACTTCTGAAAAATATATTTCAGAAATATTCAAGCCTGAACTATTTTCATCAATTAAAACGTGGCGAAGATCGCCTAATAGATTATTCACTCTCGAACGTTTGTTAAATTTCGCACCTGTAGATCCTTGTATTTCTTTCATTCTATTTACTTACGCTCATAATATTCAATTTGTTCAATTGTTAAATCAACCATTTTTTTTGGATTTGACCTGTAATGTAAGTACCAATCTGCAACCATCTTTAAACTCTCATTAATATCTAATTTAGGCACCCATAACAATTCTTTAACAGCTTTTTCACAGTTAAGACTTAAAAGTGACGCTTCATGCATTGTTTTTAATTTAGAATATTTGTAGTGTTCACTAGTATTAACATGTCCCCAAAACTTTCCTAATTTTTCTACAATTTCCTTGACTGTATAAATGTTTGATTCCTTTGGGCCAAAATTGAATGCTTCTCCATGTAATCTTGCTTCTATAGATAGCATTTGGGCTAAGCGTAAATATCCACTTAGTGGTTCAAGTACATGCTGCCAAGGTCTAGTTGAATTTGGGTTACGTATAGACAAACTTTGTCCTTTTAACCAAGCATTTATACAATCTACTATAATTCGATTGTCGTTCCAGTCGCCTCCACCAATTACATTTCCAGCACGTGCAATTGCAATTCTGTTCTTTGAATTATCTGCAAAAAAACTTCTTATATAGCTTGAAATGATTACCTCGGCACTAGCTTTAGATGCACTATAAGGATCTGAACCCCCAAGACGATCAGACTCAATATATCCGACATCTCTTTCATCATTTTCATAGCATTTATCACTTGTTATCATAACTGCCACCCCTTGAAAACCTGATTTCAACATGGCTTCTAGAACTGTGGCTGTGCCTTGTGAATTGGTTTGAATAGTTTCGAGTGGCTTTTCATAACTTTTTGAAACAATAGATTGCGCAGCTAAATGAAAGATATAATCTGGTTCTATTGTTTTAATAGCTCGAGATAATAAATTAATATTACAGATGTCTCCATATATTTGAGTCACCTGGGTATTGATGTTTAGATCTTCATACATGGACGGATGTGTAATTTGATTATTTGAATAGCCTGAAACACGTGCACCCAGTTTATTGAGCCATATAGTTAGCCAAGAACCTTTAAATCCTGTGTTGCCAGTCACCAATACTTTTTTATCATTGAAAGTTTCTTCTAAAGAAATGCTTCCGTGCTCTAAAGCCACGGAGTGTTTCCCTGCTGACATAATTCATCAAGATAATTCTTGTCCCGTAAAGTGTCCATACATTGCCAAAATCCTTCATGTTTGAATGCCATCAATTCTCCCTCAGACGTTAATTTCTGTAATGGCTGTTGTTCTAAAATACTATTGTCATCTCTTAAATAATTAAATATTGCTGAGTTAAATACAAAGTAACCCCCATTTATCCAGCCGGTGTCAGTTTGTGATTTTTCATGAAAGTACTCAACTTTATTTTCATTTAACTTTATCACACCAAATCTTGCAGGAGGCCTAACTGCAGTGACTGTCGCAATTTTTCCGTGGTGCAAATGGAAATTCACTAATTTTCTTAAGTCAACATTACAAAGACCGTCGCCATAAGTTAACATAAACATTTCTTCTTTGACTAGGTGACTCTTTAGTCTTAAAAGTCTTCCGCCTGTTAACGTATCTTGGCCAGTATTTATCACAGTAACTTCACCTGGTAGATTATTATCGCCTACGAAATTTTCAACTTGTTCACTAAGATAGCCCGTTGCGAGCTTAAAATCTCTAAAGCCATATTTTACGTAAGACTCAATAATGTGCCTCAAAATTGGCTTTCCCCCTATGTCGACAAGAGGTTTTGGTCGAGTTTTCGTCTCTTCGGACAGGCGTGTTCCCTTACCGCCACAAAGTATTACCACTTTCATGGAAGAAGTATACTGCATGAAAATCGTCCGAAATTTCGTTTGTCCAACTAAGAAAATTTAGCATACTTCAAAACACCTAATCTGATTTTATGGCATGACCACATAATGCTCAATAATATAGAATACAACTCACATGTTTCTCAATCCATTAATTTGTAAAACTAAGTTTGCGAATATCTTGTTGATAAAAACATTAAGACAATAAGTCTATTACTTTCAATTGCTTCAAATTCCTGTTTCTTCGATTAATTTTTTCAAGTTTGAATAATGATAAAACTTTCCAATGACTAAATTCATAGAATTTAACATATAAACTTCTAGTTTTGGGAAACCTAGAACCTAGTAATTTCATATACCTACTTACTTGTTTATTTCTATCCGCTACATTTGTTGAAGATGCTGAATTCCATTTTGGTTCCCAGGAGCCTTGGTATATTTCGGAGTGTGAAAAACTGTCTGAACCTAACCTTGATATGCTTAAGACATAAGCCTCATGCGGTCCTTCAGCGGTAGCTCTTTTGGTGCCAATGCTTTTGTTTACTTTATAAAAATGTTTGTTATCATTGCAATTTGCTAAATAAACTTCTGTATTTACGTATCCATTTTTCTCCGAATAGACAGAATAAAACAAGTCTGGTGAAATTTGGTAAAAACCGTGATTAATCCAATTGTTTGCGCACAACGCATGCAATATTGTGCCTTTTTCCTTCAAAAAGGATGATGCATTAAATAGTGCATTAGGAATATTGTAAAGATGATCTAATGTTCCAAAATCAATTACTAAATCATATTTCTGCTTCATTGTTACCAGATGTGAGGGTAAATCCTCACCTAGATCGGCAACATAGGTAGCATTTTCATATGAAGAAATATCTATTGAATCAACTTTTGCCCAGGGCAATAAACTATTTATAAAATCCTCTGCATACTCCATCTTTTTATACTCAAACTTTAAGTTTTTTGGTAATTCTAAAACGTTTTGCCTACCTAAGGTCAATACATTATTTATTGCCCGAATATTCTCGTGTGTCTTCAGTGCGTAAAGGAGTAAATTTGTTGAGTTGATCTCGAATCCCATGTTTTACCCTTCTTTATTAATTTAGTTTTTTGAATTTCTATAACGAAATATCATTTCTGGCTCAAGTATGTTATCTATGTTAAAAACTGAGTCAAGAACTCGGTCGGCAACGTAACTTGGGTCGATAAGAGAACTAATTTTTCTTCCTATTGATTCTGCATGCTTTCTGCCCATTCTTGTATTCATTGTCCCCATAGAAACTAGTGAGAACCGATTTCCAGAGCTGGCATACTCATCATTCATGGATTGAACAAAACCCCTAAGTGCGAATTTGGATGCACAGTACGTGCTCATGCCAGAAATGCCTTGATAAGCACATGTTGAACCAATGTAAACAAAACATTTGTTTGAAATTACTGCTGTTTTTTGTTTATCTAAAATTCGCTTAGTTAATTGTATTGGTTGTGTTACATTCTCATTAATTTCCTTGCTTATTTCCATTTCTGTTGAATTTACGATGCTGCTATGATTGAAAACTCCTGTGGTAAAAAAAACATAGTCATAATCTTTATCAATTTCTAGTTCCAAATAGCTATCTACTAAATTGTGTATAGAATGATTATTGGCCGTTTTAAATGCGTTTAATACGTCCGTGCTTAGCGCACTGCGCGAGACTGCGGTTACAGACACATTTAGCTTAACTAACCCCAAAACAATCCTTGAACCTAGCTCGCTTGCGGCACCAATCACCAAGCTATTGATCATTTTGCCTCCAAAATACCAACAATATAATTAAGTTTGGTGTAAAGTATCACATATAAACGAGATCGGATACAGAAGTAGTTAACCATGACTAATAATGCCGGCAGACTAAATTCACAATCGACAGTGAACTGGAAAAGGATAAATGCTCACGGTCCGTTCTCAATGGGAGTATGGAAAAATAATCAAGGCTTAATGGTAGGTAATCAAGAATCCATGGATGGACGAGCAGGAGTTATGCTTAAAAAACTTCGCTCCGAGTTACTCGCTACATTTTCAATTGATCAGATTTCTACGATGTCCATTATTGATATAGGTTGTCACGATGGTTGGTTGTTGCATAATCTTTCCGATTTGCCTTTCAAGTCCATGACAGGGCTGGAGCCTAGAGAGAAAAATGTTAAAAAAGGTTTTATTGTTAGAGAAGAGCTTCAACTTCAAAATAACATAGAATTCCTCGTTGGCGATACATCCTTACTACATTCTAGAAGTTTTGATATAGTTGTATGCACTGGAGTTTTGTACCATGTTGAGAGTATTCCTCTATTTTTACGGGAGCTATATAAAATCTGTAATAATTATATTTTTATTGAAAGTAGAACTATTGATTCAGGACTCATAAGTAATCAAATGAAGGAGCAGGCTGAACTAGTTGATTTACCCTATAAGTTTGATAAAAAATTAATAGGAATGAGTCTGCATAAATTTGAATCTGCTTACAGTGATGGCTCGGCGCATGTTGATACAGTAGTCTCATTGCCAACTCCAGAAACTATTATTATGTATCTTCAATGTTTAGATTTTAGGGACATCAAATTAGTTCTGGATGCAGAAACTTTCCGCCAAGAAATAAAACGTAAAGATCGTCCGCTTGATGGTGTGTGCATAACTGCTCGAGTCTCAAAATCTGATGAAATAACTAATTACGAAAAATTTAAAAACATAGGATCACAAAGTGCAGAAAAAATTGAATCTATCTATGAAAAATCTTTACTGCCATTAAAAATACTGAGTTTAATACAAAGCATTGGGGCAAGAAAAAAGCCTATTTACCCAAGAATCTCAAACAGGCTGTGGATGTGGCTACAGCCAAGTAATTTTCATAACGAAAAACTCGAGTCTAAAATTCTTAATGCGTTAAATCTTGATTCAGATCAAAAAACGATTTTTAAAGATTTAAAATTTAGTCCGCAGGACAAATCTAATTTTGAATTGGCAAAGTTAGATTTTTATAACGGAGATTACAGTGATTCAAAAAATAGACTTGAGGATATAATCAATAAACCAAATGCAGACTGGCGATCAGTTTATCGCGCATACTATTTTTTGATACTAATTGGCAAGAGACTAGAAGATGAAAAAATAATCACCGAAGCTGAGAATGGGTTGTTAACTTGCAACCCTCAGCATCCTTATTTATTGGATAAAAGATTAACAAACTAGTAATACAGGTAGATGAATACATCTAAATTAATTTCATTGAGGACTAACTGGCCAGAATTCTGGAGGAATTCCGTTGGGAAATATTTTCCAAATTTTTTCCTGTAAAAGCATGTCGCTAACAACCTCATAAGAATAATCCGAATAAGTTTTGGCGTACTCAATAAAACTTAAACTATCTCCTTTTTCCGATTTTTTGAGTGAAATGTAAGCATCGTAAATTAGTGGCATTATAGCTTTAATAATGGTTGCAAATTTGGTCCGCAACCGTCGTTTAATTGATTTATTCATACGTATTCCTTCAAAATATTTTCTTGAATCCTTGGCCCATTTGCTTGACCGACCCCAACCGACCTCTATAGCTTCTGTAAGGGTGTCGGTAGTTATGATCTCTTGCATACCTAAATCACTTTTAATACGTAAGCTATCTATTAACTTTAACGATATGCGCTTGATTTCTGCACTGTCTATAACTACTTCAAAACCGTTAGGTAACGGGACAGTCCCCCCGTTCCGGATCCAGTAGGGATATTGTCCAGTTAAGTATTTTCCTTTGAGCGCTAGAAACCCAGCAAGTGCTACTTCAAGGGTTGCGGCTGATTTTCCATAGTGGTCACGCATATTATCTGAAAAATTCCGTAAATCTTCAGTCCGCATTACTTGATATACCAGATTTGCTGCGAGGTGTTCAGGTCCAACTATTCTATTAAATCGATTTATAGTGCTTGAGTCTGTTAAGTCTAGCTTGCTAAATCCCTTCCATGCTTTTAAATCATTGCGTAAACTATCATAAATCGCGACTAGGCCACCAGCACAAGAGTGGTCTGGATTATTCTCTAAAGTGTTAATCGCAGAAATTATCCCAGTCCATAGAATACATTCTTGATCATCAAGTAAACATACATAATCTGTGTGAACTTTTTCCAAAGCTAAATATAATCTTTCTCTATATGTGTCATAACCAGGATGGTGAATGTAATCCCATCTCATATTAGCGTTTGAGCCTTGATCTCCATGCTCCCAACTATTTGCTGAACCATCAGCAAATATTAGTTGAACTGAATAATTTGCATAATAAAGCATTTGCCTTCTAATAAAGTTGTGCCGCTGATAAGTTAAAATTATTATAGTAACTCGAGGTATATTCCTCATACTTAAATTCATATTCTAAGTATATTACCTTAATTCCTATTATTGAATAGCAAATAACAATTGAAAGGGGCTTTAAATTACCAATCTGTCAAAGCTTTTTTTAACTGCCTAATCGGCTTTGTTCCTACATAAGCATATTGATTTACAAACTCACTCACGGCTTTTTGTACAGGAGGTAATCCCCACCAATTTTGAACATCATTCCAAATTAAATTAACATGCTTAGCACAAGACTTAGGATCATCGAAAAGTATTGATGCTTGCCTAAGCATGTTAAAGTATGGAACCGCATTCTCACTAAGTTCCCAATGGCTTGGATTCCAAAACATAACTGTTGGTACTCCACTTGTAAGTGATTCTAAAAAAGTTGTTGCGTTATAGGTGGCCACATAAATTCGAGCATTACCCATAAGGAGATTGATATCCGTGTCACCTAAATCTTTAACAACTTCCGGAGCTTGATCATTCCATCTTTTTTCGATATCCCAGTTAAAATCCATTGGGTATAGTCGCACAATTAATTTTTGGCGTACTTCATTTGAAAGTGATGAGGCAAATTCAATTTGATCATTTATATAACATTCAATTTGTGAAGCAATTGGAAAGCTATGCAACAATCCGCTTTGCCTCTCAAATGAAGTTGTAACTTGCAAACAAATTCCGCTACTAGTTGTTTTGATATTTCTATTACCAATTAGTTTAACGGAAGGCGCAGGCACAATTTTTCTCTCGTCTATTCTTTTCCAACCCCAGGAAATAAATCGATCACTGATAGCTATTTCATGTAATTCTGCGGACGACCAGGCTCCCGTACCATAATGTCCACCATGTTGTGAAATAACCAGCTTAGAACCATTCTCACAATTGTCTGCAGCCCATAATTTCCAAATTTCGTCACCAACAAATGCGCTATCAGTTACAATTATTTTGGGATTTTTCACTGCTTTCATGTCTAATGCTGATTCGGATAACATTGAATATCCTTCTAAAAAACAGGTTGGTAAATACTTTGGTATTTCAGTAGCTACCGCTTCAGTAAATATATCTTCATAATCAAAAAATAAAGTCCATTTTCTTTGAGATTGGTCTGGTGTAAAATTCTTTGTGTAAGTTTTAAGACTCCTAATTGGTAATTGTCGAAACAAAATTGAAAGTTTCAAATATTCAAATTTTTTTAAATATTGTAAATGAACAGCGACACCCATACCTCTAAAAATTCGCCTCCTGCCAAGAAAATTAAGAACGCGCCTCAAATTCATGTATTTAATTTTATTAGCTGACAAATTAGTGCTTGAACTTGATTTAATTGCACTTTCTGGATTAATTATTTCACAATTTAGATTTAAACTTATTACTTTTATATTTGTATGCTTCTCAGCAATGTCAGCATAAAGATTCTCATTCCACACACTTTCTTGAATTTGTCTTATAAAGTTTTCGGTATCTGAGGCAGGATTAAATGCTTTATTCTGTGAAATTCTATGCATTAAAAGGTTCGGATAATCTCTAGAAACTTTTTGTAGCATTTGCCAGCGATCAAAATATACTTGTATAAAATACAATAGCCAATATCCTACAACTATTCTCCAGTATCTGACAGAGTAATTCACTCCATGAATATTGTTCAATTCTTTAGCTATCTCGTTTAATACTTTCTCGTAGACATTATTAAGGTACAAATAGTCTTGCTCAAGCTTTAGTCTATTGTCCCAGTGATACGGATATATCAAATAATTTAGGGATTGCCAGGATTCTTTCCTTGAGTACCTTAGGCACCATGTACCCAAAAAAATGATTGATTTATTTTTTGCCCATGTGGATTCGATATCGGTTGTGGCAAGATAAATTGGCAAATTTTCGTTTTGGGAATTCTTTTCAAAAATCACTAATGTAATATATCATTTTAGTGTACATTGATATTCATATGGAACCATTTTTCAGTGTTGTGATAACCACCTATGACAGGGCAGAGTTTCTTGAAGCGGCTTTAGAAACTCTATTAACGCAATCTTTCAAAAATTTTGAAGTGATAATCGTTGATAATTTCTCAAAAGACAACACTAGTGAAGTTGTAGATAAATTCTCAAGTTTAGATATTAAGTTTTTTAAATTCAAAAATGAAGGAGTTATTTCATTATCGAGAAATTTCGCATTAAGTAAGTGTATGGGTCAGTGGATTGCTTTTTTGGATTCTGATGATTTATGGACTCCGAACAAGCTTCAAAAATCCTATGATGCTATTAATGTGCAACTATCTGTTATATATCATGGTATGGCTCTATTAAAAAATAATGTTCTAGTTGGAAAAATAAAAACAAGAACATTATCAAAGCCGGTTCTCGAGAATTTACTACTAAAAGGTAATACAATTGCATTTTCGTCAGCTGTTGTAAGGAAAAGTTCTCTTGAAATGATTCAAGGATTTAACTGTTCTAAAAGTATGATCAATACAGCGGATTTTAATGCTTGGTTAAAGCTTGCGAAAATGGAAGCATGTTTTGCTTATTTACCAGATACTCTGGGAATTTATAGGATTCATGAAAATAATTTATCGAGTGATGAATATTTATCACAAGCAATTGCAGCTGTTGAAGAATTCATCAAGTGCTTAGGATTGAGAGAGCAATCGAGGATCAATAGTTTGTTGATTTACACGCAAGCTATGGTTTACCACTCTCAAGAAAAATACTCTCTTGCAAGATATTATTTTAAGTCGGTTTGCCTAAATGATTCATTTGTTTTGTGGTTCAAATCTAGGGCCAGGTTAATTCATCTTTTTTTCCGTACACAGAATAGGAATTGCTATTTTGAAGAATAAAACGGTGTTAATTACTGGAAGTCGAGGGGTAATTGGTAAGCAACTTTCTTTATCGCTTATTCGAGCAGGTTATAAGGTGGTTGGGACTAAAAGACCTAGGCAAAATACGATACCAAATTCGAGTGAAATAGACATCATACCTTGGGTGGTTCCATGCATTGATGGCTTTGAAATAGACGTGATCGTTCATTTAGCAGCGGTATACCAGACCGAATTGAGCTGCGATAAAATACAATTAACCAACGAAAGTAACATCGGAATTGCTACAGCAATTTCAGAGCTGGCTGCAATTAGAAAAATACCTATAATTGCTTTAGGTACTTTTGTAGAGAAATACCCAGGCAAAAATGGTTTATCTTATTACGCAAATTCAAAAAGAATTGCAAACGGAATTCTGGTTGATTTTGCGAGTAAATTCAATCTCGGTCTAGATTACGTGTATATATATGACAGTTATAGCAGTGACACATCTCGGGGTAAGTTTATAGATTTGCTTATCAATCAAAACCATGGTGATGCTCCTATATTTGCTTCGGGTGGCTACCAGATGCAAGATTTAGTTTATATTGGAGATATTATCGAGGCAATTAGTGAGCTAATTGAAAGAAACAACCAGGATAAAATTAATAGTTGGCAGATCAGAACTGGTAATGAAACAACTTTACGAGAACTTACTGAACTATTAAGTGAAGTCAAAGGGTTTAATTTAGAGGTACAGTGGGATCACTTCCCGTATGGCAGTCGAGATGTATTCAAGCTGTGGGATTGTGCAGAGAATTTACTAGATTTCGGTAAGTTAATTCCAATGAAGGAACGTCTCTCGGAAATAATTAACAAGAAAAAATATATTATTTGATTAAAATAAGTTCATTTTGTTTTTTAAAAGTTACTGATTCAATTCCAATGTCGTTGCTAGTCAATCCAGAAAATGATACTTTAAATTTCTTTTCTAAATCTTTTTTATCGGTCGCAGTCATCATTGCAATTTTTTCAATTTCGCCATTTAAATTGATTACCTCTAAACTAGAAGTTGCATCTCCTGCTTTAGAGGGATGGTAGCTAGTCTGCCACTGAATAAAGAATGGTACTTCTGAGTTTTTGATTACATCAATCACACCAATCTGTTTCCATGCAATCTCTTTGCCGCTCGGTAATTTTCTGATTGCATTAACTGCTTTGCGATTAAATCTACTTTCAACTATCTCGATTTTTTCTGTTGATATAACCCAAGCCATCCAACCCCCTCCTAATTGGGATTTAGATTTAACAGCTTGTCCAAATGGTGTTAAATCCGTAGCTGGATGATCTAACGGGCACACGACCTCGATGTATTGCCCATTAAGTAATGGCGCTGTGAAATTTCTTGTGCCAAATTTTGGATGAATTCCGCCATCAACAAAAGCAGTTCCTATTTGAGATCCAATTCGATTAACAACATCTGAAATTTGATCGTGGGAGGCAACATAGGAAACATGGTCAAGACGCATGAGAGTATTTTGCCTTATCTCTGAGGGTGCTAATTACCATTTTTTTAACGTAATTTACACATCAATGCTTCAATAAGTAATAAAGGTGCTGCATTTTGGGCCAAATTTCGTCGGGTTTTTAAGATCGCTTCACTCTTGCCAAGAGTTTTGGCTGGATTAGTCGAAGTAGCCATTATTTTGATTTGCTCTATCAAATCTTGATTAATTAGTGAATCAGTTGAGTTTAATTGAAGTAGCAATACATCTCTATATAGCGTTGCAAGATCTAGGAGT
>Ga0247843_1008979_pt1 | contig 11350 bp, 9 predicted proteins | sample LaCruzMarch2017__FD_192420 | JGI IMG/M metagenome (GOLD analysis project Ga0247843, IMG submission 192420) | Freshwater microbial communities from meromictic Lake La Cruz, Castile-La Mancha, Spain - LaCruzMarch2017_8m | ecosystem: Environmental > Aquatic > Freshwater > Lake | place: Spain...
ATTGTTCATTTTCATAATTCTACATGAACATTTTTTAATTCTCAATATCACTCGAATTTCTTTTGTTCTTATTACTTTAGGAACTTTAATATTACTCCATTCAAAAATTTCCAAAAAACAAAAAATAATCGCCCAATTGATAATAATTTTTGGTGTTCTTACACGTCCTGAACCAGCTTTTCTAACTTTATTTTTAGTACTAATAGGTGATTTTCTAATAAATCAAGAATATCAATTAAAAGAAAGAATCAAAAGATGGATTCTAGTTTTTTGGCCTGTAATTTTTACAATGGTTTCACTTTTTATTTTTTTTCAAATTGACTTTAAAACAAGTAACCAATTTTACAAACAAATTGAACCTGATGTTGAATATGAACTAATGGTTCGGGAAAATTTTATTCCAATTTCAAAAAATGCAGACTCTAGCTATATCCTTCGTTATCAAGCTGTAAAATTGGGTTTTTGGGGTGATAGCAAATTAAACGATAATTTGTTTTTGCGCTCTTTGATTGATAAAAAAGGTAGAAATAATTCTATAATCATTAACAATAATTTCTATACAATCAAAGACTTACTCAATAAGAACTTTGTTATTTTTACTTTATTTGTATTGCTTTACATTATTTGTTCAATCGTTTCTTTCACACATTCGAAAAGAGAATTTCTACTAGTAAATTTGATAATTCTTAGTGTTTTCCTAACAATATTTATTGTAGCTATTCAAGTAAAAATGGTAGATCGAGGTTTTGTATCATTACTGACAGTTGGTTGTTTTACTTTTATCATTTATCTCAATAATAGGTTGGATATATTAAAAACAAAATGGCTTATAATTCCCGTTTTGGTATTTTCAGTTTTCCAAATTTATGCTGTTCAACAGAAACTTGCTGTGTTAAGAAACGATTTTAATTACAATAAAAAATGTTTGAATCAAATCAAACCTTTTGTTGCTAATTCAGAATTTATATTTTTAGGACAATCTTCAATGAATGTTTTTTTTCTTTCTCAAAAGCCTTTCGGAAAGCAAACAAACCTCAAAAACGTTTATATTTTTAATGCCTTGGCTTTTGTAACAATTGAGCCTTATCGCTCCTATTTGAAAAAAAAATATAACTGTAATCCGAATGATTACAAAGCTTTTTTTGATTTTTCATCAAGTGTAAATTCAGTATTTTTATTGAATAAAGAAGAATCATCGTTTCTCGAAAACTATCTTAGAATTGTACATAAATTTGGGATGAAATTTGTTCGAATAAATCAAACAGAATTTACAGATGCAACTGGTACTCATTTTTATGCATTTAAACTATTGAGATTGTGAAAGCTATCTTGAAATATATTGCGCTTACTTTCTTAACTTTAGTAGCTGTAGAATTTATATTTTGGTTCGTTCAAAATAAGAAAGGAAAAGCGGAGGGTTTTTTTCTGTATTTGGAAAAAAATAAGGCTATACAAAAAGTTGATTATTGTGAAACAGATGCTCTATTAGGTTGGAAAATAAAAGATTATGGAAAACACCATCATGAAAATGGAGATGTTATTTTGTCTTATCTAGCTGAAAAAAGTGAAGTAATTAACATTTATATTTCAGGTGGTTCGACCAGTGATTTAATGTATGATTCTTTGAACTGGCCACACTTTTTATTGAAGAATTTTGAAGTAAAAAAAATCCCTGTTAAAATTAGAATTGGAGCTGTTGCTGGTTATAATAGCGGTCAAGAGCTACTTAAACTAATAAGTTCAGATGCACTAAAACCTGACATTCATATTTCCTATTCTGGAGCGAATGAAGTTGAACACCCTGATTATGTTTCTTTGTATGAATCAGAATTGTTTCAAAACAAAACTCACCCAAAACCCTCTTTTTTTATGCCTAATACAATTACTTTTATTCGCGAAAAAACGAATACTAATTCAAGTGTTTCTCAACGAGAAAATTATGCTCCTATTGAATTTTGGAAGAAAAACATGAGTCAAATGGCTCAATTAGCAAAAGGCGATAATTACGTTTTCTTTGCAATTCTTCAACCAGTTGCTGGCTTTCGAAATATTTTACCGAAGAAAATGCCTGATGGTTCGAAAAGATACGTTGATTTTTATCCTGATTTTTACAAAAAAGCAACAAAATTGACTCGACTTAATCAAAATTATATTGATTTATCTGGAATTTTTGAGAAAGAAAAACAAGCCGTTTTTAAAGATGATTGTCATTTGAAAAATAAAATAAATCAGCAAAAAATCGCAAATGAAATCTTTACACTTTGTTTGACTAATTTAGCTAAAAAACAATAAATGTCTGAGCATTTTTCCATTGAAGCTGAACAATTATGTTTCCATTATAAAGGTGAAAATGGTAAATTTTATCCCGTTTTAAAGAACATTTCATTTACGCTGGAAAAAGGAAAGACTTTGGCTTTAATTGGGAGAAATGGCAGCGGAAAAACAACACTATTAAAAATACTTGCCCAAATTTTAAAGCCAACATCTGGTACAGCGAAAATTTATGGAAACGTTGCTGCTATAATCGATATTGATGGTTTTTTTGACAGAGATTTAACTGGACATGAAAATGTCAAACAATTTTTAAAAATCAATGGCTGGAAATTTAAAGAAATTGAAGCAATACTTGAAGAAATAAAAGAACTTAGCGGACTTGAAAATTATTTTGACAATACTTTCAAAACCTATTCAAAAGGAATGCAATCGCGTTTGATATTGTCAACAGCTCTTCAATTGAAAGCACAATTATTTTTAATCGACGAAGTTTTTTTTGCAGGTGATGCTGGATTCATTAGTCAAATTGAGCAATTTAAAAATGAATTGAGTCAAAAAGGAGCTTCTTTTATAATTGCGACTCATAATCCAGAAGAAATAAAGTTGTTTGCAAATGAATGTATTTGGCTAAAAGACAATGAAATAGAACAAAAAGGAGATCCAGAATTGGTATTAGAATCGTACAATAAATATATAATTCAAGAAATTTCAGTTTCAAAAAGCATAAATTTTGAGAAAAAAAATCACCCATTAAATTCAACAAATACTGATAATAAATTTGTTCGAGTTATAAAATTTGAACTATCCAATAAAGAATTTATTAGCTATTCTAATGGTTTTGGTTTACAAATTGAATTTGAACTACTTCAACAAAATTTAGAAATCCTCCCTGGTTTGCACATTCTTGACCAAAATAAACGAGTATTATGTACTTCAACTGCTTTGAACACGAATTTAAATTCAACTAATTCTAGTTTATTGAGACATTATTTTTTTCAGTTTCCAAAAGAATTTTTAATAAAAGGGAATTATTTTATTGAGTTGATTTTCTTAAAAGCACCCTATTTTGATATTCCTCACATTGATGAAATGTTTAAATATCCAATTCTTTTGCCTTTAGTTATTCATCCTGAAGAATTAATAATATTTGGTCAAGATAATCCTTCAATACCCATAAATATCAAAGCCACATGGAAAAAAATGGATGGATTGTAATTGAAAATTGCTACATTTGTTATATTAATTTCGTTCAAAAGCATGTTGAAAACAACTGAAATAACGAACATAAATTCAAGTAAAATTGAGTTAGATACTTTTGATTCGAATCAATTAGATATTGCAATAATAAAAAATTTGATTTCTGACTTTTCTTTATCTTATGAGAATGAAATAAAAGTTTTACAAACTAAGTTCCCTTCGACTCAACTTTCACTTGAAGATGGTTTTTTTTTACCACTTCCCTATTCTACTGTTAACGAACAATTTGAAAATGAAAAAGTAGCACTTGACAGTTACTTTTCTAATGCAAATAAAGCAAAAAATGAATTTAAATCTCAACAGATTTTTTGGTTCAGTTGGTTTGAACAACAACTAAGAAATAGCTTTAAAGAAAAAATTGAGTTATTGAAATACAACAATGAAAGCTTTGCTCCATTTGGAATTCGAGTATTAACAGCTAACAAAAATGGATTAGACCTTCACTGTGAAAATGCTTTTCTACATCAATTAAAACCAAATTTCAGAAATTGGCTTTATGAGCATGTTGATATTGAAAATTCAGTTTCATTTTTCATAACCCTTCAATCACCAGAAATTGGTGGAGAGTTGGTAGTATATGATATGGATTGGAATAATTTTTCCTTGCGATTGGATTCTACAACTTACGAAGAAAGGCATGATTTATACGGAAGCTTGTTCAAGAATCGAAATAAAAATGACGTAACAAGTAGTTCGTTCACTATCCAAAAAGGTGATGCTGTTGTTTTTAGAGCTGGTCAATTATGGCATGCCATTCAACCTCCAATAGGCTTAAAAAACAGAATAACTATAGGTTGCTTTATTGCAAAGGGACTTGACAATAACTATTATTATTGGGCTTAAGATGAAACATTTTAAAGACGCTATTTTAAATTCAGATTTTAACCAAAAGGGATTTACGAAATTTCGTCTTTTGAATACTTCACAAATTGAGTGTTTAAAGGCATTTTATTACGAAGAAGTCAACGAAAAACAACGTTTACTAACTAAGGGAGGCTTTCATACGACAAGTAATACCGGTGACAATTCGCTTTTGAAAAAAGTGGATGCGTTCAATAAGTCCATTTTGATACCAGAGCTCAATAAATTTCTAACCAACGTTACTTTTACTTTGTCTAATTTTTTAGTCAAAGAATCCACACTAGATTCTGCTGTGCCGCCTCATCAAGATTGGTTGTTAGTAGATGAATCTCAATTTACTTCTTTCAATATTTGGATTTGTTTAGACGAGGCAAATGCACAAAGTGGTGAAATGAAATTTATTCCTGGAAGTCATTTATTGAGTAAAAGTCATCGCGCAAATGGCAAACCTCGATTTTTTGATGGCTTTGTTCAAAAACTAGAACCATTGTTCGAATATGTTCCAACTGCTCCAGGAGATTGCGTGATTTTTCATCATTCCATTATTCATGGCTCTACTACAAACAAATCAGGAAAAAAAAGACTTTCGTGTGTCTTGGGAGGATATAGTAGTTCCGCTGACTTTTTATTTTATTTGCCCGATTTACAAGATGATAATCTATTAAGGAAATTTCAAATTCAGCCAGAAACGATGCTTAATATGGGCCCAAATTATGAACCTCAGGTTAATATTCTATCTCAAGAAAAGCTAAAAGGAAAATTTGAAACTTGGACATTTAATGAATTTATATTTCAGTTGAAAAAAAAATACCCGCCAATAAAACTTAGTTTAGCGAACAAATTATCCTTATTATTTTACTCATCTAAAAAGACATTATGAAAATTAAGGAATACATATTTAATAACCAAAATCAAACCGCACAAAATGTGTTGAAAGAATTAGAATCCAAACAAACGGATGTAGTTATTTTAAGAAATTTTTTGTCAACTTCTGAAATTCTAGAATTAGTATCAGTTTATGAACGAAACTCAAATTGGTACACGGTTTATGATGGTTACGATGCATTTCCACGACCTTTTGACCATATTCCACGAAACCCTATCGATAATTATGAAAATGAATGCGCAAACTACATAAAATTAATAAGTGAAAATCAAATAGCTGCTCGTTTTCAAGAAAAACTAAGAACAATTTCAACAGAATATGCATTGGATTTTAATGATGCTTCTCACAATATAAACGATTCACAAACTTGGTCTTCGCTGCGTCAATTAGCTTTAGGAAAAGGTTATTTTGAAATACATTGTGGACGCTTGTTTCAAGATTGGAATAAAAATTACTTTGATAAGTTTTCGAAAAAAGCTGACATTGATACGCAATTTGCTTTCCTTATTGTATTGCAAAGACCAGAAACGAATTGTGATATTGAAATTTTTGACCTTACTTGGGATGAAGCTTCAGTTAAAATAGATACAAACCACTTACAAAAAAAGAATGGTGAAATCGTTCATATTGACCAAATCGGTTCAGAAAATATTCAATTAGCTGAAGGTGACTTATTGATTTTTGATGAAGGAAATTATTGGCATTCAGTACCTCGGTTTACTGGTAATCAAACACGAATTTCCTTCGGTGGTTTTATGACAAAATTAGTAGATGACAAAAATTATTTAGTTTGGTCATGAATCAGTCAACCGAGGAAAAACTATTAGACATCATTTGTCCGATAAAGGATTACGATTCCAAAAAATCTTTTCTTCAAAACGGCTTTGTGGTGTTCAACAAAATTACTTTGCCATTTTTAAACGCCCTTGATTCGCTTTGTTCAAATTACATAGTTGAGAAAGAAAAAACATTTCAATATTCATTGATGGAACATAGTTATGAAGAAAACTTAATTTTACATCAACAATTAAACGAACTATTGCGCCCGCTGTTAGATTCTATTTTTGAGCAATATTCAACCTATAGCGGTTCTTTGTTAATTAAACCCGCTAATTCTGGGACAGAAATGGATTTGCATCAAGATTGGACATTTACAGATGAAAAAAAATTTACACCTTGCACCGTTTGGATTCCACTACAAGATACAAGCGAACATAATGGAAGCCTTTTTTTTCTTCCTGGTTCTCATCGAATTTTTAACAATTTTCGCTCACACCATTATGAAACGGCAAGAATTTCAAGACATATATTCGCAAAAGAGGTAAAATCCATTATGTTGAACGAGGGAGATTTTGTTGTGTTTAATCCAGCTTGTTTTCATGGATCATTTCCCAATGAAACTTCAAAGCAAAGAGTAGCAATTTCTATTACTGTTTTAGATCAAAATGCTCCTTTTTTACACATAAAAAAAGAATCAGAGAAAAATGCTAGAGTTTTTCATTTATCTTCTGATTGCTTTTTAAAAGACTTGGCTCAACTGAATGAGAAATATGCCTTCGAGTCCGATTCGTTTGAGTCGATAACTTACAAACATCATGTTCCAAAAGCAGAGGAAATCAGTTTTAAATTGGCAACACATGTTTAAAAATGTAAGCACAACTACTTCATTAGAAAAGCTTGGTTTTGCTCGATTGAGTGGGTTTTCTAATCCAACTCTAGAAAAGCTTCAAATAGTATATACTAATCATTTTCAGCAACTAAATTCGAAATCAGATTTAACCGTAACACATAATTTAAATAATGTACTTTCTCCAATTCAAATTCATGAAGCTATATGTGAAATCGTTGGGTCAGATTTAGATAATTTACTTTTAGGTCATCGTATTTTCGCCTCCCATTTTGTTGTGAAAAAAGCAGAAAGTGAAGGTTCATTTCAGCTCCATCAAGATTGGTCAATAACAGACGAAAACAAGTATGAAAACTTTCAGATTTGGATACCTCTGAGTACTTCTTATCCAGAAAATGGAGGATTGTGTTTTATTCCTGAAAGTCATACTTTTTTTTCAAACTTAAGATCAGGAAGTTTGAGTATTCCTAGGATTCCAATTACTCACGAAGTTTATCCTTATTTGAGTTATTGTAGATTAATGAAAGGTAAGGCAGTTGTATTTTACCCACAAACGTTGCATGGTTCTTTTATTAACTCAAGTCCAGAAGATCGAGTTGGTGTGATTTTGAATGTAATTGAAGTTAACGCGCCGACGTATTATTTTCATCAAATTAATAATTGTGTCATTGAAAAACATGAATTTGAAACAACTTTACTTTTTGATCATTTACCTGTTTTAGAAAAAGGGCAACTTCCTTTTAATAAATTGATCTCAACTGAAACTATCAATCAAAAATCAAATGACGAATTGAGTTTTATAGACATATTCAGTGAAATAACTCAAAAAGCTAAAGAAAAGAATCGAGCAGTGGACTATGAACATAAAGAAACAACTATTCTTCGAAATGAGGAACTAGAAATTGAAATCAACAAAAATGGATTTGCGATAATTGAATTTTTAACTTCAAAGGAAATTGAGCTATTAAAAGTGAAATTTGATAAATTTTTCCCAGACAGGTCTTTATTTTCAGGATCATTTTCAAGTATGAGTGCATTAGATAATGATCAACGAAAAAATGCTCATGAAGCAATTCAAAGTATTATTCAAGAGAGATTGGAATCATTCTTTAAAGACTTCGAATGTCCTGTAAGTTTGTTTTATTCACGTCGTCCTGATGGCAAAAACAAACTTGACTGGCACAGTGATCCAGCGTTTAATTTTAACGAACATTTAGTTCCAATTTATGGAATTTGGTGTCCTTTACAAGCTGTGAATCAAACGTGTGGTGGCTTAAAAATTATTCCAGGTGGTCATCGAATCATTCCAAAATTAAATCTATCATTTGAACAGTGGAAATGGCCTTTAGAAGATTTTCGAGAATTATTAAGTAAGTATGGAAAAAGCTTTGAATTAGAAGTTGGGCAAGCACTTATTTATGACACTAGAATGATTCATTCCTCTGATCCAAATACCTGCGATTTTGAAAGAGACAATGTTGTTATGCGTATTTTACCTAAAAATTTAAATTATTTCAAGTTTATCCGTTCAAATCAAATTGGTGGAGAAATTTATACTGTACCATCTAATCACTTTTTTACAGATAGTGCAAAAAATCATCAATTATCACCAGAAGAAAAACAGCCAAATGATTTCATGTTTACCTTTGAGTATGAATTAACAAAGGCTGAAATTGAAAATTATCTTTCTACTTTTAAAATTTAAGACCAATAGAAACACTTTTTATCATCATCTGAAAAATTGATAAATCCACCCAAAGTTATTCTTGGTTTTGAACCTAAAATAGGTTCTACGCGATGCCAGATTCTTCCGCCGTAAAAAATTAATAAGTCACCGGGCTCTGGATTGAATTTTTCACTTACAACATCTCTTAAGAAAACCTTTTCCCTATTTTTATCAATAACAAACTCATTATTTTCCGGATAATCTTTTTGATTTACATTATCCCAAACCATATCATATAACGTAAGTTCGCCACCTGATTCTGGTTGTTGTAGAACTACAAAAAAGCTTAATTGCCCCTCTTTTTTCATCTGTTCTACAGCTTGGTAATAAATTGGAGATTGTTCTTGAAATAAATAGCCACAATGTACAAAAAGCCCTCCCATATTAGGATAAAAATGACGGATTGTTGCTGGAACAGCATTCGAATTATCTAGCCTTAATTTAGGAACTTGAACGTCGAATGGTGAGCCAATAAAACGCATGATTTCATCAAATTTGCCTAAAAATTTCTCAAATCCAAAAGCTTCGAATCTATTTTTTTGAGATATATAGGATTCTAATTTTCCCTCCAAATCACTGATAGTAGCGAAAGGATATGGAATAATAGTGCCCGTATTTGTGTTTAGAAAATCGTTTGATTGAATATTTTCAGTTAATTCTAAAAACTGATTAACTTCTTCTTTTGAAAAAACGCTTTTAAGAATAAAACCATCTTTGCTTTTATTATGAACATCATAAATTAAGTTACGTTGATGATTAGATTCAAAGTCAAAATTTAAAATTTCAAAAGAAAATAAAACATCACTCTTGTTGTATGTTTTCATAAATATTTTACTTCAAAATTAAACAAACTTTCTTTTTACATAATCAGAAATACATGAAAATCTAATTATCTTAGCAATCTCAAGAAAAACAAATTGTGAAAATTCTTTTTCTAAACCTTCCTAATCGTAATCGTGTAATGCGAAGGTACATGTGTTCTTATAATTCTCCGACTTTTTTGTTTCAACCCATAGAATTAATTTCACTTGCAGCAATTGCTCGAAATGAAAAAATCGAAGTCGCTTTGTTGGACGCTATTGCAGAAAACTTGTCGTCTCAAGAAGTTCAAAAAAAAATTAAAGGAATTAATCCATCATCAATAGTTTGTTTGACTGGATTTGAATGTATTGAAGAAGACTTATTAGAACTAAAAGAACTTAAAAGAATTTTTCCAAAAACCGAATTGATCGTATTTGGTCATTATGCAAGTGTTTTTCGTGAAGAAATGATGAACCTTTGTCCTATTGATTTTATTATTCACGGTGAACCTGACTTAATTTTCAAAGACTTAATTCAATCTATTAAAAGTAAAAAATCATATACTGAAATTGAAGGTCTTTCCTATCGTTTTGAAGAAAAAATTGTTCACAATTCAATAGCTGGAAGAGTCATTTACCCGAATGAATTACCGATGCCCGCATTTGATTTACTGAAAAACAATTTATATAAAGAACCATTTTTTCCAGAACCATATGGTTTAATTCAAAGTGCAAGAGGTTGTCCTTACCAATGTAATTTCTGTGTGAAATCGTATGGGACTAAACTCACAACTCTCACACCTGAAAATATAATTCTTCAGTTGGAAAACTACATCCAATTATTCAACATCAAAGCTTTTCGATTCATTGACGACACATTCACTGCGATTCCTTCCAGAGTGATTGAGTTTTGTAAGTTGTTGATTTCAAAAAACTTAAACTTGAAATGGTCATGTTTAGCTCGTCCCGACACGCTGGATTCTGAAATGTTAGATTGGATGAAAAAAGCAGGTTGCACACGACTTTACATTGGTGTTGAATCAGGTAGTCAAGAAATCATTCATGCTTTGAATAAAAAATTTAATGTTGCTGAAGCTTTAGATAACTGTAAAAAAGCAAAAAAAAAGGGATTTGAATTAATGGGTTTTTTCATAGTTGGTCATCCAAAAGAAAAAAAAGAAGATGTTAAAAAAAGCATTCAATTTGCCATAAAAAGTGGATTTAGTTTTATTTCTGTATCTACTTTATTACCTTATCCTGGAACATCATTGTATGATGAATTTAAATCAGATGTTAATTTTTCACTTGTTCCTTACAAAGATTATTTTAATGACCCTAAAATTGCAATTAAAGCAAAACAGCATAGGAGTTATTTAACAAATCGGTTCTATTTTCATCCAAAAACTTGGATATCATTATCTAGTTTAATAATAAAAGATAGAAAAAGTTTTGGAGAAAATTTATTAGCATTCATGCGTCATACAATTTTAAAACAAAAAAACAAAAATCGAGAAGATTTCATTTAGATTTTCGCTGAATTTTCAATAAAGATTATTGAATTTCAGACACATATAATTTAATATAAAATCTATTTTTATCAAAATAATTTCGACCATTTCTGTCATTATACTCAAATTGGTAAAATGGATGAGATTGAAAATGCAATCCATTTTTAGTCAATTTATAACTTTTAGGTATTTTGATTTTTTGTTTACTTCTCAAAAATTTCGAGGAAGGATAATCAACCAAGAACCCTGCATTTATAAGTAATATTTTGCTTTTATTTTTTAATTTTTTCGATTTGTAACAAATTTCAACAAATGGATTCTTGTCTAATCTCAATCCTACTTTTGTTTCAAATTCAAATTTAAGATTTTCACTTTCGCTGATATTTTCGGCTATAAAATTTCTTGGATACT
>Ga0247843_1008982_pt1 | contig 11349 bp, 9 predicted proteins | sample LaCruzMarch2017__FD_192420 | JGI IMG/M metagenome (GOLD analysis project Ga0247843, IMG submission 192420) | Freshwater microbial communities from meromictic Lake La Cruz, Castile-La Mancha, Spain - LaCruzMarch2017_8m | ecosystem: Environmental > Aquatic > Freshwater > Lake | place: Spain...
ATTGGAAAGGCGTTATATAAATATACGATCTCTTTCGAGGTCAGAATGAATATTGGTTGGTGGTTAATGCTACAAATATGCGACCTCTAGCGAGGTCGTGCGGTAATGCGGCATTTTGCGTTGCTACAAATGTGTGACCTCTAGCGAGGTCATGGCGTTGCGTTAAGCATTTCAATTGATTTTGGTGATGATGTGATTTCAGAATCCCAATCCCAAATGCAACGAGACGACCTCTTTAGAGGTCGAACATTTGTAGAACGTGAACCGCCGGACAACCCCGCCCGACCTCTAGCGAGGTCGGGCGGTAATGAATCATTTTTCGTTTCTACAAATGTGTGACCTCTAGCGAGGTCATGGCGTTGCGTTAAGCATTCCAAGTAATTTTGGAGATGATACGATTTCATTGTCCCAATCCCAATAGCAACGCGACGACCTCGCTAGAGGTCGAACATTTGTAGAACGTGAACCGCCGGACAACCCCGCCCGACCTCGTAAGAGGTCGCATATTTGTTAAATGACAATCATTGGAAAGGCGTTATATAAATATACGATCTCTTTCGAGGTCAGAATGAATATTGGTTGGTGGTTAATGCTACAAATATGCGACCTCTAGCGAGGTCGTGCGGTAATGGACCATTTTTCGTTTCTACAAATGTGTGACCTCTCGCGAGGTCATGGCGTTGCGTTAAGCATTTCAATTGATTTTGGTGATGATGTGATTTCAGAATCCCAATCCCAAATGCAACGAGACGACCTCTAGCGAGGTCGTGCGGTAATGGACCATTTTTCGTTTCTACAAATGTGTGACCTCTAGCGAGGTTATGGCGTTGCCTTGAGCATTTCAATTAAATTTTGGCGATGATTTGATCTCATTGTCCAAATCTCAAACGCAACGCAACGACCTCTTAAGAGGTCATTGCGTTGCGTTATATATCATAATTGATTTTGGCGAAGATCCGATTTCATTGTCCAAATCGCAATGGCAAGGCGACGACCTCTTTAGAGGTCGAACATTTGTAGCACCGTGGATCGCCCGACGACCACGCACGACCTCGTAGAGGTCGCATATTTGTTAAATTACACAAAACGTGGAAGCCTGAAAATGGCATTAATGTGCATATTAAATTTTAAAAACTATTAAAATGTCCTAATTTTGCATGCATTTTTTACAGAAAATATTTTTATATATGGCTGATGTGTTCCACCAAATTTATATCCAAATTGTTTTCGCTGTAAAAAATCGGCAAGCGTTGATTCAACCAGATTGGGAAAACGATTTGTATAAATACATCACCGGTGTGGTGCAAAACAAAGGACATAAAATGATCGCCATAGGCGGAATGCCCGATCATATTCATCTATTTATAGGTCAAAAACCAGCAGAGGCATTGTCAGATTTAGTTCGGGAAATTAAAAAGTCTAGCAATGCATTTATTCGGGAACAACATTTTACCCAATATTCATTCGATTGGCAAGCTGGTTATGGAGCGTTTTCTTATAGTAAGTCCCAAATAGATCAGGTAGCCAAATATGTTTTAAATCAAAAAGAGCATCATCAGAAACAGGATTTTGAAACGGAATTCCTGAAAATGCTGAGCGTGTTTGAGATTGAAATTGGGAAGAGAAAAATGTTTGAATTCTTTTTACCTGATTAATGCTACAAATATTTGACCTCTATCGAGGTCATGGTGTTGCGTTATACATCATAATTGATTTTGGCGATGATACGATTTCATTGTCCAAATCCCAATAGCAACGCAACGACCTCTTTAGAGGTCGAACATTTGTAGCAACGTGTAACCGCCGTACAACCGCCCGACCTCGTAAGAGGTCGCATATTTGTTAAATGACGAACATTGGAAAGGCGTTATATAAATATACGATCTTTTACGAGGTCGGAATGGATATTGGTTGGTGGTTATTTCTACAAATATGCGACCTCTTACGAGGTCGTTCGTTAATGGATCGTTTTTCGTTGCGTTAAGCATTACAAGTTATTTTGGCGATGATACGATTTCATTGTCCAAATTCCAATGGCAACGCAACGACCTCTTTAGAGGTCGAATATTTGTAGCATCGTGGATCGCCAGACAATTACGCCCGACCTCGTAGAGGTCGCATATTTATCATTCCACAAAAAACGAAAACGCAACGACTACACAATCGGTCGCATATTTGTTGAACAGCAACAAATTGCAGGTTAAAACACCTAGCAATACGTCTCAAATGCCATTTTCAAATTATCGGCAATAATTTGAGCCGAACGACCTTCAATGTGGCGACGTTCGAGCATATGCACGAGTTTGCCATCTTTAAACAAGGCGATGGCCGGAGAAGATGGCGGATAAGGCAATAAATATTCGCGCGCTTTTTCGGTCGCATCCGTGTCTACACCTGCAAAAACGGTAACGAGTTTGGACGGACGTTTTTCGCCTTGAACGGCCAATTTGGCGCCCGGACGTGCCATCGCCGCCGCACAACCACATACACTGTTGACAACCAACAATACGGTGCCTGCTTCGGTGTTCAAATTTGCATCAACGGCTTCAGGAGTTTGGAGGCTTTCAAAGCCAAAATCCGTCAGGTCTTGTGCCATCGGGGTAACGAGTTGTATTGGATACATAGAATGTGCTGATTTGAAAATGAATGGTACAAAGGTAAATGTTCAGTGTTTTAACACCTAACAAAAAGCATTGTTCATTAGAATGATTCTAATATACGGCGCACCAACCCTGGACCTTCGTATACCAAACCACTATAAATTTGAATTAAATCGGCACCTGCGGCAATTTTTTCCTGTGCGGATGCGGGCGAATCAATGCCACCCACCCCGATAATCACAATGTCTGGCGATAATTTGGTACGCAAATATCGAATCACCTCGGTCGCACGCACACGTAAGGGCGCGCCACTCAGGCCGCCATTTCCAATGTTTTCAAGCGTGTTGGCCGTTGTTGCCAATCCGCCGCGACCGATGGTTGTATTGGTCGCAATGACGCCCGCCAGTCCGGTAGCCTGAATAATATCGGCAATATCGTCGAGTTGGGTATCCGTTAAATCGGGTGCAATTTTGAGCAGGATGGGCTTGGGGGCCGGTTTTGCCTTGTTTTTTTCCTGTAAAAGGAGCAAAAGGCGAGTGAGTGGTTCTTTTTCCTGCAAATCCCGCAAATTGGGGGTGTTGGGCGAACTCACATTCACCACAAAATAATCGACCCAGGGAAACAGCGCCTCAAAGCAAATCAGGTAATCTTGTTCGGCTTGCTCATTGGGGGTTGCTTTGTTTTTGCCAATATTTCCGCCAATCAGCACCCCATTCGGAGCGCCTTTTTGCCGCAATTTTTTCAACCGGCCTACCAAGGCATCCAGGCCTTCATTGTTGAAACCCATGCGGTTGATCAAGGCATTATCGGCGGGTAAACGGAACAAACGGGGCAGCGGATTGCCCGATTGGGGCAAGGGCGTAACCGTTCCCACCTCAATAAACCCAAAACCAAGGCAAGCCATGCCGTGTATATGTTTGGCGTCTTTATCAAAACCGGCGGCTAAGCCAATCGCATTCGGGAAACGCAGCCCAAGCACATTTTTTTCCAATCCGGACTTGGAACTGCAAAAGAAGCGGCGCAACAACCAGCGGGTGGGTGGAAATTCAGCCGCTAAATCGAGGAAAAAAACAGTGATTTTATGGGCCTTTTCAGGAGAAAGCAGGAAAAGCAGCGGCTTAAAAAATGAGTACACAGACAAATTTTATAGGAATGAAGTCAAAAAATTAATGCCGAATTTCGAGTTGGAGCTTATCGAGGTCGCGCACCAGCAATCGGGCGCGGTTGAACGTCAGCAACTTTTGGGCCCGCAGATCATTCAAAGTTGTGGTAACCGTTTGGCGGCTGGTGGCGGTCAAATTCGCGATTTCCTGGTGGGTGATAAAATTGCGCACAACCCATTCATAACCAACCCGTTGGCCTTTCGTTTCCACCAAATGAATCAAAAATTCGACAATGCGACTCCGGCTATCACGGAACACCAGCGATTCGAGGCGGCGTTCCATTTCCAATTGCCGGGTACTGAAAATGCGCATAAAAAACAGGTTGAGTTCGCTGCGGTCGCGCATCAATTCTTTTAACTCATCCAGCGTAACCACGCAGGCTTCCGAATTTTCGAGCGCCAGGGCAGTATCCCTGCGCTTGGATTCCCCGGCCAGCGCCAATTCGCCAAAAACTTCGCCTTTGCCCAAAATGGCCTTGGTGACTTCTTTGCCCTCTTCATTCATGCTCGAAATTTTTACCCGGCCTTCGGTGATAAAGAAGATCCGGTCCGAAAGTTCGTCGGGCAAATAAAAGGTTTCTCCCTTCCGCCATTTCCGGTGGTCAATTTTTGACATGCGGGCATTGTCGCCTAATTTATTAGGGCAAAGCAGGTGGGTAACATCAATATTTTCAAGAATCCACATGCCGTATTGGGTGGGTTATCAAATGCGAAACAGAAAAAACAGTCAAATATAGCCCCAAAAACACTTAATCCTCTAATTTCAGTTCGAGCCGTTGCAGCAATTCGGTAACAAACGGATTTTGTTCCTTCATCAAATCGAGTTTATCGCGGGTGGTTGCGGGCTTTTTTACCTGTTGCGGGGTGTTTTCCATCACCAGGGTTTCATCGATCAATACCTGCACCTTAATATGCGGATCGTGCAGGCGGTTGCGCAAAGTATCCATTACCCGCATCAATTCGCCTTGCACGTGGCTGCGGTCGATGGTCGATTTTACATGCGCTACCACCATTTTATCGCGCAACTCGAGTCGGGTAGCCATAAACGCCATTTTTACCAGGTTGGATTCCAGCACATTAGCATATGCTTTCCATTCGTGGGTGGCGGTTTCCAGGCTTAATTTGCTCTCCATAGCCGCCTTTTTTGCCTCTTCTACCTCCACGGCTGCTTCAAAAGAAGCCAAATTGAGCGATATTTTGTCGGCTTTTTTTAGGCCTAAATTGAGTTCCGTTTCCAGGGCCGACATACGATCCTTATCCAAAGGTTGCGCATTGGAGGCTTTGGGATTGCTCGTTGGGCTTTGTGGTGGGTTTCCCTGACCATTTTGGGGGCTTAAGGTGCCGTCAGGAGTTTTTTTTTCCAGGGCAGGGGCTTGTGCGGCCTTCACAGCGCGTCCGATATAGCCCATTTTTATCAAACTCATTTCAACGTGCAGGCGTTTGTGGCGTGCAAGTTTGAAATTGATGTCGCAATCATTGGCCAAATTCAGGGCAGTTAGCAAAAAGGAGGGTGCGGCCAATTGGGCTTGTCGACGGTAGCGTTCGCGCAAACTTTCACCCGTTTCGAGCAGGGCCAGGGTGGCCTCGTCTTTGCACACCAATATATTACGCAAATGTTCGGCCAAACCGGTCACAAACACATCCGGTTCAAAGCCTTTCCGCAAAATCTGATCAAACAAATTCAAAATCGCTGGCACATCTTCAGCCAGCAAGGCATCCGTCATTTGAAAATAATAATCGTAATCAAGTACGTTCAGATTCTCAATTACGTCATTGTAAGTGATCTTTTTGCCCGAAAAACTGGTGATTCGGTCAAAAATAGACAAGGCATCGCGCAAGGCCCCATCCGCTTTTTGGGCAATAATATGCAGCGCATCGTCTTCCGCTTCAATGCCTTCTTTTACACAGATTCCTTTTAGGTGCAGCACCATATCGCCGGGCGTAATGCGGCGAAAATCGAAAATCTGGCAGCGGGAAAGAATCGTAGGGATGATTTTATGCTTCTCCGTGGTCGCCAGGATAAAAATCGCGTACGGGGGCGGCTCCTCCAGGGTTTTCAAAAAAGCATTGAACGCCTGGTTGGAGAGCATGTGCACCTCGTCGATGATAAACACCTTGTATTTGCCCTGTTGCGGCTGAAAACGCACCTGTTCGATGAGGGCGCGGATGTGTTCCACCGAGTTGTTGGAAGCCGCATCGAGTTCAATGATGTTAAACGAAGCGTTTTCATTGAAGGATTTGCACGAACTGCAGGTATTGCAAGCCTCAAAGGATTTGCTGAGGTTTTCACAATTCAAAATTTTGGCCAGGATACGGGCACAGGTGGTTTTGCCCACGCCACGCGGACCCGTAAACAGGAACGCATGCGCCACGTGGTCGGTAGCCAGGGCGTTTTTGAGGGTTCCTGCGACATGTTGTTGTCCTACAACATCTTCAAAGCGTTGGGGACGGTATTTGCGAGCGGATACAACGAAGTTACTCATGTTGGGCAAAAGTACGCTTTTTTACAGGATCAAGAAAGGAAATGATCGTCAAACCTGCCTTCATGTTTTCGTCGTAATCGGCGTAGGAAAGGAAGGGATTGTAAAGTTGCCTGGACGTAAAATTGAACGAAAACCGCAATTGGCTTCCGGGCGCAAAAAGGTATTGCAGACCAAGTCCCGTATTGATATTGCTAAAACCTTGGTCCGTTTCTACCTGAAAGTCAATACGCATAAAGCGTCCATCCGGCAGCAGTTTCAAGGCCTCATAGTTGATTCTGTCAATTTTATTTATCCCAATATTGTAATAAAGGCGCATTTTTTTGAAACAATACCAATGGATTTCAAATTGAGTGCTAAAACTGCGCAAATCATTTCCTGCAAAATAATAGGCTAGGTTATCAGGCCCATTGATCAACTTTAAAGATCCGGTACTATATTGAAATTGACTGGAAAGCTGTAATGTCCATGTGCGGTTCAATACCCAGCTTGGATTTAAAATGATGCTGTGCCTAAAGGATTCTCGCTTGACATTAAAAAACTCGTTGAGTGCCAGCCGTAAAACAAATGGATTTCTGGTATCGGTTGTAAGCGATAAATCGGCCCCCACGGTTTGCGAAACGATCCTTTGGAGTGAACTTCCAGGGCGAAAATAAGTGTACAGCGTTCGATAAGGGTTAAAATTGCCAGACAGCGTCCATTGATAAAATTGCTTAGTAAGGATACTTGCCCCTGCCGAATAGGTATGCGACATTCCCCAGTCTTTGGAAAAACCTGCAAAGACGGTATAATTCAGCCACCATTTTCCTGGATGAAACACCCGGTATTGCACTTGGGCATCGGTATGTTGCTGCCTATTATTTGGCAAACCAATGTCCGTTTCCGTGCCGGACAAAAGTGGGGATGTATTCTTATTAAACATGGTCGGGCTGTTGTGGGTAACCCGCCAGGTCCAGGCGCCGTTGGTTTTCGCCACCGACAAACCGTAATGGCCATCCCAGCCCACACTGTCTTTTTGGTATTCCCAAAAAAGCAATTGACCGTTTCCGCTGATTTCGTAGCGGTTGCTTTTGTCGCGCAAACGAAAATTGGTACTGCTCGCATTCGAATTGACGCCTGGTCCGCCCAAAAGGGTGGCGTTGCTTACATTGATCCATCCGTTGTTCTGAAGGGCCATTTCAGCATTTAAATGGGTATAATTGGCCCTTTTTTCAAGTTTTTGAAGCGTTTGGCTGCGATCCTCGCTTAAACGGTCGGCTTTAGCAGGACTAAATAACGCATTGTACGCACCGATGCCGATCCGGTTTTTTGTTCGGGTGCTGAATTTGGTGGCTTGGAGTAAGCGTGGGTCTTCTACACGCACAATTTGGCAGTTTGGACAATTCGGATCATACACCTGTGTACGAAACGCATCCAGATCCAACTGTTGTTTTTTCCAAAAAATATTACTTTTTGCAAACAGGGGCCCTTCTTCTGCCAGGAATTGCCTGGGTTGGGGCAAAGGATCGTTTTGCCCTAAAAATTTTGAATGGTCGCCATACGTAATTTCATACGTGGAGGAAGGTAATATCGTAAAATCAAGGGTGGAATTTGAATTAATCCCCCAACGCCCATCCAGCCCAACGGTATTCGATTGCGTATAATCAAGGTAGCTGGAGTACGAAGGTTGAGGAATTTGACTCAAAACATCCAAATAGGTGTACAGCCCCAGCCGTTTTCCTTGCCGAATTTCCCCGAGGTCAATGATGTCTCCAAATTGCAATACAGCATCATAAATCAAGGGATTTTGTGGGTTCCAGGTGCTCAATTCACCCGTATTTCGGTCGAAACGACTCATTTGCAGGCCCCAATGTTGAGCGCCTTTCGATGGAAAGCGCAGGGCGGTGTAGGGAATGCGCATTTCGAGCGACCAACCATTGGCTTGCAGATGCACCGCGCTTTGCCAAACGGCATCATAGTCGAATTCCAATTGGTTGCCTCCAATGCGTGCGTCGCTTTGGAGGCCGCCTGGGGTTATTCTAAACAAAAATGCGTTTTGATCATCATTCCAGGTGTCAAAAGCAATCGAAAACCAGTCTCCCGTACCCGTTTCATCGCGTGCGCTGCCGTCTGCCCGCACTTTGGGGGAAGCACAAAAAGCACCCACATACAGCGCATCTTCCGCAAAAAAGAGCTGCACGCTGGTTGCATTTTGGGGTGTTTGCAAAAAAACAGGGGTAGATGTTGAAAAATCTTGCACGACAGGCACCTGTTGCCAGCAGGAATCATTTAATTCGCCATCAAGTTCGGGCCGGGCGTCCTGAATAAAAGCGCTGAGTTGCTTTTGACACCAACCGACATTGTGCCCTAAAAAAAATAAAAATAGTACGGTAAACAAACGGATCATGGGATATGGTTTTAGCGATGAAAGATACTTCTCATAAACGTTTAAAATGAAATAGTTGTCGCCCGAATTTTTGGAAAAATGTAGGATGACGTGTTGCATTTTTTTAAAGTAAATGATATAAATCACTAAAAAACAGGCATTTATGACCTCCATGTTGCTCATTTTTATTAAAAACCCGCGTTTAGGCCACGTAAAAACCCGCCTCGCCCGAACGATGGGCGAGGAAGCGGCTTTAAAAACGTACCAAATATTATTGGAAAAAACGCGCCAGGCGGCCCTGGGTGCGCCATTGCAGCGGTTGCTTTTTTATTCCGAACAAATCGACCCTGCGGATGCCTGGGATGGATCGGCATTTGAAAAACGGGTCCAAACGGAAGGAGATTTGGGCGCGCGCATGCAACATGCCTTCGAGCAAGCCTTCGAATTGGGGGCCAAGAAAGTGGCGATTATCGGTTCCGATTGCCCGGAATTGACGCCTGCCATCCTGCAATCGGCTTTTGACTTGTTGGATCAGCACGATTTTGTGCTTGGGCCTACCCCCGATGGCGGGTATTATTTGTTGGGCATGAAACAGATGGAAAGTGCTGTTTTTCAGGATATTGCCTGGAGTACGGAGCACGTGCTGTCCCAAACCGTTGCGGCGATTGCGGCGCATCAAAAAACGCATGTGCTGTTGCCAGTCCTTTCTGATATTGATACCGAGGCAGACTGGCGCGCGTATTTATCCCGACAAGTTTGAGTAAATTTGTACAAAAGGGTACGACCCTGTGCTTGCGGACCGGGTCGTACATTCAACGGATGTTTAAAAAATATTCAACGTGTAATGCATATCTTGTGGGTAAATACACCTTGCGCCGTATGCATTTGGAGTACATAAAATCCCTGCGCCAGGTCTTCCACCGATAAGGTAGCGCGCATTTCAGGCAGGTTTTTCCATTGTTTTACCAATCTGCCATCGGAACCATATAATTGTACTTCAGTCACTTTTAAAGACCCAAATTGAAGGGTAACTGCCCCATTGGTTGGATTCGGAAATATTTGAATCGTATCGGGCACTGGCTCAGGTGCTTTGGTAATAATGGAACAAACATCTTGAAAATGCGTGTCGAATGCCGTTTGTACGGAACCAATTTCCTGCAACGTATTACCGATATTGCAGGGAAGTTGGGTGTTGGTGTGAACGCTCCAGCCCAGCACAAGTTCTTTCGACTCCCCGGGGAGCAACCGACCTATTTCCGCAGTGCCAATAGCGGCACGGTTTCCATTGGGCAGCATTGCTGCGCACATGGACCAGGCATTACCTTGATCGGGATTTCCGGGAAACATAAAATCTACCGGAGCCATGGTGCTCCCAGGATTATAACCCGTGCCTGTCGGGGTAGGATAGGTGCCATCCGGCCAACGGCCAGTTAAATAATTGTAAAAATCGGAACTTTTTGTTGGTGTATTGGCGGTGTTTTGTTGGTAAGCCATCATTTTTACTAAAGGCGTATTCAAAAACATCACCGCTTGAGCAGGTGGCTGGGTAAGAAATGCCGCACCAGCACCGCAATCGCCATCTATGCTGCCGTCGACCGCTGTTTGATTATAGGCATAAAATGTATTCTGCTGGGGGGCACAGCCTATGTAATCATCGTTCGCACAACCGAGCGCAAAATCTACATACGCACCCATATAGCAGGAATACAGTGCGTCATTCCCCCGATTAATAATGCGATGGGCCGTAAAAATCGTGCGGTCCAGGATCGAATTGGGCTGGGCGGAACAGGAAAATGCCCAACTGGTTTGCTGTACTTCAATTTGCAGGGCATTTGCGCCTGATATTTGGTGCACGCCTCCATTGCCTTGGTCGTTAAACACCGACCAAACGATTTCATCGGCTAAAAAAGGAGGCTTGTCTTTCAAGTGGACCGCTGGATAATCGCCTTTTAACGCATTATACTTACCATCGTTGTCTGCATCAAAAAAGGGGGCCAGGTCTTGCGATGTATTGGGCAGGCTGAACCCGTGAATTGCTGAAAAATGCGGATTCCCGGTACCTGGCCAGCCTAGTACACTCGGAAAATCGGCTAGAGCCGCCGTTAGATTGTTTTTGTAATAATCCAATTGGCCTATGTAATCGGAGACCTCATTTCCCGTCACCCTGAAATGTCGGTCCCAATTGTTGCAATCAAATATATTGATCGTTCCATCTGGTCCCAATGGCCCCGGCCAAAAATCGGTTCGATCAAAATCATAATAGGTCCCCACCGCCATTTTTAGGTTTTTACCAGGGTCCACCCCCGCAATCCAAAGCCCCGCCGAATAAATAGTGGATGCATTGTCTAATCCGGCGTTAGGATCCTGATCCAAAATAAACTGGCCTGAAATGCCATTGTTAAAGAGGGTTCCACTGTTCAGTACCCGTGCTCGAATTCGGTTGGCATGTAGATCATAACTGGATTGAGGGCTGTTACAATTTTGGGTAAAACCGTATTGGCACATCAAGCTTAACATGGAAAAGAGGAGCATTTTTTTCATGATTTTTGATTTAAAACGTGATTGTAGGCTTGTGCCGATGTAAAGTTGCCGCTAGACCATTGGAGGACCTACCTGCTATTATGTTTTTCAAATATTTGGTAAAAAATAAATGCAATGATGGACGATTGATTTAAACGGGCTGCATGGTGTATCAAATGGTCACCTGACCGAGTAAATGAATTTGATTAAGCAGTATCAGCA
>Ga0247843_1008985_pt1 | contig 11345 bp, 14 predicted proteins | sample LaCruzMarch2017__FD_192420 | JGI IMG/M metagenome (GOLD analysis project Ga0247843, IMG submission 192420) | Freshwater microbial communities from meromictic Lake La Cruz, Castile-La Mancha, Spain - LaCruzMarch2017_8m | ecosystem: Environmental > Aquatic > Freshwater > Lake | place: Spain...
CACAAGCTGCGCAGTGAGATCACCCCTGAAAAGCTAGCAACGCAGGGGGAAAAGTTTGCTGGCTATGAAAGTGTGGTGGCTTGGTACTGCTGGAAGGTGGTGGATGGGTAAGTGTCAGTGACCAAGACCAGTATTACCCCATGACCCAAAAAGAGACCGCCTATCGAGTTACCAGCAGATTAACTATAGATTTTCAGATAATCATGCAAGCAGAAAGTATTGAAGAGGTAGAGATGTTTGCTGTTGATATTCACCTAGATAAGTGGGTAGAGCTACAACGAGAGTGGGAGATACTAGATATCTCTAAAAATTACTTCCTAAAGCGAGTGAAGATAGAGCAATCTGAATCAGCTGATGATTCTGCACTTCCAAGCATTGTCACCGATCGTGAGTAGAAAGAGATCGTTTTAATTAATTCGAGACACCTCTAAGTACTCTTTAAAAGCTGCTACTGAGCGCGATGTTGCTCTGACTGTAGTTAAAGCAAACTTCGCCTCCCATTTGCTGAGCAAGATATGAGGCTCGTTTTTCCACATCGGAGCTGATTTAAAGAGCGCTCGCGCTTGGGAAATACCCCAATCAGAGATGCTGCCTGAAAGATCAAGTGAGTCAATTAATTGCTTTATTGCTTCATCGGATTGCTCTTTTGAAATATTGAATGGAATTGCAACTCCATTCATAATTGAATGCCTACCTAAAGGCAGATTCACACCGCAATCAGTTGCTAACTTACGATTAAACTTTAAGCAGACTTCACATGCATTCCATGAGTACCTACTAGTGCCACCAGCTAAAGATGCTGCGCAGATATCACAGAGGTGATATCCACTAGGACAATCAACCTCTGAACTGCTTTTATACTCCTCGCAACTACAGCGCTGCATCCCAGCACCTTTTGATGTTAAGCCAAAACATTTAGTGCAGACATAGAAACTAGACATGGCAAGCAACTCCAACCCGGAGCTCATATAGAGATCCGCACTTCTAGCGGTGTATTTCATCGCTAGCAGGTCTTCCTCCAGGACCACCGTGCGCGGTTAGCGCGGTTGGTGCCAAACTAGCTAAAGGGCTAGAGCGTTTGGCTTCTTTGACCTATTAGTAATTATATATCAACACAGTGTCAGTGGTGAGGAGTAACCTCAAATATCTAAGGAAAGAGGTGAGGTAAAAAAACCTTGAATCAACCTACTAAGTACTTTATTCAAACTGATTTCATTACGCCCTTCGCCTACTACCGCCAGCGGTATGAGAACGATGGCTTATATGAGGAGATCTGGCAGCAGAAAGATAAGAGTTGGAAGCACATCCCTTGGCGATTAATTTGGATGCAGATCAGCGGGGAGTGCACATTGGAACAGGTCAGTTATGATCAGTTTAAGCAATTACTACCAGAGGCTTTTAAGGATGAGGAGGCGAATAAATGAAACAACCTGTATATCTAATTCACTCAGATGAGTATAAAAACTGGATCTTTGATCCAACCCATCCAACTCAAGGCAGGAGATTTAATAATGCTAGAGATCTATTTCTTCAATTGGCAAAGCGTGAAGATATTGATGTAGTTGAGATATCACCAAATCTTGTGCACAAAGCAGAGTTACTCAGAGTTCACACACCTAAATACATTGATGAAGTGCTTGAGCAACACCTTTCATCTGAATGGGAAGGAGTACGAGCGGATTTAGCAAATCTTGCAAGTAAATTCGTCCAGGGCACACTTTATGCCTTAGATAATTTAATGGTGGGTAATACTAAATTAGCACTCCACTTTCCTGGTGCTAAACACCATGCCCAAGCAGATCATTCCTCTGGTTTTTGTGTATTTGCTGATTTTGCCATAGCAGCAGATATAGCTACTAAAGATTATGGAAAAAAAGTAGCAATTTTAGATATTGATGCTCATCATGGTGATGGAACTGAAAACTTAACTGCAGAGAATCTAAATGTGCTTACATTTTCAATCCATCAGTATGGCATTTTTCCTGGTACTGGATATGAGAGTCACCCAGAGAAGAATGTCTATAACTATCCGTTAGGCAGCAAGCAGCCAGGACACAATCCAAATAAGAATGATCAAGCTTTATTTGATGGTGTAAGTAGATTTTGTGAATTGGCAAAACAATTCAATCCAGATCTGCTTTTTATTGCATGTGGGGCTGATGGCCATAAAGAAGATCCCCTAACTGGACTTGAATACTCAGTTGAGGGGTATGTGGCTGCTGCTCAAAAAGTCAGAGAGCAATTTCCGAACCTACCAATTCTTCTGGGAGGAGCAGGTGGGTATTTGCCCGATACGGTAACTCCACAAGTTTGGTCTAATGTGGCAGTGACACTTTGTGAAACAAAAAGTATAATTGCTAGATGATTCTTACCCCTGGTCAACTTTATTTCATTAATGAACAAGATATCCAAACGGGCGCACGATCAAATTATTACAAAATAGGAATAGTTCGTGACGCAGATGATCGAGATTCAAAAAATAGATTACTTGAGCATCAAACTGGAAATCCACGACAGCTTTGTATTGTAGAAACATTAAGCATGCCAGCTGTTGAAGCGGTTGAAACAAATCTGCATTATCTATTTGCAAGTAAGCGGGTAATGGGTGAGTGGATGTGCTTTACTGATGATGAATTGAAAAAAGCAATTACTAAGGCAAAAGAGTTGGCTGCTCAAATGCAAGAGAATATTAAAGATTTCGAGAAGGCAGAAAAACTCAAAAAAGTTGTTAGTAATTCAAAGATACTGCCCCCAACCCCTGAGACTGAGGAGCTCTACGCCACAATTATGAATTTCAAGGAAGTTTTGAGTAGTTGTAACGAGGTTTTAGAGATGTACAAAGAGTACTTATATGAAGCGATTGAAAAAGGGATTCCTGTTGGGGCGAAGGCAAATCTTCAAACGAGAGCAGGTACTAAAAAGTTTGATCCTAAGCTCTTTGAAACTAAATACCCAGCGTTGTATAAGAAATACTCGATAACTACAGCTTCAATAACTGGGGCTTTTCGCGCAAAGGCAGCTAAAGATTGGAATTTTGATCTATCAACTCTGGAGCCAGAGCAGGTGGAATTAATAGCTGATTTCAAGAAGCATTTAAAAACTGCTGATCACAAAATGGAGAGTGGTTTCACACTTCACAGCAAACATCTTGGGGCACTTGAGATTGAGAAGTATGCTGAATGGGAGAGCCTCATGGCTAATACAAAATTAAGAGTTTTAACTGGTGAGTCTGAAGGTATTGAAGGTATTTGCACCTGGAAGAGAGAGTTAAAAGAAACAATCTCACTAGATAAAGAAAAAATCAAAGCCGAGCAGCCAAATGAGTACACCGATTGCATAGTGCAAGCAGCAGAGACTGAGGCCTTAGTCGTTCATCCTAAGATTGCCCAGGCAGAATGAGTGCTGCCAATTGGCAAGATGAAGTAACTCCAGAACAATGGAAAGCTTGGATGAAGTTTGCTCAAAGTTTGTCAAAGGCGAAGAAGATAAATACCAGCCTTGGCGCAGAAGATTATGCAGCTCAAGCTATTGAGAATCTGATTGAGCAAGAGAAAAGACCAGCAAATGTTGAGGGGTGGATAGCCCTAACAATTAAAAGATCCTATATTCATAGATTTAGAAAAATTGAAGCTAGGGGTGGCCACTCCACCAGAAACTTAACTGATAAGCAGTGGGATGAAGAGATGATCTCCTTTGCTGCTGGATCACCTAGCGCCTTGGTTCGAGTTAAAGAGTCTGTAGATGAGGTTTTAGATGTTTTAAATTCCAAAGAGAAGGAGATTTTAATCTTGGCAGCAGCTGGATATGATAATCATGCGATTGCAATGCATCTTGAGTATAAAAATAATAAGATTGTGGCAACTAGACTTAAACAAATTAAGCAAAAAGTAAAAACTGCTTTGAATTTAAATGATTTAAACCCCAATTAATTCTTAATTGCGGGGCGCAAGTAACAGAGTGTCACCGGGTCATGGTATAATTGCTTCTTCACACCAAATAAGGAGGCAGATATGCAGAGATTAACTTCAGCTTCAGCCGCCGCTTTTACCCCTTTTACTATCAACTAGTTCGCTACACGCAAGGCCGCCAAACCAGGCCTTAACACCTTCAAGGCTCAACCACTCAAGCAGGCATCTAATGCCTACTCGCACCTTTTTTCACGCTCAAATTGAGATTCTCATTGACTTTTGAGCCCTTTTTTCCTTTACCCATATAGAGGGGCAAAAAGCCCCAAGAAACGGAGCACCACATGAAGGTAAAAGCAGTACTAGATGTAGACATGGTTGCCATAGAGGCAGCTGACAAAATCACTCTGATGCTGGATTTAACAGCGCCAGAGAATGTAAAGCAAACAACTCGTCCTGGCCAAGCTGTGCAGGTAGTACTAGATCGAAGCGGATCAATGCACGGTGCGCCATTAGATGCAGCTAAAGGATCCCTCCTTAAGTTAATTGATCGCCTGGCCCCTCAGGATTCATTTGGCTTAGTTGGCTTTGATGACAACGCCCTGGTGATCGCACCAACTAGAAAGATGGCAGATCACGATAAGCCATCACTTCGTAAAGTGATTCGCGAAATACCATCTGGTGGTTCAACAGATATCAGCGCTGGTTACCTACTTGGTCTACGCGAGGTAAACCGGGTAGCTGCAAGTGGTGGATCAACTCTGCTTCTTGTCTCAGATGGCCATGCAAATGCCGGTGAGCAAGATCCAAAGTTCTTTAAAGAGGTTGCAACAAAATCTGCAACTGAAAGAGTAACCACTGCAACTATCGGACTTGGCAATGGTTATGATGAAAAAATCTTAGAAGCACTCGCTCAAGGTGGCGGTGGTGCTCATAGATTTGCTGGCACCATTGATGAAGCAGTCGGAGCTATTGCTGCTGAAGTAAATGATCTACTTGATAAATCAGTAGTTAATGCAGTACTTCGAGTCACACCAACACATGCAGCAGCTGGTGTGCCACAAATTGAAGTGATCCAACGTCTTCCATATTGGATGGATGGGGATTCTTATGTTCTTCAATTGGGAGATCTTTATAGCGGTGAAAACCGTCGCTTCGTAGTTGATATCCAAGTACCAGAGATCGCATCCCTTGGTCTTTGCAAGATTGCAGATATCACTATTGAGTACTTAGATCTTGCCCAGCGTCAAGAAATTTCTGTAACTATGCCGGTCAATGTAAATGTTGTCCCAGGTGATGTTGCAGCAGGTCGCATTAGCGATCCAATTGTTCGAGCTGAGCGGTTGATACTTGAAGCCCAAACTGCCAAGTCGTTAGCAGTTGAGGAGCTTCGTAGCGGAAAAACCAAAGAGGCCTCTGGCCGTCTAAAGGGAGTTGCGTCCTCCCTTCGCCGCCATGCCTCTTTGATCCCGGCAACTGATGAGAAAAGTGCTGAATCACTTGCACTAATTAAAGCTGAAGCGGATGAGATAGATGCTTTAGCTCAAACAGCTGAGTTTGAGGATATCTCTTACTCAACAAAGCGGATGACTGAGTCTTACTCAAGGTCAACTCGTTCAAGAAAACCACGTCCAACATCTCAGGTTGATCCTTCGATTGATCCTGACCAAACCAAGTAATAACTAACAGAAATAAGAGAGGAATAAAAATGTCTCAATATCCAATATCTCTGTACTCAGAGATTGCGCCAAATCTATTTATGGGAGGCACAGCTGATGAAGATGTAATTCATCAAGCTGTCCCATACAACAAAGCTCGGACAGATCTACCTTTTGATGCCATCATCACAATGTATGCCTGGGCAAATCCAGCTGATTGGAAGGTTCAGGAGTTTCGTTACGGAATCTATGACTCTGCCATATCTGAGATTGATCTTGATCGACTAAAGCAAGCGGTGGAGTTTGGTTATAACCGCTGGCTATCAGGTGATCGATTACTAGTCAGATGCCAAGCTGGCCTAAACCGTAGTGGTTTAGTAACAGCTTTAATCATGATGAGCACCGGACTTGATGCTGAAACAGCAATTGAGCAGATCCGTAAAAACCGCGGTGATATGGCGCTCTTCAATAATAATTACGTAGAGTGGTTAATGACCAAGGGCGCTTCGTTCTTAGCTCCCTCATCTCTTCAAGAGATTGCCTAAGTAATAAATATGTGGCTCTTTACAACTACCGGCTTCATCAGCATCGTTGAACATGATGCTGATCATTTAGCAGTTCGTGCCAGGGATATTTTATCCCTTTCACCCCTGGTACAGAGCTATAACGTGGAGATCCGCAGTACCCCCACTGCGGATTATCCATACCGTATCTTTTTATCAAAAGATCAATTTAAAAACTATCTCCATAACCAAGCTGGTTTAATCAACTATAAAAACTTCAAATCAGAGGTAGCCATTACTCGCAGTAAGGCATTTGCAAATACCTTACTTAAAGTCTGGTCTGCAATGCATGGAGTAGAAGATAAGCAAGCAAGGAGTAATAATGAAGCTAGATAAGGTAGAAGATCTTCTAGAAGATATCTTAGGTGTCCCTGATACAGCTGTTGCAGAAGCAGCAGGCTGGCTTGAAATTACTAAATTATTTGCCGCTGCAGTTAAAACAGCTGATGATATTTTAATAATTGATGCTCAATCTGATCGGTATGAGGATGGTCATCCATATATCCAAATCTGCTATGAAGATGATGGTGCAATGACAATCGAGGCAGTCAGCAGTAGGTTTCTAACACCTGGACTATCTCCTGATGCTCATCACACCTTATTGGAACTAGGTTGGCAGCTCACAGATGATGAGGGCTCACCAAACTACTTTCAATTCCTACACGCTGAGGATGCAGCGCCAGAGGTTTTAGCACAGCTTTTTGCCAAAACTTTCCGTGATGTTTACGGGCTTCGCTCTTCCGATTCATTTGATATATCACCACAATTAGTCATGGATAAAATCAAAAAGTCTAAAATAAACAAGAGTTCGAGAGGAACTTATGAGAACTAAAAAGATAATTACTTCTGCAGTTACAGCCTTGCTTGCTTTAATTGCCACCCCAGCATCTGCAGATTGGGCAATAGATAATGATGCAGCTGCCACTATGTCCAGAATGCAATCTGAGGATTTACTACAAATCAGAGCTAATGGTTACTTTGCAATTACGCTAGATGCAATTACATCAACTCCTCAAATGTCTGGGCTTACCGAAAAGCCAAGTGCTAAAGCTAAGTATGCAGTTATTATTGATGGCGTTGTAGATAAAATCGTAACTTGGGATGGATATTCACCCAATAGAGTTATAGATAATTATGGAATCATCGTAAAGCTGCCTGCAAATGCTGGTGTTAAGTATGTGGATGCCAAGGGCATAACCAGACTTAAACCAATAACCCAAGGTGCGATTGTTTCGGTTTTCGTTGCACCTGAAGTAAAGGTAACCCCAACCTATGGAATCACTGAGATTTCAACAGTAGCACTTGCCACTGAACCTGAAACACCTGCGGTAGCACAAGATAATGCACCGGTTATTACTACTCAGGTCTTAAATCCAAACCAATCTGTCTCTATGACTATTGAGGTCCCCGGCGTTAGTGATATTCCAGCCACCTCATCTGTATCTGTTCAAACGATCGCAGATGGCCGATCAGTAACTTCAATAGGCCTGACACCAGGTCAAAGCACGGTAACTGTTAACGATCTACCAGCTGATCAAAACGTCACAGTTGTTACAGTTATTCGAGATAATTTAACAAATACAGAGACAGTGATTTTTAATCCAGTAGTGACAACAGTTGCTTCAGATGCACCAGCACCAGTAGCTGCTAGAAGTGAGTCACAAGATAGGGCGAGCATCTCTGCCCCATCTATCTCCTCGCGCGCTGTTGATGCCTCAGGACACTTATCTGTTGCAATTTCAGTACCTGCTATTCCAAACTTCAACTCAGATCAAACCCGAGTCAGTCTTTATGTTGTTGATAATAGATCAGGTTCAACTACTGCAATTGGCACAGATGGCACAGCACAAACTCTTAATGTGGGTTCACTTGGAGTAGGTCGTGATTACACCGTCAAGGTTGTAGTTCGTGATCTTGCCACAGGACAAGAAACAGTGATTAAGGGTGAGGGGATATCGAAATAATTGTAAAAATAGTAATTTCAGGGGGTGTTTTATAAAGCACCCCCTGTTATATTAAGTTAAATGTTAGAAACTTGTACTGCGAACTCTTGTTGCTGTGAACAAAATTCGTATTTGTAATGCGCCAGCTCACATTTCAATTAAGAAAAGGAAAATTACTTGAATGAAACTAACTAGCCCCGAGGTAGTTCTATGGCGAATGAATCAGCCACACAAATCATGGTGTGTAGTACCTAAAACCACACCAGTCCCGTTTTTTGGCAATATTGAGGTTGCCAGGTTCATAACTATTGGAATTAACCCCAGCTTTAGTGAGTTTCTCTCAAATGATGGAAAATTACTGACTGGAAATGCCAGAAGACTTGAAGATCACAATTCATTGTCAATTAATGAGGCTGAGTACTATGAGCAAGTTGGATTAGAAAACGCTGATAAAATCTATAAGTCTTGTATCGGGTATTTTACTAGGAAGCCTTTCAACTGGTTTTTAAAAATGGAAAATACAATCAACTCAGCTTTTAATTCTAGTTACTATAATGATTCAGCAGCTCATCTTGATCTTGTGCAATGGGCAACCAAGCCAGTATGGAGTGAATTAGAAAAAAAAGATCTAATAATTGCGAAACACCTGATCGAAAACGATAAACCATTTCTAATTGAGCATTTAGATTGGTTAAAGCAGAATAATCCTAATTTATCAAATATTTTTTTATCAGGTAGAACTGTTATAAATAATTTAAGTTCAGAGATGAATCTTAAAAATGTCGGAAAAACAAGAGTAGTCGAAAAGGAAAAGCAATATGAATTATTCACCGGAGAATTTCAAGGTATAAGGGTTTTTGGCTCGACAATGAATGTGCCTGATTCTCACACAAGTGATGCTCATAGACTTTATTTAAATATGTGGCTAAAGGATATGATTAAATAGCATGAATCTTAAATGTAAAGCTTGTGGTTTAATCTTTCAAACTTCAAAAGAGCTTGAAAGAACTACAAAAAATTGTCCAAAATGTATTGAGGGGTCTCAAGACGAAATGCTTAGGCTGATGTTTGGAGAACCTAGCAAAAAAACTGTAAAAGGCAAGTCCAGTCGTAAGAAGGCGGAGAATAAATTATTCCCTTCATTACTTAACAAAGACCCATTACCACCTGCAATATTTAAAACAGTTGAAGAGAGAAATATGTATGTGGTTATAAAAAGAAGTGAAGGATATACCCTGCAAGCTATTGCAAGCTCCCTTGGTCTGACTCGAGAAATGATTAGATTAATTGTCAATGCTAAGTCTGGTCCTAGCGCTAATTCAGTTCGTAAAATTCGAAAGATGAATAATGAACGTGAGGTTAGAAAACTAGCAAAGAATTTAACTAATCCAGACTTAAACATTTTGGCAGATCGCTTGAATGTTTCAGCTGGAAAGGTTAGAAAGCTTATGGGAACTAAAGCCAAAAATTTTCCACGTGGCAGGCGGAATTTTGATCAAGAGTATTCAGATGCTGATCTAGTTAATATTTTAAAGAAATACTCAAAATTGGCAAAAGGACCTCTAAGTGCAAAGAGATTCACAGATCTAGGTGGCGTACCAACCCCTGCAATCTTTTATAATCGATTTGGTTCATGGCTAAAAGCTTGTGAGTTAGCGGGCGTAGAGGCTGGTAAAGCTGTACGGAAAAATTATAAGCGCGCTCACACAGATGAAGAGATGCTGTCTTATATCAAGAGTTATCTCGCAGATCCCAGGACCAGTGGATCTGCCGAAGGCTATGACAAGTGGCAGCGTAAAGTTGATGGCGCTCCAAGTTTGGCTCTGATACGCCAACGACTTGGACATTGGAATGCCCTTAAAGTGCAACTTCTAAAAGATCTTTGAGAATCCACCGGCAAGCATAAAATTTGAGCCATGAAGCCAGAGCACTGAGCCAGCTTTTTTCACTGCTCCTGCTTATCTAACATTCTCTTTAATCATCAGCAGGTCCTCCTTTAGAACCACCGTGCGCAGTCAGGCGCGGTTGGTACTAAGCAAGATAAAGGGCTTAACGCTTAGTTCTTGACCTATGAAAAGTATAGGGCTGGTGACTGTCAGTGGATAGGAGCAGAATCAAGGCATGAATGAAGAAGAGATGCGATACCGAGTATCTGTAGTTGTTACAAGTACTCTACAAATAGTGGTTCAGGCTAGAGATAGCGAAGAGGCTGAATCCTTTGCCGATGCAATTGATTTTGATAAGTGGTCAGTTTTGAGCACCGAGTATCAAACAGTTGATGTCTCTAAGGATTTTTTCGAAAGAAAAAACAAGGTTGAACAGGATGCTGAAGTTACAACCAGTAACCAAGGTCCTACTTTAAGAATAGTTAAGGGATAGGTGCTAGTAATGGAAAACAACATAGCTCAGAAGATCACCGCCTTTGCCACCATAATCGCACTTCCCTTTGCACTCGGTGCATTTATTCTCACCTGGGCACCTGCTCAACAGTTCTATCTAAGTGATCCAAGAGGTGATGGATATGTGCCACCTAGAAACATTGAAAAACTAATTACCAATGTTCAAGACTCCACAGTTACAATTTTTTGCCGTCCAAATGATCCTAACAACAAAGGTGGCTTTGGCTCTGGTTGGGCAATAGATCTTGAAAATGAGCAAGGTAAGAGATACCCAACAACCTTAATTACTAATTACCATGTAATTGATGAGTGCTTAGATGGCAAGGGAAAGGTCACAGTCTTAGCTCTTTTTGGCAAGGAGTATCAAGCGGTAATTGATAACTGGGATGAAGAGAATGATTTAGCATCCATTGCCTCCGCTCTTGAGGTAACTCCATTAAAACTATCTGAGTATGAACCCTTTCCTGGTTACTGGGTGGCAGCTATTGGAAGTGCTGATGGCTATGAAGGCTCTGTTGCCTTTGGCAATGTTTTAAATGGCACTCAATTTGAGATCCTTATGACCGCACCGCTATCTCGTGGCAATAGTGGTGGACCACTAGTTGATAATGAAGGAAATGTGGTTGGCACAAACACCTTTGGCCAAATAGATGAGCAATACAACGGAGCCATGTCTCTAAATGCGCTCTGCGTGAAGATAATGGAGTGTGAGGATGATGTATTTTGGAAGGCAGGGGATTAGAAAAATAGAACCCGATGATTAAGAGTTATAGGACAGTGACAATCTGAGCTTGTAAAAAGAAATAATAGACGGGGTTTCGACCTTTTCCAAGAGGAAAATAGGTCAATCTTCCTGACTTTACTGCTTCTACTGATG
>Ga0247843_1008988_pt1 | contig 11340 bp, 10 predicted proteins | sample LaCruzMarch2017__FD_192420 | JGI IMG/M metagenome (GOLD analysis project Ga0247843, IMG submission 192420) | Freshwater microbial communities from meromictic Lake La Cruz, Castile-La Mancha, Spain - LaCruzMarch2017_8m | ecosystem: Environmental > Aquatic > Freshwater > Lake | place: Spain...
ACCGCGATGCGCACAGGGCGGCGCAGTTCGAGGATTAACTCGCGCGAGACCATGTCGATCAACGTGGCGATCTCGGCGGCGGTGGCGGGGACTGGGGGGCTCGCCATCAGTTCGCGCCGCCCAGTGCAATCATGATCACGGACCCGATCGCTTCAGCCAATGGCATGTCGAAAATGCCCGCGTCCTCGTCGGCGCGCCATGCAGCGTAGCCTTCCGCAAAGACCGATGGCGGCATCTGCTGCGTTTTCAGCAGCGTTTCGAACGCGGCTGCGACGGTGTCGCGGTAGAGCGGCATGTGCCCCAGCTCCAGACGCGGCCCAAAGCGCGCGACGAGATGGGGCGGCGTGTCGATGGTCACGAACAGGTGGACGGTGGAGGCTTCGTCCTCGTCATCGATGCGACCGATCAGGGCGGCGCCGTTCGCCATTCCCTTGATCGACCAGAGCTGTCCTTCTTCCAGCGGTTCCCTCACACTCATGGGCTCACGCATCCTGCAGGATGCGGGGAAGCTTGAAGACCACGTCCTCTTTGGTCACCGACACCTCTTCCACCCGTGCTTCGAATCGCGCCGAGAGCGCCGCGATCAGCGCTTCGACCAGATCCTCCGGCGCGCTCGCGCCGGCGGTGACGCCCACGGTGGACGCGCCTTCGAGCCACGCCCAGTCGAGATCGTCGGCGGAGTTGATGAGGTAGGCGGCGGTCGCGCCCGCGCGTCGCGCCACTTCCGCCAGACGTACCGAGTTCGAGGATTTCGTCGAGCCGATCACCAACACCACGTCGCTGTCGCGCGCGAGCACCTTCACCGCGTCTTGCCGGTTCGTTGTCGCATAGCAGATGTCTTCCTTGTGGGGCGCAGCAATCCCTGGGAAGCGCGCTTGCAGGGCGGCGACCATTTCGGCGGTGTCGTCCACCGAGAGCGTGGTTTGGGTGACGAAGGCGAGTTTGGCCGGATCGCGCGGGACGAACGCCTGCGCGTCGGCCAGGGTCTCAAGCAGCGTGATCGCTCCGGGCGGCAGTTGGCCCATCGTCCCGACCACCTCCGGGTGCCCCGCATGGCCGATCAGGACGATCTCGCGACCGGCGGCGTGGAGCCGCTCCGATTCGACGTGAACCTTAGAGACGAGCGGGCAGGTGGCGTCGAGGTAGAGCATCTGTCGGGCCTGCGCCTCGGCGGGCACCGACTTCGGCACCCCGTGGGCGGAGAAGACGACGGGCCGGTCCTGCGGGACCTGATCGAGCTCCTCGACGAAGACCGCGCCGAGCCGTTCGAGCCGCTCTACCACGTGCCGGTTGTGCACGATCTCATGGCGCACATAGACCGGAGCGCCCCACTTGCCGAGCGCGCGCTCCACGATCTGGATGGCCCGGTCCACCCCGGCGCAGAACCCGCGCGGGGCGGCGAGCAAGATCGTGAGTGGCGGTCGTGGAGCGGAAGAGGCGTCGTCAGCGGGCATCGGGCACCTTACGGCGGCGCCTTGTTGCGGGCGCCTTCGGCGGCTTGTATCACGCCTGCCGGTCCAAGAGGCGCGCGTTTCTGCGCCGCACGCGGGGCCGCTCCCCGGGGGTGTTCCAGCGGGGGTCGTTCAGGGGTCTTCATGAAGTTCAGCCATCTCGTCCTCGCCGCGCTCGTGCTGCCGCTCGCCGCCTGCGCCTCAGGCCGGGAAGACAGAGGCGCAGCTGAAGGCCCGCCGGCGGCGGATCAGGCGACCGTCGGCGGCGCCGATACGCCGGGGTTCCTGGCGCGCACCTTCGGGCGGGATGCGTCGGAGCCAAACGCGGGACCGTGTCCCTTGCTCGGCGTGCTCTATGACTCCTCGCGTCTCGTAGAGTTCAAAGGGGCCGAGGAGCGGCTCGCCAACGTGGCCTTCACCGCCGAAATGCGCGGCGTCCGGGGGCTGTGCCGTTACACCGGGGCCAACCCGATCGAACTCAATCTCGAGATCGACATGGCGTTCGGCAAGGGACCTGCCGCAGAAGGCTCCAGTCGGGTCTATCGCTACTGGGTTGCCGTCACCCGCGCGAACATGGCGCCGATCGAGAAGCAGTATTTCGACATCACGGTGAACTTCCCCCGCGGCGAAGACCGGATGTCAGGCTCCGACACCATCCAGCGCATCGTCATCCCGCGCGCCAACGACACCGTCTCCGGCGCGAACTTCGAGATCCTCGTCGGTTTCGAACTGACGCCTGACCAGATCGCCTTCAACCGCGCCGGCAAGCGCTTCCGCGTCGACGCAGGCGCTGAGCCGAGCGGCCAGCAGAAGAAGTAGGGATTCCGGCGCGACGTCTTGTTCGTCCGCGCAGGACGCATAGAAGACGTCGCCCATGACCGATCTCGCGCATACGCTCACCAGTCACCTTGCTGCAGCCTTTGCGGCTGAGGGCCTCGATCCTGTGCTTGGCGCGGTGAAGCGGTCGGATCGTCCCGATCTCGCGCCGTTTCAGTGCAATGGCGCGATGGCGGCGGGAAAGGCGGCCGGCAAGCCGCCGCGCGTCATCGCTGAAGCCGTGGCGTCGCGTATTCAAAACGCCGAGGGTATCGCCTCGGTGGAAATCGCCGGGCCCGGCTTTCTCAACATCGCGCTGACCGACGCATTGCTTGCATCACGGGTGCAGTCGATCGCCGACGACGCCCGCAGCGGCGCCGCTCCCGTCGCCACGCCACGCCGCGTGATCGTCGACTACGGCGGGCCAAACGTCGCCAAGCCCATGCACGTCGGCCACCTGCGCGCCTCGATCATCGGCGAGAGCATTAAGCGGCTTTTTCGCTTCCGCGGCGACGAAGTCTGGGGCGACGCGCACTTCGGCGACTGGGGCTTCCAGATGGGGCTCCTCATCGCGGATTTCGAAGAACGCAACGGAGCGATTGAGGGGGATGATCTTTCGCCCCTGGGGCTCGAAAATCTGCGCGGCGTGACCCTCGACGACCTGCAATCGCTTTATCCTGATGCGGCCGCCCGCGCGAAGAATGACGAGACATTCCGTGATCGCGCCCGCAAGGCGACAGCGCGCCTGCAATCGGGAAGCGCCGCTTATCGGAAGATATGGGCGTTCTATCGGGATCTCTCGATGGCCGCGCAGAAGCAGGACTTCCACGCGCTTGGCGTCGATTTCGATCTCTGGAAGGGTGAGGCTGACGTCGACCCGCTCATTCCTGGCATGGTCGAAGACCTGCGTGCGAAGGGCCTGCTCGTCGAGGACCAGGGCGCGCAGGTCGTGCACGTCTCTGGCGGTGAAACGAAGAAGAAGAAGCTCGACGACGGCACGGTGATTGATGCGCCGTTTCCGCCGCCATTGCTTGTCGTATCGTCGGAAGGCTCGGCGATGTACGGCACAACTGATCTCGCCACGATCGTGGAACGCGCGAAGGATTTCTCCTTCGATCTATGCCTTTACGTCGTCGACCAGCGTCAAGGCGATCACTTCGAACAGGTGTTTCGCGCCGCCGCCATCGCTGGATACGCAACACGTGACTCGCTGGAGCACATCGGCTTCGGCACGATGAACGGGCCGGACGGCAAGCCCTTCAAAACCCGCGCCGGCGGGGTGCTGCGTCTCGCCGATCTCATCGAGATGGCCCGTGAAAAGGCGCGCGAGCGTCTGCGCGCCGACGAGATCGGCTCGGACTTCTCGCCTGAAGAGTTCGAGGATGTGGCCCACAAGGTCGGGATAGCTGCGCTGAAGTTTGCGGACCTCGCCAACTTTCGGGGCACGTCCTATGTATTCGATCTCGACCGCTTCATGAGTTTCGAGGGCAAGACGGGCCCGTATCTGCTTTACCAATCGGTGCGCATCAAGTCGATCCTGCGCAAGGCCGACGACGCGGGCGTGAGACCCGGCTCCATCGCCATAGCGCATGCCAACGAACGCACGTTGACGCTCGCGCTCGATGCGTTCGATGGTGCGACTGCATCGGCCTACGACAAGCGCGCGCCGCATTTTCTCGCCGAACACGCTTTCAATCTCGCCCAAGCGTTCAGCGGGTTCTATACGAACTGCCCCATCCTGGCGGAAAAGGACGAGGCCGTCCGTGCCTCACGCCTCGCGCTGGCGCAGGCGACGCTCCGGCAACTGGAAGCCACGCTCGACCTGCTGGGCCTGGAGGCGCCGGCGCGGATGTAGCGCACCGGGATGTAGCGCACTGGAATGGCCGTGCGGACCGCTCGCAGAGGACAACTCAAGTGCAGGTTCGCGGCGTCTGCAAAGCCTAGTCGTCGATTTCGCGTCCAAGCACCTCTCCGGCGCGCGCCGAAGTTTCGATCTCGATCCCGCGACGGTTGCTGGTGCGACGCTCGATTTCGCAATCGTGGTCGTCAAGTTCTATCCCCTCCACATGGCGCAGGCCATGCTGGCGCGCGATCTGGATGGCCTCGGCGCGGGAGATGTCAACGGACTGCGCTGCGGCGCTGCGGCAACCGCGACCATCATCGTCGTCATTTGCAAACGCCGGCGCGGCGACGAATGCGGCGACGGCGATTACTCCCGCGAGAACTGTTCGGATCATCGATGTGCCTTCGTGCTGCAAGTCGGCGGCATCGGTGTCGCGGTTTTCCGGTCAACGCCCGCTGAACGAGCCCTCCGCGCGCGCGGTTTCGAGGTCAGGGTGTTGAGCGATCGGCGTCTGGCGTGAACGGGCCGTGGGAGCCAGCGGGATCCTTCGGGCAATTGCGTATTGTCCGTTTGACTCAGGATGGCGGGCCGACCATGTTGCAGTGCGACGCAGGGGGCCGACGCGAGTCGCCTCCCTGCGGTCAGACAGACGAATCTCGCGGGAGAGACCGGGTTTTCAGCCCGGCCCCGAAGGCGCAACCGCCCCGGAAACGCTCAGGGCAAAGGACCGCGGGAGGATGAAGACGCTGGAAAGTGCGAGTTCCCGTATCGGGGCCTCGCCGCCGACGGAGTAAGCGCGCGGAACCCGTAGATGGGTGGGCGCTGTGAATCTCTCAGGCCCAAGGACAGCGGGGGCGCCGGTCACACTTCCAGCGGGTGGAAGGATGCCGGGCGCCGACCCGACTCCGAGGACCAGACATGAGCGACACCACCGGACCGCTGAAGAAACTGCCGCTCGATGCGCTCTGGCGCGTCGGGGCCAAAAAATTTGGCGACTTCGCCGGTTACAGCATGCCGCTCGAGTTCGAGGGGCTCATCCCCGAACACAACTGGACCCGCACGAAGGCGGGCCTCTTCGACGTTTCCCACATGGGGCCGTGCTTCTTCGCGCTGCCCAAGGGACACGGGCTCATCGGCGATGAAGCGCACAGGGCTATAGCGGCGATCATCGAAGAACTTGCGCCCGGCGATATCCAGGGACTGAAGCCCGGCCAGGTCCGCTACACGACACTGCTCAACAAGGACGGCGGCTGCCTCGACGATCTGATGATCGCGCGGCCCGCGGAGCCGGGTGCGGCGGGCGATCTCTACATCGTCGTGAACGCCGGCGCGAAGGAGCAGGATTTCGCGCTGATCGCACAAGGCGCCGGCGCGCGCGCCAATCTCGTGCGCGCCGATGATCGCTGCCTCCTGGCGCTGCAGGGGCCGTCGGCGGAAGCGGTGGCGCGCTCCGTCATCTCTGAGGACCTCGGCGCGATGCTCTTCATGCAGGTGAAGCGTTTCGATGTGTTTGGGCGTCTCACCATCACACGCTCGGGCTACACCGGCGAAGATGGCTACGAAATTCTCGTGCGCGCGGAGCAGGCCGCGGCGCTGGCTGAAGCGCTGCTCGCGCATCCGGATGTGAAGCCCATCGGTCTCGGCGCGCGCGACAGTCTGCGCCTTGAAGCTGGTCTGTGCCTGTACGGTCACGAACTCGACGAGACGATCTCGCCGATCGAGGCCGATCTCGCGTGGATCATCCAGAAGCGCCGTCGCACGGCGGCGGATTTTCCGGGCGCGCCGCGCATCTTGAAAGAACTGGCGGACGGGCCCGCGCGCAAACGCGTCGGCATCCGCCCGCTGGATCGCGCGCCCGCGCGTGACGGCGTGGAAATCGTTGTCGCCGGCAAGTCCGTCGGCGTCGTCACAAGCGGTGGTTTCTCGCCCATCCTCAATGCGCCAATTTCGATGGGCTATGTCGAGCCGGCCTTCGCCTCGCCGGGTACGAAGATAGACCTCATCATCCGCGGCACGCCGCGCGCGGCCGAAATCGTGCCGCTTCCGTTCGTTCCGCATCGCTACAAGAAGGGCTGAGCCATGACGAAGAAATACACCAGGGATCACGAGTGGGTGCGGATCGAGGGCGATGTCGCCGTCGTCGGCATCTCGACCTTCGCCGCCGAACAGCTGGGCGACGTCGTCTATGTGGAGCTGCCTGCGGTCGGCAAGGCCGTGAAGCAGGGCGGGGACATGGCGGTTGTCGAGAGCGCGAAGGCGGCATCTGACGTCTACGCGCCGCTGTCTGGCGAAGTTGTCGCCGTCAACGACGCGCTCAACGGCAATCCCGAGAAGGTCAACGAGGGGGCCGAGGGCGATGGCTGGTTCGTGAAGATCAAGGTCGCCAACGCCGGCGAACTCGACGCGCTCATGGATGAAGCCGCCTACGCCGCGTTCGCCAAGGCCTGACACCAGACTACGAAACGGAAGACAGAAAATGCGTTATCTGCCCCTGTCGGAGGATGATCGCGCGCAGATGCTCGCGACGATCGGCGCCAAGACAATCGATGATCTCTACGTCGACGTGCCGCGCGAAGCATTGCTGAGCGCGCCCGTCGCGCTGCCGGCCCACCAGAGCGAGATGGAAGTCGAGCGGCTTATGAAGCTGCTTGCGTCCTGCAACATTCCGGCAGGCAAGACGGCGTTCTTCCTCGGCGCAGGCGCTTATCGTCACCATGTGCCGGCGAGCGTCGATCACCTGATCCAGCGCTCGGAATTCCTCACTACCTACACCCCATACCAGCCGGAAATCGCGCAGGGCACGCTGCAGGCGCTCTACGAATTCCAGACGCAGGTCGCGCTCCTGCTCGACATGGAGGTCGCCAACGCCTCAATGTACGACGGTTCCACGGGCCTCCACGAAGCGGCGATTATGGCGTCGCGCGTCACGAAGCGCTTGCGCGTTGTGCTCTCGGGCGGCGTGCATCCGCATTACGCCGAGACGGTACGCACGGCGTGCCAAGCGCATGGCCTCGAGATCGTCACGCTACCGGCCGCGATCGACGACGAGGCGGCGGTTCTGCGAGCAATGGACGCCAATACGGCGGCGGTCATCGTGCAGTCGCCCAACGTGTTCGGTACGATCACGGACCTGAAGCCCATCGTCGCCGGCGCGCATGCGGCGGGCGCGCTGATGATCGCGAGCTTCACCGAAGCGATGGCGTTCGGTCTCATCGAGCCACCGGGCGCCATGGGGGCCGATATCGTCGTCGGCGAGGGGCAGTCCATCGGCAATGCGATGAACTTCGGCGGGCCATATGTCGGTCTTTTCGCAACGAAGGAGAAGTACCTCCGTCAGTCGCCAGGCCGCCTTGCAGGCGAGACGGTCGATGCCGATGGCAAGCGCGGCTTCGTGTTGACGCTTTCCACGCGCGAACAGCACATCCGGCGCGAGAAGGCGACGTCCAACATCTGCACCAATTCCGGCCTCTGCACCCTCGCGTGGACGATCCACATGACGCTGCTCGGCGCCGAAGGCTTGAAGCGTGTCGCGACGCTCAATCACGAGAATGCCTGCGACCTTGCGGAAGCGCTCGATGCCATCGCCGGGGTCGAGGTGCTCACGCCGCGCTTTTTCAACGAGTTCGCCATTCGCCTGCCGAAGCGCGCGGAAGTCGTCCTCGATGCGCTGATGGAGAAAGGGATCGTGGGCGGCGTGCCGTTTGCCCGCCTCAACCCACGTGAGGGCATGGACGATGTCCTGCTCGTCTGCGCGACCGAAACCAACTCGCCCGAAGACATCAACGCCTATGCCGCCGCGCTCAGGGATATCGTGCAATGACCGCAACCATTTCCGGCAACCATGGTCTGCAGCAGGCTGTTGGACTACTGTTTGAGACTGCGTCGCTGGCACGCTCGGGCGTCGACATGCCTGCGCCGAAGGGGCGCGCCAATCGCCTCGGCGGGCTGGGCCGCAAGGTTGCTCCGCCGCTGCCTGGTCTCTCGGAGCCTGAAGCAGTGCGCCACTATGTGCGCCTCAGCCAGAAGAACTACGCCATCGATCTTGGTCTCTTTCCGCTCGGCTCGTGCACGATGAAGCACAATCCGCGCTTGAACGAGCGCATGGCGCGACTGGACGGCTTTGCCGATCTCCATCCGTTGCAGCCCATGCAAACGGTGCAGGGCGCGCTGCTGCTGATGGAAGAACTCGCGCGCTGGCTGATCACGCTCACCGGCATGCAAGCCGTGGCGCTCTCCCCCAAGGCTGGCGCACACGGCGAACTCTGCGGCATGCTTGCGATCCGCGCGGCGCTGTTCGCGCGCGGAGAAGGCGAGACGCGCAAGCGCGTGCTCGTGCCGGAGTCTGCGCACGGGACCAATCCTGCGACGGCTGCGGCGTGCGGCTTCACCGTCGATGAAATCCACGCCACCGATGACGGCCACGTCGATATCGAGGATCTGAAGAAGAAGCTCGGACCAGACGTCGCCGGAATAATGCTGACGAACCCCAACACCTGCGGCCTGTTTGAGCGCGATATCCGCGAGATCGCCGATCTCATTCATGCCGCTGGCGGCTATTTCTATTGCGACGGCGCGAACTATAACGCGATCGTGGGGCGTGTGCGGCCAGGCGATCTCGGCGTCGACGCGATGCATATCAACCTGCACAAGACCTTCTCGACGCCGCACGGCGGCGGCGGACCGGGTTCGGGGCCCACCGTGCTCTCGGCGGCGCTCGCACCCTTTGCGCCAGTGCCGCACATGGTGCGTCGGGGCGAAGACCTAGCGCTCGTAGAGCACAGCGACACGGCGGAAGGGTCGCCGTTCGGGCGCATGTGCGCGTTCCATGGCCAGATGGGCATGTATGTGCGCGCGCTGACCTACATGCTGAGCCACGGCAGCGATGGTTTGCGCCAGGTGGCCGAGGATTCAGTGCTCAACGCGAACTATCTGCTCGCGCGCCTGAAAGGCCATTTCAACGCGCCGTTCGGCGAAGGGCCGTGCATGCACGAGGTGCTGTTCGATGACTCGACGCTGAAGGCGCACGGCGTGGAGACGATCGACTTCGCCAAGGCCATGCTCGACGAAGGATATCATCCCATGACGACCTACTTCCCGCTGGTCGTTCACGGCGCTTTGTTGATCGAACCGACGGAAACCGAATCCAAGCAAGAACTCGATCGCTTCGCCGATGTGCTCATTGCGCTTGCGGAGCGGGTTAAGACCGACGCCGCGCACTTCAAGTCCGCGCCGCACCTGGCTCCCATTCGCCGCCTCGACGACACGCGCGCCGCGCGTCAGCCGAAGCTGCGCTGGAAGCGCGACGAGGCTTTGAAGACGGCAGCGGAGTAGCGGCTCAGCGGTGGAAGAGGCCCAGCGCTTCTTCCGCCGCGACGCTCGCGGGCTTGCGGCCTTCGGCGACGGCGCGTTCGAGCGCGGGCAGGGCGGACTTCACGGCGTCGTAGTTCCGGAATGCTGCGCCGAGCGCTTCTTCGATCAAGCTCCACATCCAGCGCACCTGCTGGCAAGAGCGCCGAGCAGCCCGCTCGCCGCTCGCGGTGAGAGCTGCCTTGTGTGCTTGCACTTGCGCCCAGACCGCATCGACACCCTCGTTGGCGAGACCGCTCGCCGTCAGAACCGGTGGCGACCAGTGCGCGCTAGCGGGTTCAAGAATGTGCAGTGCATCGCGATAGACCCGTGCAGCGCGTTCGGCGGCTCTTGGATCAATGTCGGCCTTGTTGACGACGATCATGTCGGCAAGTTCGAGCAGACCCTTCTTGATGCCTTGCAGTTCGTCGCCGGCGTTCGGCAGCATCAGCGCGATGAAGATGTCGGTCATTTCCGCGACGACGGTTTCGCTCTGGCCGACGCCCACTGTCTCCACGATCACCACGTCGTAGCCTGCCGCTTCGCACAGCAGCATGGTCTCGCGTGTCTTGCGTGCGACGCCGCCCAGCGTGCCCGAGGACGGCGAGGGGCGGATGAAGGCGTTGGGATCGACCGAGAGTTGCGCCATGCGCGTCTTGTCGCCGAGGATCGAGCCGCCGCTGCGCGAGGATGTCGGATCAACCGCGAGCACGGCGACCTTGCGGTTCTGCTGCGTGAGGAAAAGGCCGAGCGTTTCGATGGTGGTGGACTTGCCGACGCCGGGCACGCCGGTGATCCCGATGCGATCGGCTTTGCCTGTGTATGCCATCACATCCCTCAGCAGAGCGCGCGCTTCAGTCTGATGGTCCCCACGCCGCGACTCCACCAGCGTGATCGCCCTCGCGAGCGCGGCGCGATTGCCCGACAGCAGGGCCTCGATCATGCGCCGTCCGCCATCACGACAGCGACGACTTCCAGGCCGTAGCGCTTAAGCTTTGCTTCACCCACGCCCGCCACCTTGGCGAGTGAGGAAAGCGTGTTTGGCTTTGCGATAGCGATCGCCGAGAGCGTGGCGTCGTGGAAGATCACATAAGGCGGCACGCCTTGCTCCATGGCCTTCTCACGTCGCCATGTACGCAACGCAAGAAAAAGCGGCGAGGTATCTAGCGGAACGCCTTTGCGCGCGGCGCGTCCGGTGCGGCGTTCTTCGGGCGCGCGACGGCCCGGCTTGTTGGCGGCTTCCCGGATGCGGATGATGCGTTCCTTGCGGAAGATCGCACGCGTGGCCTCCTCGTCGCCGACCTGCAGCACGGGGCGCATGTCTTCGCCGCCCTCGATCAGAACGCCGTCGAACAGGAGCTGGTCGAACACGGATTTCCAGAGATTTTCGTCGACGTCGGCGCCGATGCCGTACGTGGTCTTGGCGGCGTAAGCTTCGTCCGCGCCGTTCTGCGGCGGTCGCCCCATGAGATGCGCGATCACACGCGCGCGGCCGAAGCGCTGGTCGGTGCGCAGCACGGCGGATATGGCTTTCGCGGCCCACTCGGTGGCGTCGACTGAGGCCGGCGGATCAAGGCACACGTCGCACACGCCGCACGTCTCGACATTCTCTTCGCCGAAATAGCGTCGCACGCCGGCGCGGCGGCACGTCATGGCGTCAAGAAACGAAAAAAGCTGGCGCGCCTTCTTGCCTTGCGCTGCTTTCACGGCGGGATCGGTGGCGCCTTCCTCGATGAAACGCAGCGAACGGCGCAGATCGCCCGCGCCATAGAGCGCAAAACCCTCCGCCGGCGCGCCATCGCGCCCCGCACGACCGACTTCCTGCCAGTAGGCTTCGATGGAGCGCGGCGCGTCGGCGTGGATCACGAAACGCACGTCGGGTTT
>Ga0247843_1008992_pt1 | contig 11331 bp, 9 predicted proteins | sample LaCruzMarch2017__FD_192420 | JGI IMG/M metagenome (GOLD analysis project Ga0247843, IMG submission 192420) | Freshwater microbial communities from meromictic Lake La Cruz, Castile-La Mancha, Spain - LaCruzMarch2017_8m | ecosystem: Environmental > Aquatic > Freshwater > Lake | place: Spain...
CGAGGGGTCGCGGTCGGATTGCCTTTCATTACAACGCTAACCCAGCATTTTCGGGCCCTTTTGTCTAGCACTGGTTCTCTTCAAGCCATTGCAATGGATCCACAGCCTCAAGCCAATCGCCCTAGGGGAAAAGTTCCAAGGGGAAGAAGTTCCAAGTGGAAAAGGTCCAAGTTCCAAAGGAGAGAGGAGATTGCCTCCAGGTTGGCACTTGGCACTTCTTTACTTGGAACTTTTCCCGACTTGGTATTTGGAACTTCCTCACTTGGCACTTCACGCCGTGCCGAAGAGCCGGTCGCCGGCGTCGCCGAGGCCGGGCAGGATGTAGCCGCGATCGTTGAGACAGCGGTCGATCGCCGCGGTGAAGACCGGGATTTCCGGCCAGGCGGACTCGAAGGTGGCGATGCCTTCCGGCGCGGCGACGAGGCAGGCGAGGCGGAGGTGGGTCGCGCCGAGTTCGACCAGCCGCCGGACCGCTTCGACCGCTGATCCGCCGGTGGCGAGCATCGGGTCGATCACGATGACCTCGCTCTCGGCCAGGGTGGGCGGGGTTTTGATGTAGTAGGGCTCGGGCAGCAGGGTTTCCTCGTTCCGGGCGAGGCCGATGTGGGCGATGGAGGCGTCCGGCAGCAGGTCGAAGAAGCCGTCCAGGAATCCGAGTCCGGCGCGCAGGATCGGCGTGAGGATGACCTTGCGTGCGACTTTGACCCCGCTGGTCACCTCGAGCGGTGTCTCGCAGGGGATGACGCGCGTTTCAAAGCCGGCCGTCACCGCGGGGACCATCAGCGAGGCGATCCGCCGCAGCCGCTGGCGGAATTCCGGGCCCGGGCAGTTCCGGCAGCGCAGGCCGGTGAGTTCGGCTTGGACGAGGGGGTGTTCGATGACGTGAACCATGGCCTCCACTCAAGCGCGATCCGTGCCGGGAGGCAAGGAGAGGGACTTGGGGAGGTGAAACGGTTCCGGCTGCTGAGTGGAAACCCAAGAGAGCAGGTTGAAGCCGATGGGGATCGGCGAATTAGGGCCGAAGGCAGGAAAGCCGGACGGTGATCCAATTTCCCGATGATCGTGATTTTGCTTCCGTTTCGGTGAGTTTTTTTCTGAATCGGGGAAACCCATGAACGATTTTGTCCACGGCGAACCGAGCTGGCGTCTCTCCCATGATCGGGTGAGATTGTGGCTGACGATCCGTGGCGGGCACATGGCTCCGGTCGAGTTCAAGCTCGGTGAGCGGACGGTCTCCCCCTACGCGCTGGCCCCGTGGTCGGCGGAGGAAGCCGACGTGGCGCTGCCCGGGCTGCTGGGTGTCTTGCGCGGCGACTTCCTGTGCTTCCCCTTCGGTGGTCAGAAAGACGCGCCGCCGCATGGGGTTTCGGCGAACGCCGAATGGAAGGTGGTGGCCGGCGGCGACGACCGGCTGCACGTCGGGATGGACGATCCTGACAGCGGGGGATGGCTGGAGAAAATTGTCTTGCTGCGCGAAGGTGAGACGGCCGTTTATTGCGAGCACCGGATCTCCGGGGTGAATGGCCGCTTCAGCTATGGAAATCACCCGATTCTCGACTTCTCCGGGCTCGGGGAAGGTGAGGCGCGGGTCACCGTTTCGGCCTTCCGTTGGGCGTCGGTGTATCCGGGCCTGTTTTCAAATCCCGAGAACCGCGAATACGGCGCGCTGGAGCCGGGGGGTAAGTTTTCCGACCTGAGCGAGGTGCCGCTGGCGAATGGAGGCACGACCGACCTGACGTGCTATCCGGCGCGGCAAGGCTTCGACGACCTGGTGATGATGGTCAGCGAGCCCAGCACGCCGGAGCAGCCCTTCGCCTGGTCGGCGGTGGTGTTCGACGGCTACGTCTGGTTCTCGTTGAAGAATCCCTCCGATTTTCCCGCGACCCTGTTCTGGATTTCCAACGGTGGCCGCCATGGCGCTCCGTGGAATGGCTCGCACTTCGGGCGGCTTGGCATCGAGGAAGTCTGTTCGCATTTTTCCGATGGCGTCGATGTGTCCCGCGAGGATCGGCTGGCGGCGAAAGGCATCCCGACGACCCGGGAATTCCGCAAGAACGAGACGGTCTCGCTGCGTATCGCGCAGGCCGTTTCGTCCGTGCCATCGGGCTTCGGAAAGGTCGTATCAATCCGCCCGCAAGGCCCCGGAAAAGTGATCATCACCGGTGAATCCGGCGCGTCGGTCGAAAGCGACATCGACTGGAATTTCGTTCTTTAACATCTAGGCATCCGCAAACAAGACCATCTGCCACCGACCATCCAAAATCTACCATCCAACATCATGAAACTGCACAATGCCATGTGGCCCGGCTTGGTCGGGAAAGAGCCCGGAACCGACCATCCTCCGATCTCGCTCGAGCGCATGCTCGAGATGACCGCCGCCGCCGAGGTCAACGGCCGCAAGTACGACGGAGTGGACCTCTTCCTGTTCCACCCGCACACCGATCCGGATGCCTCCGAGGACACGATCAAGGCCATGGCCGATCAGATCGCCTCGCGTGGTCTGAAGGTCGGCTCGCTCGTCGCTCCGGTCTGGCCGGGCACCGTTGGTGGCTCCGCGTTCGGGTCCGCTGATGATCGGAAAAACTTCGTCCTCGCCGTCGAGAAGGCCTGTCGCATCGCCGACATCCTCAAGGCCCACGGCGTCCGCGACTACGGCCTGATCCGCATCGACTCCGCTGGCGGCGTCCATGACTGGTCGGCTGATCCCGCCGGCAACACCAAGCTCATTGCCGAGACCTGGCGCGAGGCCGGCAAGGTCGCGGCGCAACACGGCGAGCGCCTCGCCGCCGAAGGCGAAATCTGCTGGGGCGGCATGCATTCCTGGAAGGCCATGCTCGACACCCTCGAAGCGACCGGCATGCCGGAAACCGTCGGCTTTCAGGCCGACCTCGCCCACACCTACCTCTACCTCATGGGCTACAACGCCCCCGAAGCCGCCCTCCTCGAGGAAGGCTACACCGACGAGGAGTTCTGGCCCGCCTACAGGACCCTCACCGACGCCCTGCGCCCCTGGACCTTCGATTTCCACGTCGCGCAGAACGACGGCTCGGTCCACGGCACCGGCTCCCACGACAAGACCGGCCGCCATTGCCAGGCCAACGATCCGAACGGCAAACTCGATATCGCCAAGTGCGCGACCTATTGGCTCAAGGATGCCGACAAGCGCGGCATGAAGCACATCTGCTGGGACGGCTGCATGTTCTCCAACGAGACTCTGGAGAGCGCAGGCACCTGGAACGAGGTGCTCAAGGCCATGGTTGCCGTCGACGAGGCGCTCTGAGACTACCCCAATCCTTCACAACCCGTCGCCCATCTTCAAATAGCCCGCCGCCCGCCCATGGGCCGGCGGGTTTTTTGGACAGGTCGCTTGACTTGGCGAGTCCCCGCGGGTTGGGGCCATTCACCCTTGCCACTGTATTTTCGAATCTTCAGAATCCATCTGCCATGCCTGCTTCGACTTCAATTCTCGCGGATAAGCTACACGAGTACCCACATCACGACGTAATCGATGGAGGATCGGATTCGATTCTCGATGACTGCCTCAATCAGAACGACGGGGTGCTGCAACTACTGCACCGCTATGCAGGCAGAACATTTTGTTCGCCAGGGAGGCGCCTTCGCCTGGATGAGAAATCGTACTACCCAGACTACATGGGCGGGACGGGTCTCGATGAAGTTTGGATGTGCTGCACCGTGCCCATTGTGACAGGCGTCGTCGATACCCGCACGGGAAAGGCACCCTTTCGTGAAGGAGAAGCACACGTCCTCACGCCGAATGGGCAAGTCATCTCACTTCAAGATTTGATTGCGACCAATCCAGACGCCGTGATGGGAGGGAAAGTCACGGCTTTTTCGAAATCCTTGTTCGGCAAGGTCACCTGGCCGATTGTGTCCAAGAAGTTCGACAATCTGAACCCGATTCCGCATCACCTTCATTGGTCAAAGTGGGAAGTGTATGACATCAATTCTTACGACAACCCCGGAGTTAATCCGTCGCATTATCACACCACGGCCATGGGGTTGTATCCGTTTGTAACGAAGGATGATTTTCTCGGCTGCATGAAGCGTTGGGGTCAAGGCGAGTATAATGGAGTCCGCCATCTATCTCCTCACACCATGATGCACATTGATAACGGTTTTGTGATGCCGAACGGTGTTCTTCATTCGCCAACCGACCTTTGCACGCACGAGCTGCACGTCACGATGGATGAGCATTTCCTCGCCGAGGACCGAACGCTTGACGGCCGCATCGGAGCCGCCGATGCCTTTTATGCCTGTCGTGAAGAAGACTATCCGAAGGACAAACACGAAGACTGGGAGTTCCTGGTCGATACCTTCGACTTCGCAGCCAACCAGGACCCGGACTTCGTGAAGAAGAATTCGCGCCCGGCAATCACTGCCGAAGAATTCGTCGGCGAAGGCGTTGATGCGAAGTGGATCGTGTACGGTGATTTCCTCGGCGACCAGAAGGCCTCAATTCTTCGCCTCATCATCGAGCCCGGCAGCAAGATCAAGTTCTGCCCGGAGTGTCCCACGCTGTTCCACACGAACCGCGGCCGCGGCCGGGTTGGAAAACTCGAAGTGCGATATCACCAGGATATGAAGCTTGGCGAACTCTATCCTGAGATCGGTTTCATCACCCAGGCCGCACTTAATCGAGGCGGGGTGGAAATCGAGAACACGGGAATTGAACCGCTCGTCCTGACCTTCGACTTCCCGCAGAACGCGCACTCCAAAACACCTGGCGTCTAGAGCAAATTTCAGGAGTTCCCGGCCATTTGGGGAAGGGATTATCGACTTGAGATCCGGCTCGTGATACTTCGAACTTTCCCCGCTTGGTATTCCTCATTTAAATCCACTCATGCCCGAAACAATCCTTCTGAAATCCCCGGTCAGTCTCGGGATCGTCCCCACCCACCTGCGTTTTGTCGGTGCGCTCGTGCCCGATGAAAACGGAAAGTTCTCCCGTAATCCGGATGGTGAATTGCTAGTGGTGGCAGGGGTCCGGGAATTGCTGGAAATCTCGCCCGTCCCGTTCGGTTGCGTGCAGGTTCCGCTCTTTCCCGGAACCGACCCCGAGGACATCGGCGCGCTGGTCGACGGACTGAAAGGCCTGGGGCTTGAAGTGGATTTCGTCCTGATGGTCGGCGGCGTCAATCCGATGAATCCGGCCGACGAGGACGCGGTGCTCGCGCAGCTCCTGCCCAGCCTGAAAGCGGCCGCCGCCCATGGCACCCGCCACGTTTCCTCCACCTCGATCGAGGAATGGATGAGCGCCAATGAAACCCGCCGCGAGGGCGCGGACCTCGCGGCGGCGATCGACCAGAACGTGAAGCTCCATCTCCGCGCCTATGAGGAGGCGGGACTTGCAGGGTCCTCCATCGAGAGCTGGAACATCGAGTTCCTCCGGCCCGGCGAGTTCAAGACCTTCACCAGCCTCGACCGTGGCTGGGCCTTCGTCAGCGCGGCCAACAAGGCGCTCGGCAAGCCGTTTTTCAAATTGCTGGTCGATGCCGCCCACTGCGGCGACTCCGGCCTGAGCATCGCGGAGAACCAGGCGCTCATCTCGGGAATCGCAGCGGCCGACGAGTTCGGCGTGTTCCATGCCTCCGCCAAGACCACGCGCGGCTGCCTTTCTTCCGATGACGGCTGGATCGCCGTGATGCTTACGGCCGCGGCCGGCACCGGAAAGCTCCGGCACGTCTACGTCGAAATGTTCGATCACGAGGACGCCGCCCTCGAAACCCTGCGCAAGCTCGACCCGGGTCACGGCGTCGACACCCGCGACGGCCGCAGCTACACCGAAGTCATGGCGGACGGCTTGGCGGACATCGCCCACCGTCTCAACAACCTCGCCGCCCGCGGGGTCCTGTAATCCGAATCCCAACCCATACCCACCTCTTCTGATCATGAAAAAAGAAATCCGCATCGGACTCATCGGTTACGGCTTCATGGGCCGTACCCACTCCAACGCCTACTCTCAGCTCAGCCACTTCTTCGACACCCAGCACGTCCCGGTCCGCCAGGCCGTGTGCGGTCGCGACAAGGAGAAGGTCGCCGCCTTCGCTGAAAAGTGGGGCTACGCCTCTTACGAAACCGACTGGCGCGAGCTGGTGAAGCGCGAGGACATCGACGCCGTCGACATCTGCACGCCGAACGACTCGCACGCCGAGATCGCGCTGGAGTGCATCAAACACGGCAAGATGATTCTTTGTGAGAAGCCGCTCGCGCTCAACGGCGCGCAGGGCGAAGCGATGGTCGCCGCAGTCGAAGCTTCCGGTCTGCCGAACCTGGTCTGGTACAACTACCGATTCCTGCCCGCCGTCACGCTGGCCAAGAACATCGTCGATGCCGGCGAACTCGGCCGCGTGTTCCACTACCGCGCGAATTTCCTCCAGGACTGGACGATCTCCGAAGAGCTCCCGCAAGGCGGCGCCGGCCTCTGGCGGCTCGATGCCGCGGCTGCCGGTTCCGGCGTGACCGGCGACCTGCTGGCCCACTGCATCGACACCGCCCGCTGGATCAACGGCGACATCGTGTCGGTGAGCGCGATGACCGAAACCTTCATCAAGGAGCGCGTCCACACCGCCACCGGCGAGAAGCAGGCCGTGACCATCGACGACGCCTGCGCTTTCCTCGCCCGTTTCGAGAACGGCTCGCTGGCGATCTTCGAATCGACCCGCTACGCCCGCGGCCACAAGGCGCTCTACACCTTCGAGATCAACGGCGAGAAGAAGTCGCTGGCATGGGACCTCCACGACCTCAACTACCTCTCTTACTTCGATCACGGCGTCCCCGGCGACCGCCGCGGCTGGACCAACATCCACGCCACCGACGGCGACCATCCGTACTCCGGCAACTGGTGGGTCCCCGGCCTCTGCCTCGGCTACGAGCACTCCTTCACCCACGAGCTGGCGGAGTTCTTCAAGTCGCTCGACGACCCGTCGGCCGAGAAACGCTACCCCGACTTCCGCCACGCGCTCGGCACGCAGTATGTCTGCGACGCCGTGCTGGAATCGGCGAAGACCAAGCAGTGGGTCGACGTGAAAAAGTCCTGACCCGGCCAGGGGCCAGCGGATCGCGTTCAGCGGCCCGCTGGTCTCGGCAGATGGTCGATTGAAGAGCCGTCGGCCACCGCGGAGGCGCGGTCATCTCCAATGTTGATTGAGTTATGGCAAATTTCCCAGGCCACGAGGGTGGCATGACCCTCTGGCTGTTCGACATCGATGGCACCCTGGTGGACACCGGGGGTGCGGGCATGACGGCGCTGCAGGAGGCCACGGTCGAGCATTTCGGCGGAGCGGGTCCGGCGCTTGATCTGGCCGGCAGCACGGATCTCGGCTTGCTGGCAATGATTGCCGGCCATTTCGGCCTGCACGATGCGGGAGAGGCGGAGGGCTTCTTCGGAACTTATTTGCGCCGCCTCGAATGGAATCTCGCCCATGGCGGCTTCCCGGGGAGGGTGCTGCCGGGGGTGGTCGACTTGCTTGACGCATTGGCTGCCACGCCGGGTGTCACGGTGGGTTTGCTGACCGGGAACATTGCCGCCGGAGCTGCGGCGAAGATGCGTCATTTCGGCCTCGACCGGCACTTTGCCTTCGGTGCTTACGGCTGCGATTTCGCCGACCGGAACCGGTTGGGTCCGGTCGCGCTGGATCGAGCTGCACGACATGCCGGGCGGAAGTTCACGCCGGAAGAGACGGTGGTGATCGGCGACACGCCGAAGGACATTGATTGCGCCCGGGCCATGGGGTCGAGCTGTGTGGCCGTGGCGACCGGCCGCTTTACGGTTGAAGACCTGCGAGCCGCCGGGGCAACCCGGGTGGTGGCGACCTTGGAAGGCTTGAAGCCTCGCAACTAGGGGAGCACCCGGCCCGGCCTATTTTCGCTGCTGGAGCATCATCCAGGCGAGCGTTGCGGGGTTGGCGTAGGCGGGAGTCCAGGATTCGTGGGCTTCGTCCGGGTAGTAAGTGGCTCGGAACTGCTTCCCACCGGCCTTCCGGATCGCAGATTCCATCTCGCGCGTCTTCGCGACCGGGACGGCCTGGTCCTTTTCGCCGTGGAAGGCCCAGATCGGGATGTCCTTGAGCACGCCCGCGGTGACGGGGTCGCCGCCGCCGCAAATCGGGACCGCGCTGGCATAGAGTTCGGGGGCTTTCGCGAGGCAGGCCCAGGTGCCGAAGCCGCCCATGCTGAGGCCGGTCAGGTGGACGCGGGTGGGGTCCACCCGCAGCGTTTTCACCAGTTCCCGGGTGAGCGAGTTGACTTCAGCGGGATCCCACCAGCGGCCGGGCGGGCATTGCGGGGCGACGAGGATGAAGGGGAAACCGTGGCCAGCCATCGCGGTTTTTGGCGGGCCGTGCTTCTTCAGCCTGTTCAGATCGTTGCCGCGTTCGCCGGAACCATGGAGGAAGATCACCAGCGGATGTTTGCCGTCTTCATAGCCTTCCGGCAGGAAGCGGAGGTAGTGAAGGGCTTCCTTGCCGCCTGCATCGAGTCGTTCTTGCGATTCGATGGGGGCGGTGAAGGCGACCAGCGGGGCAAGCCAGAGCGGGAGGATTCGCATTGCGTGAATTCCAACGCATTTCCCCGGGATTCCAAGCGGCAAGTCCATGCGGAGCGGCGAATCGACGACACAAAAAAGCGGCTTCCCGCGAAGGAAGCCGCCCCTTGAAAAGGAGGTAGGGATTACTTGCCGCCGGTGCCGGGAAGGAAGCGGTAGTAGACTTCCAGCATCAGGATGCAGAGGCAGTTCCGGTAGTGGACGTTGCTGGTGTAGGCCGCGGCCACGGCGTTGGGCTTCTTGCCGCCGCCGGGTGCCTTCCAGGACCCGTCGGGGTTCTGGTTGTTGAGGATCTGGTCGCGGAACATGGCGTTGTACTTCGTCCACTGTTCGCCGCCGCGGTTCATCATCGCCTGACCTTCGTAGTAGTGGCCGTAGAGGTCGCAATCCTCACCGTTGTAATCGAGCTTGGACTTCTTCTCGATGTATTTCCCGCCGCTGCGGACGCTGCCGGCGGACTCCTTGTTCCACATCTGGAGGCAGAGCATGCCGGCACCGGTCAGGGTGTGATAGCCGTTCGGGGCGTGGGAGTCGCCCTTGCCGGAGTAGCCGAATCCGCCGTCCGAGCCTTGGCGGGCTTCGACATATTCGAGGCCGTTGCGGATGCACTTGGTCATGTTCTTGAAGTCCAAGCCGGTGTGCTTGCAGGCCTTGAGCGCTTGGATCTGCCAAGCCACCACCGACAGGTCGCCCCCGCGAGGGCCCTTCTCTAGGTAGCCGTAATCCCAACCGCCGGATTCATGCTGGTTGCTGATAATGTATTGGCCTGCCTTCTGGGTCACTTCCATCAGGTTGGGAACGTTGATGTCGAGCTGCTTGCAGAAGGTCGCCGCCTCGGCAAGGGCGTAGGTGGCGATGCCGTGCTCGTAGGGCAGGTGATTCTTCTCGCCGGAGGAGCTCAGGACGCCGTCCTTGGCCATCCCGCGGTTGACGAGGAAGGTGATCGCCTTGAGGCAGGAGTCGCCGAATTCCTCGGAAAGCGGGGTTTCGCAGTGGCCAAGGTAAGCGAGCAGGGCGAGGCCGGTCATGGCGCACTGGTTGCTGTCGGTCCAACTGCCATCGGCGTTCTGGGTCGACTTCAGCCAGCGCAGGCCTTTCATGACGGCTTCTTCGCACTGGGGCGTGCCGCCGTTTTCGGTCAAGCGGGCCATGCGGTCTTCCGGCGAGCAGCGCTTGCGCATGGTGGCCGGGATATTGCCGAATCCGCCGCCGCCGCCGCCGTCGCCGCCGGAACCCCAGCCGTCGCCGAAGTCGTCGCCGTTGCCGAAATCGGTGGAAGGATCGGGCACATCGACTTCCGGGACCGGCACGGCGGTCGGGGAGACGGTGTTGGCGGCGATCACCTTGGCCATCGAGGAAGAAGGGGCGGACGGCTTGCGCTCGACCGAGTTGTTCATCTTCTTCACTTCCAGGTTCTCATCCTGGGTGACGGTGCCCTGGTAGCTGACGATCACCGGCGTTTCCTTGACCCAGTTCGGGAGGAAAATGAAGGCGAGGGTCAGGCAGATCAGCACGATCACGAGGATCGAGATGATGATCGAGGAGATCGTCGAATTCCTGCGCTGGGCCTGGAGGCGGGCCTGGGCTTCGGGGCTGAGCTGGGCGTGGAGACTCATGGTTCTGAAGTTCGTTGAGGAGCAAGGTAGGCGTCGCCGGGGAACTGGCCAGTCGAAAAACTGGCCACCACGGCTCGATTCCAAGCTTCAAAACGTCCGACGAAACCAGATTTTAGGCCTTAAGAGAATTTTTCTTCAAAAAGCCTCCCAAGCTCCGGCCTCCGCTTACTTGCCGCCGGTGCCGGGGAGGAAGCGGTAATAGACTTCGAGCATCAGGATGCAGAGGCAGTTCCGGTAGTGGACGTTGCTCACATAGGACCCGCCTGCGGCGTTCGGCTTCTTGCCGCCGCCTGGCGCTTTCCAAGAACCATCGGGATTCTGGTTGTTGAGGATCTGGTCGCGGAACATCTCGTTGTATTTCTTCCACTGATCGCCGCCGCGATTCATCATCGCCTGACCGTCGTAATAGTGACCGTAGAGGTCGCAGTCCGCGGTGTTGTAATCGAGCTTCGATTTCTTCTCGATATACTTCGCGCCGCTGCGGGCGCTGCCGGCCGACTCCTTGTTCCACATTTGCAGGCAAAGGACGCCGGCACCGGTCAGGGTGCAGTAGCCGTTCGCCGCGTGGGAGTCCCCCTTGCCGGCGTAGCCGAAGCCGCCGTCGGTGCCCTGCCGCTCTTCGACGTATTCGAGGCCGCTGCGGATGCACTTGGTCATGTTCTTGAAGTCCAGGCCGGTGTGCTTGCAGGCCTTGAGCGCCTGGATCTGCCAAGCCACGACGGAGAGGTCGGTGTGGCCACCCTTCTCAACGTAACCGTAGGCCCAGCCCCCGTTGTCGTTCTGGTTGCTGATGATGTATTGGCCCGCCTTCTGGGTCACTTCCATCAGGTTGGGGACGTTGATGTTGAGCTGCTTGCAGAAGGTTGCCGCTTCGGCGATGGCGTAGGTGGCAATGGCGTGCTCGTAAGGCAGTTGCTGGGTCGATGCGGAGGAACACAGGACGCCGTCCTTGGCCATGCCGCGGTTGACGAGGAAGGTGATCGCCTTGAGGCAGGAGTCGCCGAATTCCTCGGAAAGCGGGGTTTCGCAGTGGCCGAGGTAGGCGAGCAGCGCGAGGCCGGTCATGGCGCACTGGTTGCTGCCGGTCCAACTGCCATCGGCGTTCTGGGTCGACTTCAGCCAGCGCAGGCCCTTCATGACGGCTTCTTCGCA
>Ga0247843_1008993_pt1 | contig 11329 bp, 11 predicted proteins | sample LaCruzMarch2017__FD_192420 | JGI IMG/M metagenome (GOLD analysis project Ga0247843, IMG submission 192420) | Freshwater microbial communities from meromictic Lake La Cruz, Castile-La Mancha, Spain - LaCruzMarch2017_8m | ecosystem: Environmental > Aquatic > Freshwater > Lake | place: Spain...
GCAGCGCGGCGTCGCAATTTTCTCTTTTCACCACAGGAATTTTTCCAAACCAAGCGCAGACCACCTCACCCATGGTGTGTTGATGGCGTCGATACACCCGGCTGGGGACTCGTACAACCACAGGCCGAGCGATTCGCAAAGCTGCATGCCACCCTACCGGGATTTTCATTCTCTCGTCGTTGTGTTGTGTGGCTGGTTGTGAGTTGAGGAGTAGAGGTTCGCGAGAAGGATTCTGAGAAGGTTTCTACATCATACGCATGGTGGTACTCTTATTGAGGGACTGTTTGTCCCTCATTTCCCAAGAAATAATACATAATCCTCTAGAGTACATAGTGTCTAGGAAGTAGTGGACAGCAGACTTGGTTGTGTAAGGCGCATCTTGGCTATCGTTTATTATGGAGGGGGGAATTTGAAGAAGGCCAAGTTCTACTATGAGGCCGATGGCTATTGCTGGTCATAAAGTGGCAAGGTTTAATCTTGAAGGTCATTGAGGTAGATTCTGGAAACGTGGCACGAGGTATGAAATATTTGACAATTGCAGCAACGGCTGGGTGGTGCCATGGATGCGTTGTTAAAATACTTTGAAAGGGTGCTGTTAGTAGAAACACAGTCATCACAGCTTTGGCAGCATACAATAATTCTTGTGTAGAGATGAGAAGCGATGCAAGAGATGCCGTGTCATGACTGACACTGTCTAAACTATGAATAAAACCTAAGAGAATTGTGTTGATTGGGACTGCTTTTTAGGGTACCAGTACCCAAGGATACCCTAAAGTTACTCTCTTTTACACATTGCCACTGGTACGCTAGGTACCCTAAAATTACTCTCTTTTACACATCACGCGCGGATATAAGCATCTCTTGCGTCACTTCTCATCTCTACACAAGAATTATTGTAAGCTGCCATCGACTTGATTCTCTACTAATGTGACCATTCCACAAAGCAGCTAGCAAGTTATGCATGGCATCAAAGTCCCCAGCTGATGCAGCAATCATCCAATGCTTCAACGCTCTTTCAATATTTCCGGACTTTGCCTCCATGTTACCAAGGTTGCATCTGGCCAGTTTGTGTCCTGCCATAGCTGCTGTCTCATATTGAAACTTGGCCTTCTTCGAATATCCCCTTTGACAATACTCTATACCTAAGTTATAATGCGCCCGACTGGAACCAAGTTCCGCTGCCCTAGCGCACAGTGTCATTGCCTTCGCGTGTTCATGCTGTGAACCTCCTTCTCTGTGTAAATAATAATTAGCCAGTTCATTAATGATCATTTGCCTCCGCTCGCTTCCTTATTTGAGCAAGATGTTCTACATCTCTTTTGCGACCTAGGTCAGAATTGCAAAACGGACATGTCACATTGTTTCCTGTTTTACCAAAGGAGCATAAATACATCCTCCACAAATGCTCTTTCCGCAACATGGATAATATTCTTCTGTATCCTTATCTGCCAACACCTTGTTGGCATCCGCGAAATCTTTGATCGGTACGGATGATATAGTCGCAGATTGGAGCAAAACACGGCTTATTAATCTCCGTCGGCATCGGTAAAAAAGCAAATGGGACAATCTTCCATCGGCGGTGGGTCTTTAAAGAGAGCCTCGTCACGTTAGCTCGGCGGCTCGTAGCTTGCATCGTTTTTTATGTTTCAGCCATTGCTTCAATTGGCACGCGGCGTTGCGATATTTGACGATCTTACACGAATTGCATGTCTTGAGACTAATGCCGCACTCGGCACAGCAGTGGGCCGTTGCATCTTCATGATCTTCACGAGCATTCATCATGGTATTCAGATCTGGACGAGCTGAACCAAACACACTGGGTTGTACCAGCCCCACTCGGACCAAGGATACCGCAAAGTGAACCATTGGGTAAAAATCCTGACGCGGGGTGTAGCAACCATGTCGTGTGTTGTTCATCCTCGCGACCGTTGTTGGAAGTTGTAGTATTCTTGGCCGACGAGCAGTAATCGTAAGAGTAGCATCGTACGAGAGTGGACAATAATTCGATTCGAGAGATACACCCAAGTTTTGCCAACCTAATCCTCCTGCTTCTCCGTCGTCATCGTCGTTGTCGGCAGCGTCAACAACTACATCAATAACTACAGTTGCTACAACAACGAACAGAGTGAGTAGACGACGCAAGCCGACCATCATCGCACATCACAGTCTGCCACAGCTTCAGATCTGAACCAAACTCTGGGTTGAAGCCAATCGACCGCTTGTGACCGACACGTGGAAGCCAAGCACACAACTCACTCCCATGACGAGACAACGATGACGGAGGAAACGCAGCGGCGGCAATCTCAATTGCCCATATCATTACTCGACTACGGCGCGGGGAATGTCCGTTCCGTCTACAATGCCATCGTGGCATGCGGCTACCCGAATGTCCAATTAATCACCACGCCCGAACAAATATTAGAAGCTCGGGTGATTATATTCCCGGGCGTCGGATCGTACCATTCCGCCATGACGGTGTTGAAAGAACGTGGATACGATGTGGCGATGAAGGAATATTTGGCAAATGGAGATCGTCCGTACTTGGGTATTTGTTTGGGAATGCAAACACTCTTCGAGGGGAGTGATGAAAAGTTGGCCCATGATAGTGCAAAAATAGAAGGCAATGATGATGATGAATTGCCCGGGTTGGGGATCATCCCTGGTAGAGTTATAAAATTTGATGCAACGACACGATCGGTACCACATATTGGTTGGAATGGCATTATATTACATCAAAAATCACCTGCTATGAAATACCTCCATCCAACGACTGCGGCATCAACAACAATATTGGGTAGTGAAGTATACTTTGTTCACTCCTACTATGCCCCTATAATAGATGACGAGTGTTCAAACTCCAATTCTGAATGGATATTAACAAGTACAACCTACGAGGGACAAGCATATATTAGCTCCATACAAAAAGGTTCTATTGTTGCCACACAATTCCATCCAGAAAAAAGTGGGATTGTGGGATTGAACTTTTTACGTGGTTTCTTAGAGGTAAGAGAGAGAGGAAAGTGTAGGATTAATATCTGTGCGTGCATTTAAGGGGGCATTTGTCTGATATTTATTCATTATTCATTCATTTTCGTCTCTCGCACTTTTTTCTCATTCTTCTAGTCCGTGGAGGATGGTACACTCAATCAAACATCACCCCTTTCCATTGATAACAACAATGCACAACAAACACAACTTGTTAAACGTGTCGTTGTGGCATTAGACGTCCGTTCAAATGATTTTGGTGACCTGGTAGTAACCAAGGGTGATCAATATGATGTACGTGAGAAGACGACAGACGAAGATGGTGATAATGGTGGCAGTAGTGGTGGAGGAGAGAAGATGGTGGGGAGAGGAGGGGTACGTAATCTTGGTAAACCAGTACAGTTGGCATCGAGGTACTATACCGAGGGTGCAGATGAGATTGCATTCTTAAATATTACTAGTTATCGTAGTGGCGTGATTGACGATATGCCCATGTTACAGGTATTAGAGGAGTCATCCAAGTCTATCTTCGTACCGTTGACTGTGGGAGGTGGAATACGTAGCTATACCGATGAGGCTTCGGGTACTGTGTACTCGGCATTAGAGGTTGCTAGTCGTTACTTCCGTGCGGGTGCAGATAAGGTTAGTATTGGTAGTGATGCTGTATATGCCGCTGAGGAATATGTTACGTCGTGTGGGGTGAAGACGGGTTTAACAAGCATTGAAACGATATCCAGTGTTTATGGTGTACAGGCCGTGGTCATATCTATCGATCCACGTAGGGTGTATGTTTCATCACCCGACGATGTGTTACCAGCAGGACACGTCGTCGTTGAACTTTCAAATGGTGGTCTTACTCGAAAAACTAACGGACCATTGGGTCCAAATGGTGAAAAGTATTGTTGGTATCAGTGTACTGTTAGTGGTGGACGAACAAATCGTCCAATCTGTGCTGTAACTGTGGCACGTGCAGTCGAGGCACTTGGGGCTGGTGAGATTATGCTGAACTGTATTGACATGGATGGACAGTGTGCTGGATTTGACCATGCATTAATGAATGCCGTTTCGAGAGCAGTGTCTATACCGGTAATAGCAAGCAGTGGCGCTGGGAATGAACAGCACTTTGTGGATGTGTTTGAAAACACTAAAGTTAGGGCGGCGCTAGCAGCAGGAATGTTCCATCGTATGGAGGTTGAGATTGGCAGTGTCAAGAGAAGGATGGAGGAGGCTGGGATACGAGCAAGGATAGTATAAACAAGTGTTTAATGATGAGAGGGAATATTGTCGTTGCAAGGGTGTTACAAGGTAAAGAAACATAACTACTTCTTGCTACTACTATTTTTGTTGGAAATTGCATCCAAGATGTTGCGTTCATTACGAACCTTCTCGACACGCGTTCGTAACGCCTCGTCTTGTTCTCGCACCGTCCGATCGTACTGATCATAAATTAATGATTGACGTAGATAATTCGACAGTATCACGGCCCCGCCACCGCCATTGATTGTTGATATTGAGTTGTTCGGATGATGATGCAACCCTCCGTCGTTGTTTGCTTTATTATTATCTACACCTCCTCCTTCGGCGATGGAACGGAATCCAATTCCACGTTTCTCCCACTCCTCCTCGGCAACAGCGGCAACTGATCGTGATCGTGGAGCCAATTTCAATTGTGGGAAAGTAGTGCTCTCACCATCCCGTGGGGCGTTCGCCGGCGGCAGTTTCGATGTTCCATCGATCATTGGTGTGGCCACCTCCCACCCTCCTCCTCCTCCTGTAGCCGCAGCTCCTCGGCTACTGCGGATACGATCGATTCCTGATACACTCGCACCCAGTCCCCCTCCTCCTCCCATCATTGCTCCTCCACCCATCATTGCTCCTCCTGCTCCGGCACTACCCATCATCATACTTCCCGCAAGTTCTGCCTTCACGGCATCTAGCTCACGCAACCCACTCTTGAATTCATTCTGCAATTGCCGCAATTGATGATCAGTCGCATACCTATCGGCACGTATCCGGGCACCTCGAAGCAAACCCACGATCCGTCCTACTTGATATCCAAATGAGTGAGATGCTGGAGGTAAGTCCTTACGACCGAGTAATGCTAGTCCGACATACAAAAAGGTTCTATTGTTGCCACACAATTCCATCCAGAAAAAAGTGGGATTGTGGGATTGAACTTTTTACGTGGTTTCTTAGAGGTAAGAGAGAGAGGAAAGTGTAGGATTAATATCTGTGCGTGCATTTAAGGGGGCATTTGTCTGATATTTATTCATTATTCATTCATTTTCGTCTCTCGCACTTTTTTCTCATTCTTCTAGTCCGTGGAGGATGGTACACTCAATCAAACATCACCCCTTTCCATTGATAACAACAATGCACAACAAACACAACTTGTTAAACGTGTCGTTGTGGCATTAGACGTCCGTTCAAATGATTTTGGTGACCTGGTAGTAACCAAGGGTGATCAATATGATGTACGTGAGAAGACGACAGACGAAGATGGTGATAATGGTGGCAGTAGTGGTGGAGGAGAGAAGATGGTGGGGAGAGGAGGGGTACGTAATCTTGGTAAACCAGTACAGTTGGCATCGAGGTACTATACCGAGGGTGCAGATGAGATTGCATTCTTAAATATTACTAGTTATCGTAGTGGCGTGATTGACGATATGCCCATGTTACAGGTATTAGAGGAGTCATCCAAGTCTATCTTCGTACCGTTGACTGTGGGAGGTGGAATACGTAGCTATACCGATGAGGCTTCGGGTACTGTGTACTCGGCATTAGAGGTTGCTAGTCGTTACTTCCGTGCGGGTGCAGATAAGGTTAGTATTGGTAGTGATGCTGTATATGCCGCTGAGGAATATGTTACGTCGTGTGGGGTGAAGACGGGTTTAACAAGCATTGAAACGATATCCAGTGTTTATGGTGTACAGGCCGTGGTCATATCTATCGATCCACGTAGGGTGTATGTTTCATCACCCGACGATGTGTTACCAGCAGGACACGTCGTCGTTGAACTTTCAAATGGTGGTCTTACTCGAAAAACTAACGGACCATTGGGTCCAAATGGTGAAAAGTATTGTTGGTATCAGTGTACTGTTAGTGGTGGACGAACAAATCGTCCAATCTGTGCTGTAACTGTGGCACGTGCAGTCGAGGCACTTGGGGCTGGTGAGATTATGCTGAACTGTATTGACATGGATGGACAGTGTGCTGGATTTGACCATGCATTAATGAATGCCGTTTCGAGAGCAGTGTCTATACCGGTAATAGCAAGCAGTGGCGCTGGGAATGAACAGCACTTTGTGGATGTGTTTGAAAACACTAAAGTTAGGGCGGCGCTAGCAGCAGGAATGTTCCATCGTATGGAGGTTGAGATTGGCAGTGTCAAGAGAAGGATGGAGGAGGCTGGGATACGAGCAAGGATAGTATAAACAAGTGTTTAATGATGAGAGGGAATATTGTCGTTGCAAGGGTGTTACAAGGTAAAGAAACATAACTACTTCTTGCTACTACTATTTTTGTTGGAAATTGCATCCAAGATGTTGCGTTCATTACGAACCTTCTCGACACGCGTTCGTAACGCCTCGTCTTGTTCTCGCACCGTCCGATCGTACTGATCATAAATTAATGATTGACGTAGATAATTCGACAGTATCACGGCCCCGCCACCGCCATTGATTGTTGATATTGAGTTGTTCGGATGATGATGCAACCCTCCGTCGTTGTTTGCTTTATTATTATCTACACCTCCTCCTTCGGCGATGGAACGGAATCCAATTCCACGTTTCTCCCACTCCTCCTCGGCAACAGCGGCAACTGATCGTGATCGTGGAGCCAATTTCAATTGTGGGAAAGTAGTGCTCTCACCATCCCGTGGGGCGTTCGCCGGCGGCAGTTTCGATGTTCCATCGATCATTGGTGTGGCCACCTCCCACCCTCCTCCTCCTCCTGTAGCCGCAGCTCCTCGGCTACTGCGGATACGATCGATTCCTGATACACTCGCACCCAGTCCCCCTCCTCCTCCCATCATTGCTCCTCCACCCATCATTGCTCCTCCTGCTCCGGCACTACCCATCATCATACTTCCCGCAAGTTCTGCCTTCACGGCATCTAGCTCACGCAACCCACTCTTGAATTCATTCTGCAATTGCCGCAATTGATGATCAGTCGCATACCTATCGGCACGTATCCGGGCACCTCGAAGCAAACCCACGATCCGTCCTACTTGATATCCAAATGAGTGAGATGCTGGAGGTAAGTCCTTACGACCGAGTAATGCTAGTCCGACTGCGGATATGACTGCTATTTCACCCCATGATATGTCAAACATTCTCCCTCAAAAGTTGCGATGGATTGATTGGGTGATTGTTGTTTAGGTCTACAGTAACAACGATCACCCACCAAGACAGGTGTCAAAGTGGTTGACAAGTCGATAGGGACTCCGCTTTGTATTTAAAGAGAAGTCTACTCTGTGACAAGTACCTATTAAGTGATGGTGCTCAGATCAAGGGAATAACAATTTAAAGAAGTTGAGACAGAGAGAGAGCCAGGTATATGGGCGTGTTGGCATATTAATTTTATCTATAATCAAATGAATAATCATCTACGATGAGATCACATCTGCTAGGGCTATTCCTAAACAAAGTTCCCCTTCACCTTGATCAATCTGACCATAATTCCCTTTTTTCCACAAAGCTGAACCAAAATCCCATTCGCTTACGCACTGCATCCTCTGTCGTAAAAATATGACGCAACTCAGTCACAATGAAACCATTACCATCCTTGTCCCACACCCACACCTCGAATGATGCCTTGAAGGGTACCTCTCCACGAATAATGTCATCCTTCATACTACGTTCCATCATGGTAAGGCAATCGTGTAATTCGATAGAACCATATCGACGAATAACTTCTTTGCAGGATGGTTGTGAATTGAGCCAATCATTGTGGCCCTCGAGTTGATCTGGCTTGATGGACGACTTGACATCAAGCTTCTCCATCATCTCTTGCGTCATACGTTCGACGATGGCTTCATTCGATGCTTGTAACTTGTCGTTCTTCGATGTTAACTCAACAACAAGTTTCTCCAACCTCTTGTGTCATACTATCGACCGTGGCATTCTTCAACTTGTCGTGCATTGATGCAATGATGGCCACTAGCTTGTCGTGCATTGATATTATGATGGCATCCTTCAATGCTAACTTGGCATCAAGCGATGCTATGATGGCGTCCTTCAATGCTACCTCACCAACAAGCTTCTCCATCTCTTGCGTCATACTATTGACCGTGACTGTAATGGCGTCCTTCGATGCTGCTAACTTGGCGTCTAGCACGAGGTTGAACGAAATAAGACACGCCAACGCTGTAAAGATAAAAAGCCATGCAACCAGCGTGTGCAAGCCTAGTCGTCATGATGTTTATTTTGTGGAACGATGAGAGACACGCGCTGTCGTCAGAGTTTATTTTGTATAGAGAGCACGACTTGGCCGGTTTTTCACTAGTCGTGACAGGAAGCATCTACGATTGGAGTCGCAACACTCCTGTCGCGCCATCATCTCAACTTTGTATGAAAAGCTCGTTCTCTCCTTGTCACCCTCCTTCATCATTTTACTTTCCTTTTGCCGACAAATGACCGTTGTAGTGTGTGCCAAGTCGACAAATGTGATGATGCCGTGCTACCTTTAATACCCCAAACTGCGAGCAGATCCACAAACCAATTGTTGAGACAATGGAATGTTGGCGGCATAGCACTGGTAATTGATGTCGCTTCGAAAGGCTGGGGACAGCTTCTCTATGTCAACGATTGTATGTCTCTCTGTCGACAGTGGTGTACTTCACAGTGGCGGCCTATCAAATGAAGAAGACATTGAATAGAAGTTGTACCTCTTCATGAGATGCTAGCTTGTTCGTGATCATCATCTTTTGCGTTGCCTGTTGTGGCGACGTAGGTAGCTTACAAGCAGGTCGTCCGACGACGGCATCATCGCAGGCAAATTCTCTTACTCCGCTAGATTACTCCTTTGGTAGTAGGAAAGAGTGTTGAGCCAACCTGAATGTTGTATCGCAGACAAAACGTCATTCTTGATAGACACACTCACTCACTGTTTTGCAAAATTACGAACTATTAGAGAACTAGGTAGGTCCTTATCTCAACCTAAACGTTTATGCTAGTATTATGGAACGCGTTTACCGAACGGACTTCTGACCAGTCAAAAAGAAACACTGACTATTCCTACCAGTAACATCATACAGCGAGTAAGGATGACGAAAAGTAAGGACCCTGCGGCTGCGTCAATGTCTAAGAAGAATGAGGAGGCTAATCATCTGAAAGTGAAAGCCACGGGAAATGTCGATGACAATGCAACGGACACCACTGAAAATGAATGTACTTCAACTGAGAATCGTGACAGCGAGAACGATGATGGCGCACATGACTTGAAAGTCAGTGCAGCTACGACGTTGTTAGGGACTGCCACGCAGCAGCAGGCAGAAGATTCCTCCCCACAGTCCCACATGTTATCTCTGCTTTCCCACGCATGGAAGCAAGAACGTCATACGCAAAATACTGAGGCACCTTCCCTAAACAGAGCATTGCCATTAAATAATCATCAACATCATCAAACTATTGATGCAGCTCAGCTCTCAACAGTGGCGGTAAATCGTCCACTTGGACAGAATGAACCACCATCTCCTCTTCACCAATCAACTATTTGGTTGGCAATGAACAACTCCCATAATCGCTCAGGACTCTCACCTCCCCTAAACGGAGCATTGCCACTAAATAATCATCAGCATCATACTATTGATGCAGGTCAACTTGCGACAGTGACGGGAATTCGTCAATTTGGACTAAATGATCCATCCTTGGGCATACGCAGCGTCCACTTGGACTGAATGAACCGTCAACTCTGCCCCAATCATTGTTCTGCCATTCGCAGCTAACAATGAACAACTCCCATAATCGGCCAGAATTCCCGTTTGTCTCTCAACTATCTTCAACTCAAGCATCGATGCCAATGCCACCGTCATTGTTGGAGCAGATTCAACAAGCATTGACAACGAATCAAAACCTATCATCAGGTAACCCACTCGCTCATCAAGTAACAATGATGGCAGGTGGCTCAGCCACACAGGCCATGGTAAGAGCGCACTTACTCCAGCAGATATCTTTGTCACAAAATCCTTCATACTTACCTAGCGCCTTTTGTGATCAGTATCAATCACAAATGCTCCAAATTCAAGAGTACATTCGGATTAGAGAACAAGTATCTGCGCTACTTTTGATGCAGCAACAAACAACTGCTGCAACGCCAGCAACCGCCAACCCCCCGGACTTCAACTCGAATAATTCGATGATGATGCAAGGACATCCAGCAATGGCGATGATGCACTCACAAAATCCCATGCAACAAGGAGGCCCTCACCCAATGGCAATGTCGGCGGCTGCAGCAGCAGCGGCACCAGCTTTCAATCCTACCCACCCCACAAGCTCTCTCAATGGTAACAATATGATGTTTGATGCGCCGTCATTGGCGGCGGCATCTCAAGCCACGACAGTAGCTCCCCAACGTTCTACTAATACTCCAAGCCACGAAGCAAAAGAGAAACGTTGGCTTATTCGTTATGAAGAACTTCGGGAATTTCATACGGTAAGTATTAATTGATAATGTTCTGCACTTCAAAATTAGACCTGGTCACACATTCGGTGGTCTCACACCTCTCTCTGTCTTTGTTTTCTCTTTCATTTTTCTACAACATATTCTTTGTTCTCTCGATCAATGTTGTCAGGAACATGGACACTGTCGTGTCCCTCACGGCTATGCGCAAAATCGCAAGCTTTCATGGTGGGTAATGAACCAGAGAGCCCAGTATCAGCTACTTCGACAGGGGAAGCCGAGTTGGCTATCACACGACCGTATACGGCTAATGGATTCATTAGGGTTTGATTGGAATCCAATCATTGGAAAGTCTTGAGACCTACTACGGAGATAGTAATGCGGCCTTACCGTCCCGACAAAATCAAATCTCTATTACGATCTTTATTCCTTGGAATAGACACTTAATTATTTTCATATGACCATACGGAGAAAGCTGTCGGGGAGAAGCGCAGTACTCAATTCATTGGAGAGAGGACTCTTTATTCTTTTGGAGGTACTCCTAAAGCCCGGCAGCCCTTATTCTTTTGGAGGTACTCCTAAAGCCCGGCAGCCCTTATTGTCGTGTCCGATTCCTCAGTGATTACACGTGGAACTTAATGCTCCTCTGTCACGCTCTCACGTGCATACAAGTGGAACTAAGCCCGCCATTTGTTTGATGTGGTTTCTTGTAATTACCTTAACG
>Ga0247843_1008995_pt1 | contig 11327 bp, 13 predicted proteins | sample LaCruzMarch2017__FD_192420 | JGI IMG/M metagenome (GOLD analysis project Ga0247843, IMG submission 192420) | Freshwater microbial communities from meromictic Lake La Cruz, Castile-La Mancha, Spain - LaCruzMarch2017_8m | ecosystem: Environmental > Aquatic > Freshwater > Lake | place: Spain...
TTAATCGCGCCGCGCTGCGGATCGGTGTAATAGCCAGCAAAATTCATGATCGCTGTTTTATCGGTTTCCGATGCGGCAGGCACGATTTGCGGAGTCTTTGATCCGTCAATCAATTTATTGATGCCCTCTGTCCCACCATAAACGGTTTCAACAATCGCGCGGTCATGAAGCCATGGCGCAACCAGTGTGATGGACTGAATATTGGCCGACTGCGAGGCAGCGCCCGCCATATAACCGGCACTCGCGCACATACCCAGCCCATTTATTTTCGTGCTATCGACCTCAGGACGAGAAGTCAAAAACTCGGCGGCGGCCACAATATCCTGTGTTTTTTCGGTAGGGCTTTCCATGAAGTTTTGAGCATCACTTGGGCGCTTGCTTTCACCCCAGCCACGGAAATCAAAGGTAAGAGCGGCAAAGCCCTTATCAGCCATCTGAGCGGCATAGATAGCAGGCATTTGCTCCTTCACCGTCATCCACGCACCCGTGACAATCACGGCAGGAAGTTTCGTGCCTTCCTTGTAGTCATCAGGCAGATATAAATTGCCGATAACTTTCTCACCCTGTGAGGTGAATTCAACGCGTTTGATTTGCGCGGCTTCGGCAGTGCCGGCCATCAGGGTGATTGCCGCAACAGTGGCAAGAAGTGTGTTTTTCATGATTGGTCTCCGTTTCAATGTTGTTAAAGGGTTGTTTGCTCGTTTTTGAACTTACGACTCTAACTTAACTCTTTGCCCTGGAAACCTCTTGAAGACCCTTGCGCAAATTTTGAAGATTCTTGCTAACCGCTTTTCCGCCAATCTTTGGGCGTTTTGCCTGCCAATTGCTTAAATACCCGTGAAAAATGCGCCTGATCTGAAAAGCCGCACGACAGCGCAATGTCAATCATCGGACGCGCGGAATCGGCTAGCATTTTTTTTGCCTGTTCAACGCGGTAATCCATGACGAATTGATAGGGCGTCTCCCCAATCGTCTGCTTAAAGAGCCTGGCAAAATGAAACGGGCTAAGGCCAGCTTCTGTTGCCATGTGTTCAAGTGTAATTTCTTGCCCGAAATTCTGTGCCACATAATCTAAAACGCGCTTGTAATGTTTGGCTGAGAAACGTTTGCTGAATTCATACTCCTCGCCTTGCAATCCATATTTTTGAATGAGCTTGGTCAGAAATATGCGGGCAAACGATTCATACATTACGCTTGAGCCCATTTGGCTTTTGAGGGCATCCAGCGCCATCACGCCCGCGCTCACGATATCCTCATCCATAAATTGTGGAATATCCTGAAGCTGCGCGGATCCTAAAACTACGCCCAATTCTTTTTGCGCAAAATTCTCAAACTTTTTAGGATCCAATGTTATGATGATTATTTTTGATTTGGCATGCCATTTCCATCCAGACTTTATACCTGCAGGGGTAACGATAATTTCATTCTTGTGATAGATAAAATCGCGATGCTCATCTCCGCGCCAATTTTCGACGCGGTGTGGTTCATCGCGCAAGTTCAATAAAATATGATGCTGGTCAAATACCTGATGCGGCATTTCAGCAGGCTCTGCTTCGAAATATTCAAGCGTCATCAATTCCGCCGCATGAGAGCGCGTGAAATCAAAAGACCGCAGCAGAGCATCGGACGGGTAAATATCTTGGTATGTAATCATGGGAGTTTTCTAACTATTAGGAGGAGCAATCAGTCCGCGCTCTATCCGGTCGCTGATGTCCTGTAATTCACGACGAATCGTAAAACCGTCTTTCTGTAAGATTGACGGGACGTCCCGCCCTTGGCGTATCACAGCGGCGACCGCGATAGATTTCTCGCCAATGGGAACATAGACGATGTAATGTTTGCCAGCCGGATAAAGCAATAAGCCTGTGCCGCCGCTTAAATCCTCGCGGGTCTTGTTGTTCTCGAAGGTTTTGAAATTCGCTGCAACATATTCCAGTTTCTCATGCAATTCGGTCAGATATTGCACCGTTTTTTCTTTGCCCCAACGCTCTAATGACCAGTCGCCAGCCTCGCGGATGTCATCAACCGCGCCAGGAGTTAGAAAATAGTTATGGCTGGCCACTATTTATATTCCTCGATAATGTCCAGGACAGTTTCTTTGGCGAAGCGATTGTTTTTGATGTCGTCCAGCCCGCGCCGCACCTTGGTTAGAATGACCGCGCCTTCCATATCGCGGCGGATCAAGTCACGGACATATTCGCTCGGCGTTGAATACACATCCTGGTCGGAGGCGCGTGTATCAACAAAGCGCCGCAATTCATCGGTCAGGGAAACATTCAGGCTGCTGCTCATGGTGGAGTCCTCCTATCAGGCTCATTTGTACCATTCTGCCATAGTTGGCGAATAATGTCAATATTCGACATAAACGCTTTTCTGTAGGTATTTCTATTGCACAGGTTCGATTCATCGAACCTGACTAGGCCAGCGCCAATGAGCGGGGTTAAGCCAGTCAAGGGCGGCGTAGCCGCTTGTCTTGACCCTTGACGGGCATAGGGGCGCAGCCCCTTTTTTACAATCTGTCATATCTGCGTCACAAAATAGGTGGCGGTGCCGCTCTGATGGTGTCGGGGTTGCTGTAGGCAAAACCAACCAAAGGAATGGCTCATGCTATCTGGCAGTTTCGCAGCCTCGGTGCTGTGGTTTGCCCTCGGCTCAATGGCCGGGGCACTCATCTATTTCCTCTCCGATATGGTCGTGACCGATGTCCGGCGTTCGCGGCGCTGATGTTTTATTGCCGCCGCCCGCGCATAGTATCATGATCTATGCCGCCCTTGGCTGGGCGGCGCGGCGAAAGTTGCTGAATGTGAGCGGCAAGCCCTATGTGCCGGACTGTTCGCTTTGGCTGCCGGACATGCTGGCCGCCAGTCGCAGCAAAGCATGGGAAGCAGTGATAAAACCGCTGGCCGTGGAAGGCATGGGCTGTGTGTCTCCCGGCCTACAGGGAGTAGTAGAATCGGCGTTCGCTTTTCCCGGATTCCAGGCGGCTTTGCGCCGTGCCTGTGAAGATTATGGCGCTGCTTTTGTGCATTCCAACCCGCCGATAGTGATTGCATCAACACCGCCGGTAATTCAGGCGAGCGAGCCATTACCGCTCGAAATCGTCTTTTTCCAAGCCTTTAGGCTTTGGCGCGGGCGTTTCCTGGCCCAACTTATAGGCCCCTGATTTTTGCGGCGGGGCAGGGGCAGGGCGATACGCGCCTTTGGTTTGTTCCTTTGACTTTTGCTGGGGTTTGTAAGCCCCGCGCCCTATTATCTGACGGTCTGGCTTCTCACTGCCTCGTTCGCTTTGGTGTTCGTGCTGCACCTCCGGCATGTGTTCGGGGATTTCCTCGCCGCCGCGCCCTTTGCCAAGCCGGGAAATGGTATCGCGTAGCATGGTAACAGCCCGCTGAATGATGCCAAGCGCCCGCTCTATATGGTTTAATGGTCTGATCGGCGGTTCTGGTTTTTCAGGTGCATTGGCGGGTGGTATGGCTCCGCCCGCTTCCCCTTCTTCGCTGCCGCTTTCCTCGTCGTCCGGCTCGTCGCGCTCTCGTGTAGGTTCTTGGTACGATTCCAGTTCTTCCATGGCTGGTCGTTCCGGCTCGGCTCGCTCCGCCGCCAGCTTCTGCCGCTCCTCCTGGAATGATCGCGCTTCTTCGACTGACGGAAGGGGAAGCCCCTCGCATCGCTTCTGAATGTCGGCGGATTTAACCCCTTTCAGCTTCGCGCTATGTACCTCGCCCAGCTCGTCCACCAGGACGAAGGCGCGTCGATCGCCACGCGCTAGCAGATAGCCTTTATCAGCGAGCGCCGCCTCAAAGCCCTGGCCGGTGTCGGATCGTTGCCAAGCATCGGCTAGATCAGCTTTTACCCGCCGGGCGGCAATGCCGGTGCGTTTTTCCTGCTGGTGTTCACCGTGCTGCACCTCCGCGACAGGGCGGGCGGTTTCGTGCGCCTTGCCATGCTCCATCCAGTCGGCGACTTCGCCGCGCCCTTCCTTGCGTAACTGCCCGATAACGGCGCGGTTATGTTTGCCCGTGGTCAAGTCGTGGCCGAACTCATATTCCATCAACCGCCCAAGTTTCTCATTCCGCATATGGCTGAATGAAAGCTGCACCGCCTTGCCGTGGTCATCGAGTCGGTCATAAACCCGGTGAACGTGAAAGCGCCCCTCTTTTTCGTGGCATACTTCAATATGCCGATGGCCGTTCAGGCCATATTCTTTTTCCACCATTTCCCAGGCTTTTAACCATTGTTCTGGGGATAATGGTTTTTCGGGGTTGAGCATCACATGTGCCATGTGATTGCGGCACCGAAAGCCCCGCGAGATTGCTTCCATCTCGCCTAAGGCGGCATGAACATCGCCGGGCCGTGCTATGCCGGCGGCGCTCCCGATCTCCACCCGCTCATTGTCCTGGGCGTTGGTGAGATGGTCGGCGAGCGCCTTTGCCCCCGCCCGCTGGGTCAATTTAACGATCATGGACACCAAGCGCCCGGACTAGCGCATCCCGCATTTCCAGCACCGCAAGCAAGGCATCCTGCAATTCGGTGCTGTCTGGAATGCTGCCAGCGTTGGCATGGTGAGCCAGTTGATTCACGTTGCTGCCGATCTTGCCCACCTGGGCAAGAATGCGGGCAAGGGCTTCTTTTTCGACCGGGGGGCGGCGGCTCTGACGGGGCGGCGGTGCGCCTAGAACGGTTTGCCGGATATAGGCTCCAACCGTTAGCCCGGCCCGTTCGGCGGCGGCATGAAGGGCGGCAAGTTCCGCATCGTTGAAGCGGATTGCCTGGAGTCTGCCGCGTTGCCGTTTCTCGCTGCCGCTCATAAAGCGCCACCATGATGCGGGTGCAGGACGGCCAGTCCTGCCTGGGTGTGGGGAAGAACCCCACGGGAGGGGATGCAACGGGGAGGGCGAAGCCTGCCCCTTGCCAAGTCTGCGCGGAATATAATTGGCTTGGCGCGGAGCGCCAAACGGTTATACCGCGCACGGCTTGCAAGTAAAATTATTTGACACATACTGCATAATTAACCATTATCAGTAATAATGCAAGAAAGACAGTGGCGAGCAGTATAGTTTTGGGGGGTGAATGGAGTTTTTAGCGCATTTGATAGGATCATTCATCGGGCTATTCATCCTGATGAATGTCTACGGTATTGGCACTGACCCAATCTTAACGCTTGGTTATTGGGGCAGCATCCCTCTTATTTTCATCTGGCTCATTCGTCGCCGCATTATTCTTACGCGACGTGGCGAGGCTTGCCATAGCAAGCCGTTTTTGGTGAGACTGATGGGCTATCATATCGTTGCCCCGCTCCTGGCTGACAAAATTCATATGATCGTTCCTGGCGGTAGCTTTGGATTGCTCGTCGTCGCCGGTGCGTTATTCGTCCTGTTTCTGATCGCTCCGGTATTTCGGGGGTTGGTGCGATGGTTCCTCGGCCTGAATGATGATCTGGGAACCTCGCACGGCACAGCAAAATGGCTATCATCGCAAGAAATAAAAGCCCTCTCAAGCGGGCTAATTATCGGCAAATATCAGGGAAAATTCGTTCGCTACCCAGACGATAGCCATATCATTACCTTTGCATCAACCGGATCAGGCAAAGGGGTTGGCTCCATTATTCCGAATTTGCTGGACTATACCGGTTCTGTCATCTGCATTGATCCGAAGGGCGAAAATGCGGCAATTACAGCCCGTTTTCGGCGGGAGAGCCTCGGCCAAGAAGTGTACGTTCTCGATCCCTGGGAGTTGGCTGGGCATGGCTGCTCTGGCCTTAATCCTCTCGACTGGCTGACCGAAGATAGCGCCGATCTCATTGAAGATGCGGCACTGCTGGCCGATGGCTTGGTGCTGGATACCGGCCATGAAGATTCCCATTGGGATGAAGAAGCCAAGGCATTGCTGGCGGGCCTGTGCCTATATGTGGCGCTAGAAGAACGCTCCGAAGGCACGGCGCACCTTCCCCAAGTGCGAAATATACTCAATTACGGCGCAGATGATTTTAAGGGTCTGCTGAAACACATGAGCGGCCTTGCCTCCGGCCAAGGTAAAATTGCCGCTGCCGCGAACCGTATGTTACAAAAAGCGGATAAAGAGTTTTCCAGCGTCGTTTCAACAGCGCAGCGCCATACGCATTTTCTCGATAGTGGACGTATGGCAAAAACACTCACGCATTCTGATTTTTCCCTATTTGATATTAAGAAAAAGCCGATGACTGTTTATCTCGTGCTTCCTGCCGACCGTATCAGCACCCATAACCGTTGGCTGCGCCTGGTTGTTTCGATGGCTATGGCTGCGATGGCGAGAACGCCCGGTCGGCCTAAGCCGCCGGTGCTGTTCCTGCTCGATGAGTTCGCCGCCCTGGGCAAGCTCGATATGGTCGAAACGGCGGCGGGTCTGATGCGCGGCTACGGCCTAAAATTATGGCCAATCCTGCAAGATTTGCCGCAGTTACAAGCAAAATATCCCAAAGGCTGGGAATCTTTCATCGGCAATGCTGGGGCCATGCAGCTATTCGGGGTGAATGATAAACAAACGGCGGAGTATTTTTCCAAGAAAATTGGTGCTGAAACTATCCTCCTCCATTCAAAATCCAGTTCGGGGCATGGTGCAAGCGCCAGTGAACATGCGGGCGGACGAGCTTTGATTATGCCTGATGAAATTATTCGCATGGATAAAAACCACCTGCTTGCCCTGTTTCAAGGGCGGCAACCGGCCATGCTCGATAAGCTGCGCTACTATAGCGATCCGGTGTTCAAGGGGATGTTCGACCCTAACCCATATCTCTAACCCATCAAAAACCCGTCAAATCTCGCCGCTGGATGTGGTTTGGCGGTTTTCTGGGGCGGGGCAAAGAAAATCTTAGATGCCCTTCCACGGGCTTCTTATGGCGATTTTAGGCTCTACGGCTCCTCCCCTTTACCTGCCAAGCAATTTTTGTGTGCCGCATATGCAGTGTTGCAATAGGTGTGCAGTCGGTGCCGCCCGCCCCCCTTCCTTAAAACCCATTGAAAATTCTTGGCGCGAAGCGCCCTGTTGATGGGCCAGCGGGTCTGTGTGGCAACGCGCAGCGTTGTCCACAGAACGCGCCCGCCAACTACAGGAAGAATCTTTATATAGGTAGTATATAGGATGGGGTGACCGTTTATGCGTAAACGGGGTGACCGTTTATGCGTGGATAACTCGCCAGATTTTGGAATCCCCTTGGAAAAGCTGGATTCTTGAGGGGTGACCGTTTATGCGTGGATAACTGACTCTATCCACTGGTTTTTGCGGATACTTTTTTCCGGCTGGGCTTCGCCGTGATGGCTGGCTTTCCTGGATGCAGGATCAACCCGCCATCGGCAAATTCGACATTGAGTCCAGGCGATACAGCCCGCACCTTGCGGATAGCGGCTTTAACCTTTCGCCTGAAATCTCCCAATTCGGCGTAATCCGATCCGAGTTGCTGGGCGAGGCCGCGCCATGGGATGAATTGCTCCTTACCCTGGCGCTGAATCGTAAAGGTGCGGTAATTCATCCAGGCATAAAGATCGAGCGCCATGGGCGAGTTTTTCAACGCTCGCAACGCTCGCATATCAACCGGCACGGGGGCGGAACAAATAGCTTCAAAGAAGCTGTCGCCAAGTTCTATCCAGCTTTTCCATAGGCTCGGCTGATCCGGCTGATGATGGCTCCACCATAATTCGCCTTTGGGGGCAACTTGCATATCCATCCAGGCTTGCCCCGTCTCGCCATTTGATTCCTGGTTAATATCAAAGCTGATTTTGGCGCGAAAAAGCCGGTTCATCTGCTCACGCAAGCGCGGGATGCTCCCCCATCGCCCGCCGGTTGGCTGCAAACCAAGCTCGCGCATGAAGGCGGATAGGCTGTCACCAAGCTCAAGCCGCCGTGATTTCGTTTTCACGGCCTCGGTCGTGATCCAGAACAATAATAGGCGCGGAATGGTGCCGTAAGGAATGCCGACGCTGCGCGGCTTATTCGTCTTGGGGTCGAGTATCCAATCGGGCTTGATTGTTAGGGTTAGGCGCCCGTTGGTACGCCCCCAGATAGGAGCATCGCCTGGGTCGCTGTGCGGCAATGTTGCCTGTACCAAGGCGCGGGCCATGAACGCCATTTCCGTTGCGTTAGGCTCCATTTGGATTTCAGACGCTACGTCTAAAATCCTCTGCATACTGCGGGACAAGGCGGGTGGCTTGGTCACAGTTAAGCGCTTTCTTGATAGTGTTTTTCAAGCAAGGCGCGGATTTCATCCGCCATTTTGCTGCCACGGATGGCGCATGATGTTTTTAACCGACGGTGCAAGCTCTCTGGCACGTCGATGGTTAGCCGCTTCATTGGCTCCCCTGCCCCCATTTCTGGCGGCTCGCGGGTTTCAACCCATTTATCGGCTTCGGCTGATTCCGGTCGATTAGAGGGCTTGGCGGCGAAGCTGACTTTTTTGCTCATGGCTGGACTCGCTGTTCGTGGTTGCAAGGATTTCATCGACCAGGGTGTTAATCTCCTGGGCGGCTTGTCCGTTCGGGTCTGTCTCAAGAACGGTGCCGCCCTGCCCTGCGCTTTCGGCGAAGGCCACGCGCTGACTGATCGAGGCGGAAAGAACGGGAATATCATAGCCCGCCAAGGCTTCCACAACGTCGCGGCCTATCGCTGTATTTACGATTTTACGGTTAATCATAAATCTGCAAATCTGTTTTTCTTTAAAAACTGCTGCCTCGTGCAGAAGGTCAACAATGTCCTTCGCTGCCCAAACATCGTAGGGCGATGGCTGTACCGGTATCAGGATCATGTCGCTTGCCAGAATGGCGGCGCGGGCCAATTCGTTTACCCGTGGCGGGCCGTCAATGATGACATCATCATATTTTGCCGCATGGGCGGGGATTTCCTTGTGCAGATTATTCTTCGGCAAGCCGATGACCGGGAATAGCGGTTCGGCTTGGCGGGTTGCTGACCAGTCCAAGGCGCTGCCCTGTGGGTCGGCATCGACCAGCAAGACGCTACGGCCTTTCAGGGCGAGCGCAGCGGCGATGTGAATGGCGAGGGTGGTTTTACCTACGCCCCCTTTTTGGTTCAGCAAGGCCAGAATCATGCAAATCCCCTTATTTGTGTTTTTACGTTTTATCGTAAATCTTTAATCACTACCCTTGCCGTTGTCAAGGCTCTGTATTGCCGCATAATCGCATATACGATTTTAAGAATATACGCTTACCCTGTTTTTGCCGATCGCCCCCCCGGCAGGTGGCGGTAAAGGGTTGACGGCGCTACGCTCAAGCGCCGGGCTATATCTTCCACGGTTAAAGATTCATCGGCCAGCATGGCGCGGGCGGCGGCAATGTCCTTGGCGGAGAGGGCAGGGGGCCTTCCTCCCGTGCGGCCACGGGCGCGGGCAGCGTCGAGGCCCGCACGGGTGCGCTCTGTTATGATTTCCCGCTCAAACTCTGCGATGGCGGCGAAAACGGTGAAGATCAATCGACCTCCGGCGGTTGTGGTGTCGATGTCCTGGGTAAGGCACCTAAAGCCGATTCCACGCTTGCCCATATCCTCCACGGTTTCGATTAGCTGCTTGGTCGAGCGGGCCAGTCTATCCAGCTTCCATACGGTCAAGGTGTCGCCCTGGCGCATATAGGCCAGAGCCTCGGCAAGCTGTGGGCGCTCGCGCTGTGCGCCGCTAGCGGTTTCAATGAATATCTTTTCGCAGCCTGCGGCTTTTAGTGCGTCAAGCTGCAAACTGTGATTCTGGTCGCGGGTCGAAACGCGGGCATAGCCAATAAACATGGTGGGTTCTCCTGAAACTCGGCAACATCATGCCGTTTCGGGAGATTTGTTTCAAGAGATAGTTTCGAGAGGCAAGAAGGTCGCGTTTTAGGGTGTGCGGGCGCTTAGGCTTTGATGCCCTAAAAACGGTCGTTTATGAGAATGCCGCCCAGGGTGTGCCTAGGGCGGCATCTGTCGGCGGGTTTTGTTCGGACGTTTATTTTTGATTGCCAAAGCTATTGCTGCCCTCCAAATCAAAAGCATAAGCGAAGGCGGCTGGATCATAATACTCGCGGAAGAGTTTGATTTTGCCATTTTCTACATGGAACAAGCCCCCATAGGTCTGCTTATACGTGCGCTTTGTTGGCAAAACATCGACAACGCCCTTGTATTCAACATACACAAGCTCAGGGTCTTGCATGCTATGCATCACCAGATCTTTGGTGAATTTAGCGCCACCGCTAATTTCTGGCCATGCACTGTAATGCTTGATCAGATTAGCTTTGCCTTCTAAACGCTTCGGGAATCCTTCTGGTGAATAAGGCATATCCTGAATGGCATCCTCCGCCCAAACGCTCGCAAATTTCTGCATGTCTTTTTCTTCCAAACTGGTCAAGAAATCACGCACGACTTGCTTGGTTTGTTGACGTTTGATGTAAGAGACAGGCTCGGCTTTTGCGGCCTCTGTCGCCAGACCCAAAACATCACGGCTGCCTGTTTCTGGCCCAGCCACAAACACCATCTCGGTCACCAGCCAATGACCATCGTCATTCATGAGCCGATACTGATAGCTTCCGCTAATTTGCCAGTGCTTGCCCGCGATGTAATGGTCTGCCACAACATCTGCGGTTGCGCTCGCCTTTCCACCATTGATGTCCGCCTTGATATTCGAAAGCATGTGCCGTGTGGCATCAAAACCAGGCAGCAGGCCTGCCCATGCCGTCATCAGAGCCTGCGGACTTTTGAGTTCTGGTTCGCCCCCAAAGGCTGAGGTGTAGTCCACCTTCACCTCTGGCGCGAAGAGTTTTTCTAAAGCCTCAAATTCATGCCTATCAGCAAGTGTTGCAACTGACTGAATAACAGTTTCAATGTTCGCAACATCGCTTGATGCATATGAATCTTTAAGGGGTGAAAGTACCATCAACATGACTAATCCTCCATAAATCAAAGTTTTCATGATTGCCTCCGTTATTGTTTTGTGCTGAAGAATGTGGCGGCAAGTTTAGATGCTTCGCTTACGCTTTCTGGCTTGTCGTAGAAATCAAACTGCGTGACATTATCCAGCATAACGAGTTTGGCATTTGCGCCTGCCTTTTCGGCAAATTCTTTTGCGCCTTGTGGGATAGCAGCAGCCTCGGAATGCACCAGCAGCACAGGCTTGTTGATTTGCGCCGCATACTGAATACCATCAAAGCCTAACCATTGCGGCCATGAGACGGTATTGAATTTGTTGTCAAATTCTTTAATCGCGCCGCGCTGCGGATCGGTGTAATAGCCAGCAAAATTCATGATCGCTGTTTTATCGGTTTCCGATGCGGCAGGCACGATTTGCGGAGTCTTTGATCCGTCAATCAATTTATTGATGCCCT
>Ga0247843_1008996_pt1 | contig 11327 bp, 8 predicted proteins | sample LaCruzMarch2017__FD_192420 | JGI IMG/M metagenome (GOLD analysis project Ga0247843, IMG submission 192420) | Freshwater microbial communities from meromictic Lake La Cruz, Castile-La Mancha, Spain - LaCruzMarch2017_8m | ecosystem: Environmental > Aquatic > Freshwater > Lake | place: Spain...
CAACGGGAATCAGGAATTATTGAGGAAATAATTCAAGGGGCTGTACCTATTTGTGAGCGTGCTGCTTTAGACGCTTTTTATGCCGATCTTACGGGAATGGATAAATATTTTGGCTGCTGGCGCTGGTCAGAAGAACTTAAACAACGTATTTTTAAAGAAACCCATTTGCCTTTATCTATGGGATTGGCTATTAATAAGTTAGTAGCCAGGATAGGTACTTTGGAAGCAAGACCTAATGGCGCGCGACTCATAGAAAAAGGTACAGAAAGAGGATTTTTATCTCCACTGCAAGTTCGTAAACTACCCGGTGTCGGAGATATTATTTCCAGAAAATTAAATCTGATGGGGATTCGTCAAATTGGTCTTTTGGCGGCATTACCACCAAGGTTATTAGAGAGGGAATTTGGAAAACCCGGGGTGCAATTGTGGAAAAAAGCAAATGCAGAGGATTATTCTCCTGTCGTGCCGCACCTTCAACAAGACACACTTCAAAATGAGCAAGTGTTAGACAAGGAAATAACAGATTTAGCGATACTTAAAAGGCATTTAGTTGCCTGCCTGAGCATACTTTCCAAACAATTACGTGAACGTAAGTGCTTGTGTACCAAACTACGGATTAAAATACGTTACGCTGATTTTAATACCTTCAGCAAGGAAAAAAAATTAACGCCCACCTGCAACGATAGTACGTTGGAAAGGGAGGCCTTTGGACTATTGACCCTTCTTTATGATAGAAGACAGGGTATTCGGTTAATAGGCGTACAACTCGCTGGTTTGGTGAGTGGATCTCCTCAGTTGGATTTGTTTGATCAGGGGACTAAAAATATACATTTACTCAAAACCTTAGATCACATTCGAAGTCGTTTCGGTGATGCCGCCTTAGGTACAAAGGAAATATGAATTTTGTAAAAAAGCTGGTTTAAAATATTTTATATGATTAGTGATAAGGTAGTTGTTTCATAGAAGGCAAAAGGATACTATCGGTTAAAAATGATTGAGATTTGAATTTTTTATTTTCACTTTCTTACTATTTTGTACTTTTAGCCTTATTTTTTTAAACAAAATAGCATACTTTGAAAATATTACTTACAGGTGTTGCTGGTTTTATAGGATTTCATCTGGCGGAATACCTGCTTAAAGATGGTTTCGAGGTAGTAGGCTTTGACGCTGTCAACGATTATTACGAGCCTGGTTTAAAGTGGAATAGATTAAAGGAACTAGGTATTTATGAAAATATTGTTGATGGAGAACTAGTCCAGAGTGTCACTTATCCTTCCTTCAGATTTATTCGTATGCAACTGGAAGATGAGGCGGGTATTATGCGTTTATTTGAACGGGAGCATTTCGATATCGTCGTTAATCTGGCCGCACAAGCAGGGGTTAGGTATAGTCTTACTTTTCCACAAACATATATAAAATCAAACATAACAGGTTTTCTTAATATATTAGAAGCTTGCCGTTCATACCCGGTAAAGCACTTAGTTTATGCGTCCAGTTCCAGTGTTTATGGGTTAAATACCAGAATGCCTTTTTCTACGGAACATCGTGTTGATCACCCTATTTCTTTGTATGCAGCTTCGAAAAAAAGTAATGAACTGATGGCTCATTCCTATAGCCATCTGTTTGGTATTCCGACAAGCGGTCTTCGCTTTTTTACAGTGTATGGTCCCTGGGGAAGACCAGACATGGCATTATTTTTATTTACAGAAGCCATAAAAAAGGGTAAGCCCATTGATGTTTTTAATAATGGATTGATGGAAAGAGATTTTACTTTCATTAGTGATATTGTCGAAGGAATTTATTTGGTGATAAATAATCCACCCCAGGCTGACAAAAATTGGAACCCTGAAGCAGCCAGTCTGGCAGCCTCTTCTGCGCCTTATAAAATATATAATATTGGGAATAATCGGCCAGTTAAACTAATGTCCTTTATAGAGGAAATTGAGAAGCAATTGGGTAAAAAGGCATCACTCAATTTACTGCCCATGCAGCCGGGAGATGTGCCAGCTACTTTTTCTGATATTTCTTCAATACAAAAATTAGGGTTTCAACCTAAAATAAACTATAAAACAGGTATATTTGAGTTCATTAAATGGTATAATTCATATTATAAATAGGGTCAAATGATAACTAAATTTAGAAATAAACAGAGTAAAATAGCTGTTATCGGTTTAGGTTATGTTGGCCTCCCTATTGCCTTAGCTTTTGCTAAGCATTTCAAAGTGATAGGTTTTGATATCAGCCAGCCTCGAATCGATTTGATGAGAAATGGAGTTGATCCTTCTAAAGAGTTAGATACTGAAGAATTTCAAAATAGAGACATTTTCTTTACGGCCGATGCAGCAGACTTGAAGGAGGGTAATTTTTTTATAGTAACGGTCCCGACGCCGGTTGATGAACATTATGTACCGGATTTAAGCTATGTTTTAAGTGCCTCCCGATTGGTTGGTGGTGTTTTAAAAAGGGGTGATGTGGTTGTTTATGAGTCAACGGTGTTTCCGGGTTGCACGGAAGAAGATTGTTTACCTATACTTGAAGAGGTTTCAGGGCTAAAAGTTGGCGAGGACTTTAAGTTGGGTTATTCTCCTGAACGAATTAATCCAGGAGATAAAGAACATACGATTACAAAAATAGCGAAGGTGGTTTCTGGAAATGATGAGGCTGCGCTGGAAATCATTGCTGAGGTTTATGGGTCAATCATTGAACCTGGCGTATTTAAAGCTAAAACCATTAAAGCAGCGGAAGCAGCTAAGGTTATCGAAAATACACAACGCGATTTAAATATTGCTTTGATGAATGAATTAGCTGTTATTTTTGATAAAATGGGTATCAGTACACATGACGTTCTGGAAGCTGCCGGTACAAAATGGAATTTTTTAAAATTTTTTCCAGGCTTAGTGGGAGGGCATTGCATCGGAGTTGATCCCTATTATCTGACCTATAAAGCACAGCAATATGGATATTCTCCGGAGGTTATCTTGTCTGGACGCAGGGTAAATAATAACATGCCGGCTTATATTGCAAAGAAACTAACACAGAGTTTACTTCAAATAGGTAAAAATCCATCGCAGTGTAAAATTCTTATCATGGGTTTGACCTTTAAGGAAGATGTATCGGATATTCGTAATTCAAAAGTAGCGGATTTAGCCAGAGAGATTATGGGATATTCTGTCAATGTCCATTTAGTAGATCCAAATGCTTCACCAAATGAAGTAGCACATGAATATAAACTTACCTTAATTGATGAACCTGCGGGTAACTATGATGCCATCATTGTAGCGGTTGCTCACGCTGATTTTAGAAAATATAGTGCAGCTGATTTCAGGAAATTGATGAATGATTCTCCCATCTTATTTGATATTAAAGGTATTTGCAACGAGAAGGATTTAAGGGAATTAGGGGTCAGTTATTGGCGATTGTAGGGTTTTAACAAATTGAAAAACCCCTGTTTCTGTCCGATCTAATAAGTTCGTTTTTTTGCTCACGTACTTTATTTGCCTTATTCTTACCGGGTAATTGATTCATTCACCCGGTCAAGTCTTCGCGACTTATCGGTGCCTTGCTTTTTTTATTTGAAATATCTCTTTTTTTCTTTTCTATGCTGAAATGTCTGGTTATTACGCCGGCATTTCCTCCTACTGTAAACGGAGTGCAGGATTTTGCCAACATCCTTTCTTCGGCGCTTTCTATGGAAACTACGGTCGAATTTTGTGTTGTATCACTATCTAGTTCTTCCGAAAAGACTATTTTAAGGGTAGTCAATTCCTTTTCTATGGTTCATCTGCATTACGTTGGGTATGGATATTCCGCCCGAGGAATACCTGGGAATTTGGTTCGCGCCCTTGAAAAATGGAAGCAAAATAAGAGAAATCAATTTCTTGTCACTTTTCATGAGCTCTTTGCAGTATCTAATATTCCCTGGAAAAGCAGCTTTTATCTGCAGAAATATCAGAAATTTCTTTTCCTTCGTTTATCGAAAATAGCTGATTATGCGGTAACGAGCGGCCATGTATTTGAACCCTATTTTACCTCTCCTGTATTTAAATTTCCCGTTTTTTCAAATATCCCTTCGCCCACTTTTGTTATTCCTTTTGAAATGAGAAATAATTATGCTGTACTATGGGGGAATTTGGAGGTGAAGCGAAAGGCCTATTCCCTTTTGGAAAAATACTACGGCCATATAGCACAACACTGGAAATGGACTAAAATTATAGATATCGGCGTCGTCGATCCTTCACCTCCAGTATTGCCTGTTCCTGTTATTCATCTTGGCTTTTTAAGTGCTATTGAAATATCATGTATTCTTTCCTCCTGTAAATACGGTGTTTTAACTGCCTATTCACCCGATTATTTTTGCAAGTCCGGCGTTTTTGCCGCTTTCGCTTCTCATGGATTAGCTATCATGGCGGGCACTTCAAAGGACGATTATTTTGCCTGTCTGGATGGTTTATTTGCGGATTTTCATTTTCAAAAAATGGATGAAGATGTTTATGAATCTCCCTCCTTTTTAGCTTCAAATGTAAGAAAATGGTATGCGGATCACGATATTTTAGCGCATGTTAATCTCATTTACCTACCGATAATCAGACATTTTGCCAGGAATCATTTTTGTTACTAATCCTTCAAAACAACATACGCCTCATTTGGTCCTTTCTTTAAGCAAGGTGTTTAATGGAAAGGTCTATTGGCTCTCCTCTATACTTTTTAATCCTCCATTTTTTTTGAGAAAATGGCCCTTTTTTCAGCAAAGAAAAAGTCTTTTAGTTCCTGTAATTCAAATGATGGTTCCAGGTTATTGGTGGCTAAGAGAAATTATTCTTCGTCTTTTTCTACATGGAGAAAACAGGAATTTTGTGAAAGATCGTTTGCACGATTTTTGGGTGTGTAGGCAAGTGAAAAAATATCAACCACAAATCTTAATCGGATCAGAAAAATCGTGCAAAAATTCTTTCCTTTTAGTTAAAAAATATAAGGGCATTTGTATTCTTGACCTCGCACAGATACATGTCTGTGATTTGAAAATCATTCGACATAAATATTCATTTCTTAAAAAAGAATGGGGGAGTCCTTTTTTATTTGATAAAATTCAGAAAGTTAAACTGATTGAGTATGAGTTAGCAGACATTATTCTGGTTATTTCTTTAAAAATGAAAGTATCACTATTAAAAGCTGGCATTTCACCAAGTAAAATTTTGTCGATATACCTCGGCTTTGACCCTCAGCTATTTTATCGGAAAATTCAATATCCTGTACTTGATAATCATTTTCTTAAGTTGATTTTTGTTGGTAATTTATCCGAAGCTAAAGGTGTTTTATTTTTGTTTAAAATAATGGAAAGACTGATTGACTTTCCCATTTCGCTTACGTTCATTGGATCTAACGCTCGTTCATTTAGCAGTAAAACTAATCTTCCTAATATTTTCTTTGGTGGCATCAAAGACCAGTCTTCAGTGGCAGATTGTCTTCGAAAGGCCGATGTTTTTGTGTTTCCGTCCTACCTGGATAGTTGGGGCATGGCTGTGGTGGAAGCCATGGCTTGCGGTTTGCCGGTTATCGTAAGTGAGGAGGTGGGCACATCAGAATGTATTGACGACAAAGTGGGTTTTATTTTGCCTCTCATTGAAGATCAGTGGGTAAATGCAATGCTAACGCTACTTTATAATCCTATGAAGACGAGGCAAATGGGCATTCAAGCAGCCATTAATGTATCATCTTTTACCTGGGAAAATTACGAATCTGGTGTAATTAAAAGTCTGGAAAAGGTTATCAACGTCGCCTAAATAAGCTAAATGATTCAATCACCTAAAATTCTTTTATTTCAGGAATACTTTAGTCCGGGGTATCTGGCGGGGGGAATGCAGACGGCCTCTTTTCACTTTCTATCTGGGGCCAATGTATTTAATATTCGAATAGTCACTTCCAATATCGATTTAAATACTGTTACTCCTTATCCAGATATTTTCCCTGATAAATGGACAAATAGAAAATTTGGGAAAAGATTTTTTCCCGTTTGGTATGTAAATAAAGGATTTATCACTACTAAAATGTGTAGGCATTTTTTTTCCTTTGCTCCGGATTGGATCTATTTGCAGGGTATTTATGGGTTCTATTTTTTTTTAATACCCCTCTTTTGGGCGTTACTTTGTAAATGTCCAATTATTATTTGTCCACATGGTATGTTGGATAAAGGGTCTCTCAACCAAAAATATTTTAAAAAATGGCTTTATCTAAAAGTTTTTATAGGGCTCGGCCTGCATAATAAAATTAGATGGCAGGCTACTTCAAACCATGAATTTAGTCAGATTCAACATATTTTCGGTCAAAAAGCATCCATAGTTAGCACTCAATTAACTGTTCCTCCTCTAAAGAATAGGCTTCATTTTATTCAAAAAAGGGCTGGGTCACTTCGTCTGTTTTTTTACAGTAGAATATCTCCTAAGAAAAATCTACATCTTGTTCTTGACTGTCTGTTACGTAGCCATCCATCTGTTTTATTATCTATTGTCGGGCCAATGGAAGATCTGTTTTATTGGGAAAATTATTGTTTACCCACTATTAATTTACTTGGTGATAGGGTATGTTATAAAGGATGTGTACCTTCTTTAGATGACTATTTAAATGTAAATGAGGAACATTTTATGATTTTACCATCTGCTGGTGAAAATTTTTCTTTTGCTATTTTTGAATGTTTGGCAAGGGGTATGCCTGTGATTATTAGTAGCCATACACCTTGGGGGAATATTGGAGAAAATAGGGGAGGTTTTATTTTAGATGATTTTAGCAAAATGTCTCTTTTGTTAAATCAATTGATTCATTTAGATGACGTGCAATACCAGTTATATTGCGATGGAGCTTTACAATGCGCAGCATCTTACATTTCTAATAACAAAACTGAGGAGGACTATCCTACACTATTTTCATGCTGTTAGCAGGATTTTCAAAGAGGGAATTTTTCTTTTTATTCCTTTTACTGTTTTCTGTTTTTTCGGGTGCAATCCGTAAGTGGTTGTTACTTCCCGATGTTGTTAATCATAGCTTATTAGCTTTTCAACTGCTTATTCCCTGGATTTTCTGTATTGGATTTTATCCATGGAATCAAAGTAAAATTTATCCATTTTTATTTGCTCATTTATCCTTTTTATTTGTCCTGGCCTTACTTCCCGGCGGATGTGGCTTTTTTCATTCATTGTCAGGATTTCTTCTGCATGGAGGGTTTTGGACCGCTTTATTTGTTTTTTTAGCGAATAGTAACAAGGTAAATTGGGGGCGTTTTTATCCTGTTTCATTGCTCATTCTTTGTATTGAAACTATTTTAGCCGTTTTTCAATATGTGCTGCCTCCCCATCATTTAATAAATCAATATGCCAATTTTAATGCTATTGGTGATATTGCCTTAATGGGGGAAAGCGCCAGGGTTACGGGTACTTTTAGTTACGTCAGCGGCTTTGGTGCTTATATTCTATTTATGAGTTTTCAATTATGGCTTGTTAATATTCAATATAAAGTTAATCAATTAGGTGTATTTTTTCATGAGGTTTGTTTGGCTATTTTAGCTACGCTAAATGGTAGTCGGGCTGTTACTTTCGCCTTTGTTTTAATACTGATAGCCTCAAGATTTGCCAGGGAGAGATCAACATCAGGTTATCTCATTTACGGGCTATTTTCTTGCCTTCTTTTTATACTTCTCATGCTGCTGCCAGACTTCAAAGAATGGATTTTAGAACCTATTTTTAACTTAACGGATAGGGTAACCAACAACGTTGATTCAGGCGAGCAGACGAGTAGATTTATTACCCCCTGGAAAAACATGTTTTTCTTTTCCAGTGAAAATGAATGGTTCGGTTATGGTCTTGGATGCACTTACCAGGGGGCTAACGAAATTTGGGGTATTTCACTGGGTATTCTTAAATATGGTTATTTTGAAGAAGAACTGGAAAGAATTTTAATAGAAGGTGGCTGGTTTTTGTTATTGTTAAAAGGTTCTTTTGCACTACTTTTTATCGTTCTAAGTAGCATCCCCAAGGGCTTGAGTAGTCTGATATTTTTACTGATTTTTGGATATTTTCCGCTCGTTTCTAATACCTATAATTCATTTTTTTTTCTGTGGGGAATCATTTCATTGTCCTGGCAACATGAGCAAAAGAATCGCTTTCTTCACTCGTAAGCCTATTCAGGGCTTCCATTACAGTATTGAAAACACCTTAAATGAGGTGAGGGCAGGATTGTTAAAATCTGGTAAATGGGAAATTGACTGGATTGAAATGCCATGGTATAGTAAGGGATTTATACCCCGGCTCAAATTAATTTTTTTTGCGTGGTTCCATAAACATGAAATGAATCATATCATTGGCGATATCTATTTCATTGCCTTATTATTACCTGAAAAATCATTGGTTATAACCATTCATGATGTCTTGTTTCTATACCCCAAAAAGGGAATATCCTGGTTGATACTTTGGTTTTTCTGGGTTTATTTACCCGTCTTAAAAGCAAAATCAATTATAGCTATTTCCAATCATACGAAAAATGAAATCATTCGATATACAGATTGTAATGCAAAAAAAATAGAGGTGATACCTTGCTTAATTTCACCGCATTTTACTTATTCACCCAAAGATTTTAATTTTCATTACCCAGTTATTTTACACCTTGGTACGGCGTGGAATAAAAATTTAAGTAATCATATTCAAGCAGTTAAAGGTATTCCTTGCTTATTAAGAATAGTAGGAAAGCTATCTGAAAACCATAGACTTGAGTTAATTAATGCTGGTATTGATTTTGAAAATGTAGTCCATCTCACAGATAATGAGATCTTGTCTTTATATCATTCCTGCGACATTCTTTTATTTGCCTCCCTGGCAGAAGGTTTTGGTTTACCTATTCTTGAAGCTCAAACGGTAGGTCGCGCCGTAATTACTTCCAATAGGGGAGCGATGGCTGAAATTGCAGGTAAAGGTGCATTATTAGTGAATCCACTTTCCGTTGAATCTATACATGATGGTCTGATATCTATCATTCATAATGACTCATTAAGAGCATTATGTATTGACGAGGGCTTTAAAAATACGAATAAATATCGTTGTCATTTTATTTTAGAACAGCTCGATTCCCTGTTTTCATCTATTTAATCACATCCTCACAATAAAAAAATGAATATTTTAGGAATAAACTTTGGTCATCCTGACGCAGCAGCTATTTTACTGAAGGAGGGCGAATGGTTGGCTGGTTCTGAGGAAGAAAGATTTAAACGGGTCAAACATTGGGAGGGATTCCCAACGGAATCTATCTTATTTTGCTTGGATAGTACTAATATTTCCTTTGAGCAATTGGATTTTATTACTGTGGCTGGGGATGTTACTTCTAATTTTTTTAGAAAAATACTTTTTTTATGGCAACATCCAAATCACCTTAAAAAAACTAAGAAGGCATTCGGAGGTTTTTCAAAAGAATGGGAGCGACACTTTCCGGATTGGCTTCTGGCAGATAAACTTCGGTTTGTAGAGCATCACCGAGCTCACCTGGCCTCCGCTTTTTATAGTTCGCCATTTGAAGAGGCTATGATTTATTCAGTGGATGGTTCGGGTGATTTTTCAACCTCCATGTGGGGTATTGGAAAGGGAAATAAGATTAAAATCATGGGAAATACCTGTTTCCCTCATTCTTTAGGTTTGTTTTATACCGCGGCAAGCCAGTATTTAGGTTTCCATGAAGTTGGCGATGAATATAAGGTGATGGGATTGGCAGCGTATGGAAAGCCTGTTTTTTTTGACGATATATTAAAGATGTTTCAACTTAAAAAGGATGGTACTTTCTCCTTGAGTGCCCTCTACTTTAAATGGGATAACCCATTGGTTAAAGAGAATATTGCTAACGGGCGTCCTGGGATTCCGCTATTTTATTCAGATGTATGGGTTTCAAAATGGGGGATTCCGAAATTTTTGGGCGAAGAAATTTCTTCTTTTCATGCAGATTTTGCGGCTTCTACTCAAAAGGTTTTTGAGTATATTCTGATGAATAGGTTAAATTATTTGGCAGGGAAATGGGATACAAGAAATCTTTGTTTAGCTGGAGGTTCGATGCAAAATTCTGTAGCCATGGGTAAGATTAAAGAGTTCACACCTTATAGAAACATATATATTCCCAGTGCCTCCAACGATGCCGGACTTTCTTTAGGTGCTGCACAATGGGTACATTTCCAGCGTGAAAATGGAAGGAGAAAAGAACCCATTTATCATTCTTTTAAGGGTATTTCTTATGATGAGGACGAAATAAAGGCTATTTGTATCCAGGAGAAATTGATTTTTCAGGAACATAGTATGGAGGAAATTATTCAAAAAGTGGCAATTATATTGATGGCGGGAGGAGTCATAGGCTGGTTTCAAGGTAGCGCAGAATTCGGCCCCAGGTCATTAGGAAACAGATCGATTCTGGCAAATCCTTCTGTTCCGGACATCAGAGATAAGCTGAATGGAGTTATAAAAAACAGAGAAAAATTTCGCCCTTTTGCGTTATCCGTGTTAGCGGAATGTCAACAAAATTTTATTGGATGTGACGATTTTCTACCTTTCATGGAGCAGGTTTTAATTCCTAAAGGAAAGGCATTGAATCAAATCGAATCCCTTTTACATATTGATCAAAGTATTCGAATTCAATCGGTTAGAAAAGAAGATAATGATCTTTTCTATCAACTAATAAGGTCATTTTATAAAATTTCGGGAATTCCTGCCCTTTTAAACACCTCATTTAATGAAAATGAGCCCATTATAAATTCTCCCCTGGAGGCTATCAGATGTTTTCAGCGAACGGAACTGGATTATTTAATAATGGGAAAAATTTTAATTAAAAAATAAGAATGAAATGCATGAAACTACCTGGATAAGTATCATAACGCCGACATTGAATTGTGAAAAAACCATTTTGGCCTGTGTTAATGCGGTAAAGAATCAAGAATACAAATTCGTGGAACATATCATTGTGGACGGAAATTCTACGGATGGCACAGTGCAGAAATTGTCGGCGGATTATTTTAATGGGATAATCATCAGAGGTTCTGATACGGGTATTTATGCAGCAATAAATAAGGGAATTCTTCAGGCGAAGGGTCAGGTGATTGGAATATTGCATGGTGATGATTATTATGCGAACAACCAGGTATTGAATCAGGTAATGGCTTTATTTCAACGGGGTAAAGAGGCAGTTCTCGGTGACGTTTGGTATGTTCCACATCAGACAGGAGATAAAATTATAAGGAAATATTCCACAAAATTTTGGGTGCCAAATCATTTTAAATGGGGTATTCAGCCTCCGCATCCAGGATTTTTCCTGTT
>Ga0247843_1008997_pt1 | contig 11327 bp, 14 predicted proteins | sample LaCruzMarch2017__FD_192420 | JGI IMG/M metagenome (GOLD analysis project Ga0247843, IMG submission 192420) | Freshwater microbial communities from meromictic Lake La Cruz, Castile-La Mancha, Spain - LaCruzMarch2017_8m | ecosystem: Environmental > Aquatic > Freshwater > Lake | place: Spain...
GTATATTTATAAAAATTGATTTTAAGTTTTGGGAGTCTATTGTCCCATAATGTGATTTAAATGTCCGATACCCTGTTAATTTGGCAGTTTTTCCTTTTTTCATATATTTTTTTCATACGCTAATTGTTTATTTTGTTATAATTGTAATCAATTATTATATTTATATCAACAAAGATGAAATTATGTTAATTGTGGAGGTAAAAAATGGTAATATTGAAAAAGCTTTAAAAAACTTAAAAGGTAAAGTAATTAAAACAAAACAAAGCTCAATTCTTTTTGATAAAAAAGAATTTGTAAAACCATCAGTAATTAAAAGAGACGAAACTAAAAAAGCGATCTACATTCAAAAATTAAAATCTAAAAAAGATTAAAAACTTTCGTTAAGTTGTTTTAACTTATAGTAGTTTAATTCTGAAAACGATTCTGTTTGTAATTTTTCTAATACTTGATCTATTGTTGAAATAGTCTCGGAATTAGACTCATTATTTTTTTGTTTATTTAATTTTGAAATAACGCTTTCTTTTTCTGAATTGTAGTTTTCAATCAAAGTTTCTTTTGATGTGTTCAAAATAACTTTTAATTCTTTTTGTTCAGATTCACTCAAAGAAGATATGAAATTTTTAATGGTTTTGTTTGCAACATTAACCATAGATTTTAAAGGAACTTTGATAATCTCTTTTTCAACATCTTTGGTTGATTTTAAGTTTTCTGAAATAATTTTTTTACTTTTAATTTTACTTTCCAAAGTTAAAATATTTGTAGAAAATAAATTATCAATTTCTTTGTATTTGTTTTCACAAACAATATGACCAACCCAAGCATTTAATTCTTTAATATGAGTAGGTTTAACTTTATTAATTAAATTTTCGTATGCGGTGATTGATTCGTTAATAAATTCATTCACAACCGACTCAGACAATCCTTTCTTATCGTTTAATTCGTCATAAAGAAAAAATATTTTTGAAATATTTTTATTTTTTAATACAAGTTGCTCAAAAACAAAAAGATTATTTTTAAGATTTTCTTTTTTATAAGAATCAACTAACTGAATCTCTATCTTTGATTTTAATTCTCCAAACATTTTTTATATTTTCTAATAAATATCAACTTATTATTTTTATTTCACTTTCAGTTTCTATTACCACTCTTGCACCACAACTTAACAATGGTTTCTCATCTCCGCTTCCACAGTAAACAATCCTACTTGGTCCAAGTATTTCAACCTCATTACAATAAGTGTTTTTTCTTCCTTGTTTGATTGTGATTACCGGTAAGTCAGTATGTTTTGTTTTATTAGACCTAATGTGATGTTGGTTCACATGGATTTTGGTTTTCCTCACAAAGTTTCAATCTTATCTTTTATTTTTTTTATTATCTCCCGACATTAAATCTCCATTTTGACCAAATTGATCAATATCGTCATAAATTCTTTTTAGAATAAATTTAAAATTTTTTTTTTGGTAATTTTTCTAATTTACTCATATCTAGTCACCTAAGAGTTTTGACAATTGGTCGTCCATATCGCCTAAAGAATTATTAATCTTTTGAAAGTCTAAAAATTCATCTTCATCAAAATCATCTTCCATTGATTCTAATATTAATTTATTTTTATCTTTTTTAATTGATTCAGGAATTGGTGGTTCTCCGCCTGACGGTGGTGGAGGTGCCCCTCCTTCTGCAGGTGGTGCCCCTCCTTCTGCAGGTGGAGATCCAGCGGAAGATGTTCCTCCTGACACTGGTTGATAAAGTTTATCTACGGTGTTAAAAATACCTGTTTTAGTGATGATTGTTGCGGTATTGTCAAGTTCAGCAGAAACCGCTCTTTCCATTCTAATTTGTTGTAATTCAAGTTTAATTTCATCATCAGAAAACCCAAATATATGTTTTTTCGCCCAAGTTGCTGATGTTGGCTGAATTGATTTTGGAATCTCTGAAACCATATCTTTATATAGAGTTACTTTTTCTTTCCAAACATCAATCATTAATAGATCGGCTTGTTTTGATGGATTTGTAAGTTGTAATGTAAAGTTTGATAATTCATCTTCAAAACCCATTAAATATAAATGGATAATTGCAATTTTATTCATTTCGGCAATTGCCGATTTTTGAATTCTGTTGATTGTTCTTGCAAATCTAATATCTAACAACGACAAGTTTTTACCATCACCAACAGGTTCCTCAAACCCTAAATATGCCTTAGGAACACGAAGTGCCGTTACTAATTTCTTTTGAATGTATTCAATATCAGCAATTTCAGATAAGTTTGCTGCTCCTGGCAAAGTATCAATTGGGCTTACTTGCGTTGCATCACGAACAGGAATAAAATAATCTTGATCTACCGCCATTTGATTAAACCTCAAGTCAACATTACCTGTTTTTCTATCAACAACTTGATCTCTTTTAAATTTATTGGCAACTCTTTGTACATACGCTTCAACATCTTTATCGTCCATATTTCCAACAAATACTTTAAACACCCTTCTCTCAGGTGCTCTTGATGTACGATAGATTAACATCGCATCTTCAGACAAAACTAATTGTTTCCAAATACGACGAGCCTTTTCTAACATTGACGTTCCGTAAGGAAGTTTTCTGTCATCACCTAAAAGTCTAAAGTGAGCAACCTCCCAAGTATTAAATTCAGCGTCTCTTGCTTTCCACGCAAATTTTAGAGCCTTTCTATTTGTGTTAATTGTCGCTTGAAATGTTCTAGAGTCAATTCCCCTTTCAAGTCTTTCAATTTCAATATTGGGTAGTTGAAGACATCCTGTCACCCCTTTTTCATGATCCAATTTTAAATAAACAAAATTGTCACCATACTTACACATGTTTCTAATCCACATTGGTAAATTGGTGTTGATATCTAAAACATTAACAAATAGATCAACCAATATACTTTTAATTCTTTTTGATTCTGAATAAACTTGTAATATATATCCGTTTTGATCGGGAGTTGTGGATTCTTCGGCGTAAATGTCTAACGCTGTTGAAATTTCAGGGGTATATTCCATAGATTCATAATCGTAGAATGATGCCAACCTTGTTGGTTCATAATAAATCGCTTGGGTGTATAAATTATTTTCAACCTTAGCCCAATTTGTACTTAAATAAAGGGATTGTTGATTTTGTAATTTGGCCCTTTCATACTCGGCCTTATCTTGTGTTTTTAAAAGTTCTTTTTTGTCTAACTTGTAGTCTGGTTGATCTTGACCTAATGTAGAATCAGGACCAAAAGTCTTTGATAACCTTTGCCAAACCGTTAGATTTTGATTATTATTTTCCATATTAATAATTTAACTATTGATATAAATATCTAAATAGTAATTTAATGATTATGGTTTTGGAGCAGTAACAAAAGGAACATCAATTTTGATTTTAAATGGTAAAGTTATAGGTCCAGGTCCTCCATATGAAAATCCTGTTGTAAAGTATGATGTTGTGGACACAACACAAGGATCAGATCCGTTGGCAAAAGATGTATTTTGAAATACCACAGAATTTCCTGCGTTTCTTATTTGTATATATATAGATTGTCCTGTAAATAAACCTATTTGACCAAATGATGTGTAAGTGTTACATTGTTGTATGGTTTGAGTATTACCTAATTTGATCCAATTCTGACCTAATGGGAAAGGTTGAGCTGGATTATAAGGACCCACTAAATATGCATACCAAACAGCACATTGCATGGATGTTTGAGGAGATTGTACAGCAACTTCAATAGGTAAATACGCATTATAGTTTGGACTTGGTGTTGGTGTAGGTGTGTTTGTCTGTGTAGGTGTTGGTGTAGGTGTAGGTGTGTTTGTCGGTGTAGGTGTGTTTGTTGGTGTATTAGTCGGAGTGTTTGTCGGAGTGTTTGTCGGTGTATTAGTCGGAGTGTTTGTCGGAGTGTTTGTCGGTGTAGGTGTGTTTGTTGGTGTATTAGTTGGTGTATTCGTCGGAGTGTTTGTTGGTGTATTAGTCGGAGTGTTTGTCGGAGTGTTTGTCGGTGTGTTAGTCGGTGTATTTGTTGGTGTATTCGTCGGTGTGTTAGTAGGTGTGTTAGTCGGTGTGTTAGTCGGTGTTATAGATGGGGTGGGTGTTGGAGTTAAAAATGGTAATATTTGTTCAAATAATTCACGGTCAATTGGTGCCGATTTTTTATATTTAAAATTTGGTTGGAAAACCTTTTGTCCAATATATTGTTGTCCCGGAACAATAAGTCTAGAACCATTTGCAATTTTTCCTGTTTTTTTTCTAAAATTTAAACCCATAACTTTATTTCATTAACCCCCCAAATAACCAACCATATTTTTGATAATCATCTCTGGTTGGCCCATTATTTTGAAATCCATATCTTTCTCTTAACACATTTTCATTGGGAATAGTCGGATTAAATTGAGCTTCTTTCCCAACTGAATCATTATTTACAACAGCCCAAGAATTTATCATAGATTTTGCTTGTTCGGTTGCCTTTTCTAATTTTGAAAAAGATGATTCCCCAACATAAAGTGCTATTGATATTCCCATAATTAAATCATCGTGTTGACCTTTTTGGTGATCTGGTCTTCCATTAATATAAACAAATGTGTTCATTTCACTAAACAAACGAACACTTCTTATTTTAAATTTATGTCTAATTGATTCCTCAAAGGCCGCAATAATCTGAACTCTTTTATTATTAAAGTTTATTCCTGGTATTTTTTCACCACTTCCTTTGTTTGTTGCCCAAAAGTTAAATGCGTCAACACCATCAATATATAAATTTCTAAATCCTAATTCTTGTAGTTTTCTAACCGTTGTAATACCCATACCACCGGTAATATCCACAACCACAAACGCGCTATACATCATACCCCACTTATAAGCAACTTCGGCTAAAGTATCAGGTGGAATTTTTCCAACATATTCCAAGACTTGTTCTCTGTCATCAAAGTCAATAATTTGAATTGTTGAATAATCTTCGCTATCACCACGAGACACGTCAATACCCATAATATATCTATGACCCTCAATTGGTTCTTTCCAAATCCAAAGTGAGTTACCCATAAGTTTTGAAACTGGATCTAATAAACAATCATTTTTTATTTCTTCAAGTTGTTTGTTGTCAAATACGTTGTCACCTGAACCTAAGAACTCACAATTTAACTCTTGGTTAATTTTTCGTTTGTCGTATTTAAGTTTTTTAACCATTTTTTCATACCAAGAAGAACATGGTTTGTATCCCTGTTTAAAAAAATGTTTTAGTTCTTCATAATCTCTTTCGTATGGATCTGTATGTGAAAGAGAAATATTTTTTGATTCATCATATTCTTCACGATTTAAAAGATAGTGAACCAAATCTTCTGTTGGGACCAAATATAGGTCTTTTGTATATCTTGGGTCTCTATACCAAAACATTTCAGAAATTTTAAATTGGTTCATTCCTTTTAACGCTTGATCGTAAATGTCGTGATATATTGGGTCATATCCGTTTGGTGTTGATATTACAATTACCTTACCACCCGTAGATAGGGACGCCATACAAGCAGCCCAAAAATCACCATCGGCTTCAATAAACGCCGCCTCATCAAAAATAAGAATTGTTGGTGTAAATCCACGAAGGGCATCTTTTGATGTTGCAACCGCCTTAACTTCAGATCCATTATTTAACTTATAGTGTCGTTGTGAATTTTTTTCAACGGCAAATCCCGCACCAACCCAAGAAGGCCATTGATCAACAAACGCCCTAATTTTATTTGCCATCTCCATTGATGTATCAAGTTTGTTGGCAATTATTAGAATTTTTTCAGGTTGTGTTTTTTTGGCAAATACCAATCTTTTTGAAATCCAAGCGGCCGTTACGGTTGTTACTCCAGCTTGACGATATTTTAAGGCAATATTTTCCTCAAACTCCTCGTAGTCATGTAATAATGAAACTTGATCAGGAAATAGTTCCAAAGGAACATATTTTGATACGGTATTATCGTATGTTTGTAAATACGATCTAAGTGCGTATGGAGTATCTCTCATACACTTTGCATATTCAATTAAAACTTGTTCTTTAGATAACCCCATATTATATAAATATCAATTAGGGTTTTTTATTGTGAATACTATTTTTTCCCAATAGAAAACATTTTTCCTATTGGTAATTCCATAGGTGCTTCTTGAGAAAACATTGTTAATTTTTTTGGTCTACGGATAATCATGGAATCTGATTTTTTAGATTTTTTTTTAATCGTATTAATCAAATCTTTTTTGGTCATTTTTGGTTCAATATTATTTTCAATAATATTAACAATTCTATCTTCTAAAAATTTTTGTAAATTTTCGTTTGTTTTTTTCTTTTTATATTTTACGGTTTTTTCGGGGTGAATTTTTTCTGGCATTTTTTTGTAATCTTTTTTGGTTGTTGAATCTGAAAATTCTTTTGCCATTTTACACCACTTACATTTTTTGTCAGAACATTTATTACAACGAGCCCAAAATAATCCTTGTTGAGCTTTTGATTCGAATTTTTCGTTAATTTCAGATTCTGCCATACCCATCATTGATCTATTTTCACCTGAATCATCACCCATACCATCATCTTGCATAGATGTTTCATCATGTGGTGCTTGTTGACCTGTATATTCTTGTGAAACGTCTTTTGAAAATACATTTTGTGATGTTACCGAATCTTCTTCGTCTTCTCTAATCTCACCTTCAGTTGGTGTCGCTTTTATACCTGTGTTTGTTTTTTGAATTACCATTTTTTTACCAGGAACTTCAGGTATTGTAGTTCCTTTTTCTAAATCAGCATTTGGTATGTCATAACTAGTTGTTATTTTTTGTGTAACAGCTTCTTTAGTTTCCTTTTTCTTAAGTTTTTTAAACTTTTCAACTAACAAACCAACTTGTTTACTAGACATTGAACTAATGATTCTTGACGACAATCCATTCTCAATTAAGAATAAAATATTTTTTTTAGTTTTCATAAACAACCTTTTTTTCAAATTGTAATACTATATCTCTTTCATATAGTTTGTTTTTAACATCTTCTTCTTTTTCACCAAAATGAAACACCAATCTTTTCACCAAAGAAAAATCAATATTATCAGTTTCTTTTTCCCAACCCAAAGCAATAACACCATCCATAGAGTCAATTAACGAAAATACGTCCGAATCTTGGACAAGATCAAAACCAATTTCTTCGTTGATCATTGTCCCGACTTTTTTAACATATTCTAAATCTGGAGGTAAAGGATAACCGTTTGCAGGTTTTGATTCCCAATTTTCACCAAACACTTCCAAAGTGTCTGAGAAAATAAACTCATATATATTATCTCCCTTATAGTTAGGGCCTAAACCGTTAATATAAATCAATTGATTCATATAATTTCTCCAGTTTTTGTAATTTTAACTTCGTTAATTCCTTCTTTAAAAATTAGATTTCCTTTATTAGAAATACCAAAAAGTTTTACTCTTGGGTTTTCTCTAACATAATCCAAAGCAACATCTAATTGATTTGTAGATTCAGAAAGACGAATTATATTTTCTTTATTTTGTTTAAATAATAGATTTGTTTTTCTTTCTTTTCTTTTTTGATATTCGTTATCATCGTTTTCGTTTAATAAAAAATATTTTGATAAAACTTTATCTACAGTAGATTCAGAAAAAGTGCCATGTTCAAATCTCTCAACATCGGGGTAATTTTTTCTACCTTTTCTTCTTTCTCTGTGATATTCATCTTGATCATCAAAATCTTCATCAAAATGATGTATTGATGATTCGGTTTTTTCTCCTTGCATATTTCTAATTGCGGTGTTTGCATATGCTCCACCTAAATAAGCTTGAAATGCGTCACCAAAATTATCATATCCTTCAGACATTTCAGGTTCTTGTGGTGGTTCAGGGGCAACTTCAGTTTCCTCAACATCAACTTCTTCTTCTTCACCACTATCTTCACCTTCTTCTTCAATACCTTCTAATTTATTAATGATTTGTTCAATATCGTCTTCATCTAAAACATCAACATCAATTGCCGATAAAATAGAATTAATAATATATTTGATATCTTTAGGGTCTAACTCTTTTTCTTCTTCGTATGATCTAATTTTTTGGGCTAATTTTCCCGTTAAAATTTGAATTCTTTTTAGATCTGAAATTTTCTTCTCTTTAGGTTTTTTTTCAACCTCAACATCAATTTCCTCTTCTTCATCAGGCATCGGTGGTTCTTCTGCACCTCCCATATCAGGCATTGGTGGTTCTTCTGCACCTCCCATATCCGGCATCGGTGGTTCTTCCGCACCTCCCATATCAGGCATTGGTGGTTCTTCTGCACCTCCCATATCAGGCATTGGTGGTTCTTCTGCACCTCCCATATCAGGCATTGGTGGAGTTGGTTCAACAGGTGGTGCGGGTGCAGGTTCTTCTGTGGGTTTTGGTTTTTTAGTTTTTAGTACGAACTTTTTTTTTTGCTCCCCTAAAAGTGATGTCCCTTCGTGATTTTCAAATAACGTGTTGATCTCTTTAGTCATAAGATTCAAACGTCTTAAAGCTTGTGAATAAGAAGAATAGTATTTTCTTCCTTTCATTGGTTCAATATATTCTGATTGAGACTCGTTAATAGTTTTTTTTACGATATATCCTTGTCTTTCTTTGATAATCTCATAAGTATTACCATCAGCCAAACTAATTTTATATTCTGTTGATTGAATATCATTATTATTTTGTGGTATGTTTTCATTATAACGAGCAATTTCCATTATTCGTTTAATTTTATCCATTCCCTCTAATTTTTCGCTACCAATAGGTTTAATTCCTGACATAATTATTTTTGTATTATGAATTATTTTTTCTTAATAAATATATCAATAAATATAATTATTTTAATTTATGTTTTTTTATTGTTTCATTGATAGACCTTTTTCCAAAACTTTGTGTGAAGCGTCCATTAATTTTTCTAAATAACCATTCCTTCTTAATATTTTAAACACCAAATTTTCTGATGAATATTCACCATCTTTCTCAAGCCCACAGGTTCTAAACTTTTTTATTTTTTCTTTATACTTGGAAATTAACTCTTTTGCGTCATCAATAGATTCACCTTCAATATTTTCTAATACACCATCAATAATTTCCATCCATTGTTTCGCCTTTCTTTCAATGGTGTTTTTATCAATTTTAACTTTTTCTTTTTGGGGTTCGTTTTGCCAATCATTATATAGTAAAGAGTATACACCACTTGAAAAATGTGCTTCATCTTCAGACTCAACGTATAGTTCTGCTTCGTAACCAAATATTCTAATATCGTGGTTTTTGTTGAATATTGCCTTCTTTAACATAAACAATTCTTTATATAATTCAACATGTGATGGTGGGAATTGGTTAAAGTTTGCGATAATGTGAATATCAAAATCTGAATACTTTGACCAATTGTAATTTGCTAATGATCCTGTTAAAACAATATCTGTAACAACAATTTCAATTTTTAAAAAATCAATAAATTCGTTAGCAATCTCTAACAATCGTTCTCTAACTTCAGGTTTCATTTTATATGAGTTACCTTCCTTGTCCCAAATTTTTGGATTTAGTTCATTTTGAGGTTTAAAACTTTTAATAATTTCAGAAGTATTCATAACAATAAATACTTAGAAATTAAAGTTTTCTATAAGTGTGGGCTTTTGATATATTTTTGTTAAAAAAATTTCCTTGAGATTCTGCAGATCTAAATGAGGTATATAGTTGATGAGGGACATCGTTATATTCATATCTGACTCCGTTTTTAAACTCGGCAATCATTTTTTTGGTTATTGTATCATATTGTGTTCTAACAATATTTGATGATTGAACTTCATTTAAAATTGTAGTTCCGCTAATTATCTCGCTCGTTATTGCCATCTGGTTCTCTTAATGGGGTTATGTCATCTATATGACTAAGTTTATCCATAATATAATAATGAACTTCGTCTCTGTCAACATCAAAACCATAATCTTTAATTATTTGAAAAATCTCACGCATTTTTGGTTGGAATTTAGAATGTAAAAACATTAAGTCATTTGGATAATATGGAGGTCTTTCAATATCTTTTTGTGTCCAACCTTCTCTTTGAAAGATTTCTCTAATTTTGAAATATGTATTTTCTAACTCTCTTGTTAATTCTAAAGTTTCCGCGAATTTTTTCCAACTTTCCATAACTATAAATATACGAAAAAAAAAATCCACCGATGAGGTGGATTTAATAATTTATAATTTTGTTTTAGTCTTTTTGTGTTGGTGAGTTAAAGTTTTGTATGTAACGAAATAAATTATTATACGCAGTATTCATAGCAGCATATTTTGGGAAATTTGCTTTGTTAGTGTTTTGGAAGGCAAAACAAAAATTACCATCTAGAAATTGTTCATTACCTTTTGTAATTTTAGGAATACAAGCCGATTGGAGTTCTTTACCTCTTACCCCTTTTCCTATCACAAGACCTTGTATTTTACCTATATTACTTAAAATTGTTTGTCTAGCTTTAGAAATTTCCATAGGTGTATTATAAAATGTTTGACCGAAAATAGTTGACCCGTTTGGTGTTTGTTTTTCACCCTCATCATTAGAATAATTCGGCATTGCAGATTTAACAGCATTTACGTAAGCAGTTACGTATGGGGTGGGATTAAATCCGTTTTCTTCCATTAAGTAACGTCTTTCATTTATAACTCGTTTAACAATACGGGTTAAATCTCTTTCTGTTAGTTTTACAATTTTTTTCATAATTAATTTTATTTAATAATAAATATACACAAACAAAAAAAATCCATCGATGAGGTGGATTTAATAATTTGTAATTTTGTTTTACTATTTTTGTGTTGGGATATATTCTTTTCCTTTTTTTATTAGAACTCCACCCATTCTTTGAGTTGTTGTGTCAGAAAATTTTGTTACAATTCCTGATGGGTGAATTCCTAATTTTGGTGTTGCTGAACCAACTACCAAATTTCCTGTTAAATAAGCGGCACCATTGATTGTTTCAAATTTTTGAGCTCCAGTTGGTCTTAGTGTTCCTTGACCAGCGTTTCCATCCAATTCTATACTAACCAATTTATATGGTAAATAAGATGGATTTTTAGTTATCTCTTTTATGGTGTCAGGATCACCATCTAAAATTCGAAAAGTTGTCACATATTCCGAATTGGCATAAGCCTCTTTTGCCGGAACCGCTACAGTCTCACCTTGTTGATTTTTTATTTTTTTATAAGGTATAAAAATTTCTGGAGAGTTAGTGCTTTCTTCCATTAAGTAACGTCTTTCATTTATAACTCGTTTAACAATACGGGTTAAATCTCTTTCTGTTAGTTTTACAATTTTTTTCATAATTAATTTTATTTAATAATA
>Ga0247843_1008998_pt1 | contig 11325 bp, 9 predicted proteins | sample LaCruzMarch2017__FD_192420 | JGI IMG/M metagenome (GOLD analysis project Ga0247843, IMG submission 192420) | Freshwater microbial communities from meromictic Lake La Cruz, Castile-La Mancha, Spain - LaCruzMarch2017_8m | ecosystem: Environmental > Aquatic > Freshwater > Lake | place: Spain...
TAATTTGGAAACCTTTTATATTTTTCTTGTATTGTGATTACAATTTTTTCAATATTAACAGTCTGTTTGTAAAGAGAATCTATAACCATACTAAGATATTTAAATCTAGATGGTATAGTTGTTAAATGTGCATAATAAAAATTCATTTTGATATTAACTTTTTTATTTTTTAAACAAACTTTGTTTAAAAAATATATTTATACTTTTTCAAATTCTTTTTTCATATTTTCATATCCTAAAGAAAATAAATCAAGTTTCATTTTAGAATTAATATTAAAATCAAAAAATTTAATCTTATCATAGCATAATTTAATTATTTTACATTTATCAGAAATATTTTTTAATTTATATTCTAAAATTTGCGAAATAGGAATAAACATTAATTTATAAATGAATTCTAAAATACTTGAATCAGGATCATTATTAAAATTTTCATTATTAGATGTAATTAAAATACCCAATACTTTTTTACCTATTTCATCACCTATATCTATAGCAAAATTATCTGTTATACCTCCGTCTATATAAAAACTATTACCGTATTTATAATTTTCAAAAATCAAAGGTAAATTGGCTGACATTCTTAAACCTATTAAACATGGCAAATTTGGATAGTTTTCAAATGATAAATATTCAGTTTTATCTTCTGTTATATTATATGTTACACATATAAAATTCTGAGAATATTTTTCTTTTAAATCTAAAAATGTTGGTATATATCCTAATTTTTCTATTGTCATCTTTTCAAGATGTTCATATATATTATTAAAAGATATAGCTCCAACTCCGTTTATCATGGCAACAATATTAAAATGTTGTATTTTTTCTAAAAGTTGATTTGTACATATATATATAAGTATTTCTATAGGAGTAAATCCTATAGCTAAAAGATAACAAATAATAGCACCAGCTGATGTACCTATATAATTTGTAACTTTTTTTAATAGAAAATTATCATATGCATATTGTAAAGCTCCTAAAATTATAATACCTTTTGAAGAACCACCAGAAAGTACTAAAGTATCATAATCAACAACTTCAGAGTCGTCATTTATTATTTCCATTTTTGTTATTATTAATTTATTTTTAAACATCAATAACTTTTTTTAACAATATAATACATATAATCGCTAAAATTGATATAATAATATAATACATAGTTTTATCCGATTGATACAATCTTGAACACACATTACAACTTTTTACATGATCTGCTACATCTACACAAGTAGGAGGATTCGCTTTTACAGGTTCGTAAGGTTCATAATAATCATTATTTTTATATGCTTGATTTTCATACGCATAATGATTAAATTGTTTATGTGGTATATTATGTGGTATATTATGTGGTATATTATGTGGCATATTAGGAGGCATATTATGAGGCATATTATGAGGCATATTATGAGGTATATTATGATGCATATTTTTATACTGCATTTGAGTATTGAAATTACTTTCCATTTGATTATAATTTGGATTATTCATTCCCGAATTTAAATGCATATTATTATTATTATTTTTTCTAATAAATTTATCTATATTTAGATTAGCAGTCCTCTCATCATATCCGGTATCATCATCTAAATCATCTAATTCTTCTAAATCTTCTAGGTCTTCTATACGTGTAACATTTTGTTTTGTTTTATTCATATTTTATTAATTAATATATATAAATAAAAAATTTTAAAAAATTTATATATTACTACAATTATTTTAAAATTATTTATATGAAAAAGTAGTTATTTCACCTTTTCCTGAATATAATTTTTTAGCATCTGAATAACTAATTTCCGGTTTATTATATCTCTTATTAACATGATTATGAAAATCTACAAAAAAATTAAATAAACTATCTCTTCCGCTACATACATCTTCTAAATTATCTATATTTTTTTCTATATGAGCAGTAGCATGTTCTCTACAATTTTTACAAGGTATCATAACAGGTAAACCCAGTATAAAATTCTTCATTCTTTCAATTGCTAATGGAGACGCCTTTTCATCATAATTATAAGAACTATTATGTAATAAAAACCAAAGTGCAGGACCCCATACTTCAGGAGATGTAAGAGTGCTAACTTTTTTTTCTTCTAAATTAATATTTAAACATTTTTCATTATCTTCTTTTTTTAAATATTCTTCATGTCCACATGAACATTGTTCTTTTTTTGATTCTTGTTGTTTTGAAGAATTTTCTTGTTGTTTTAAAGATTTTTGTTGTTTTAAAAATTCTTGATGTTTTAAAGATTCCTGATTTTTTAAAAATTCTCTATGTTTTAAAGATTGTTGTTGTTTTAAAAACTCTTGTTCTTTTAAAGCCTCTTGTTGTTTTAAAGATTCTTGATGTTTTAAAGATTGTTGTTGTTTTAAAAACTCTTGATGTTTTAAAGATTCTTCATGACGATTATTAATACTAAAATTTTCAATATTCAAATTTTTTTTAAAATATGAATGTGGATGTGAATAATAAGATTCATTCTTATCTCTTTCTACTTCATTTAAATTTCTTTTTGTGAAATAATTTACACAATCTTTATTTATATTTTTATCTTCTTTGTAAAAATCAGATATAGTTCTATATGACATTTATTATATTATAATTTTTTATTTTTATATTATATTTTTTTATATAAATAGGAAAATGAATATTATAGATGAAAATACTAATGTATGTGAAATAAATAAATTTATTAATAAAGTAGATGGTATAGATTCTGATTCAGCATCTCCCACAGATATTTGGTTAGTAAAATTTAATAAAGATGTAAAGTATAAAAATACTAAAATAAAAAATGGATTCTTAAAAATATTTTTAGAATACACATCTTTACCTTCTGATTATAATTATAAAAATATTTTAAAAGGTCTTAATTATGAATTAGATGTTTATAAAGATGTTATAAGACCTTTAATAGATTATAATATATGTCCTAATTTTGTTAAATATTTAGCAAGCGGTAAAAAATGTACATATGAAAATCTTTTAAATATATTAAAAAATAATTTGAATAATTTCGATATTGATAAAATAAAATTATTATTAAATAGAAATCTTAATTGTATATATGATTTATGTTCATCACGATTTGCTATTGATAATGACAATGATATTATAGATGATGATAAAATTAGACCATCTAATTCTTTTAGATATAATATCATATTAAATGAACAAACACCTAAAGGATCGATAAAATTCGGAACATTTTTAAGAAACAATGACAAACAAAAATTTTCTTTTTTCTTACCAATTATTTTTCAAATTTTTACAGCTTGTTATGCTATGTCATTATCTAAAATGGTTCACAATGATTTACATGCTGGTAATATTTTTATAGAACAATTAGATAAAGAAGATATATTTGAATATTGTATTAATAATAATAGATATAAAATAAAAACAAAATATAAGGTGTTTTTATATGATTTTGATAGAAGTTATGTTGAAAGATTCGGCAATAATGAAATTTTAACAGATGCATTATGCAATGGTAGTTCTCAATGCAACACATATATTGAAAATAAAGATATATTAAAGATATTATGTTATATTTACAATAAAGTAAATATTGATATTCTATTAAGCACAATTACAGATAATAAAGAAAAACTTAAAGAATTATTAGATTCCTATAGCTTCGATTGTTTTTTTTATGAAATACCCCATTACTCTGATAATGTTTCATTTTTCAAAAATTTTAATAGTTCTGAAAAAATAGTTGAAAATGTTGGAAAAATCCTTACTTTATCAAAACAAAAAGTTAAAAAAGAAAATATATATGTGCTTAATAAAGAATTTTTTAACGGTAATGGATCTATAAATGTGAAAAAATATGAAAAAATATATAATGAAGCTTTAAATAATACTGATAATAATACTGATAATAAAACTAAAGAACCTAAAAAACCTAAAGAACAAAAACCTTGTAATTCTGATCAAATTAGAAATCCAGCAACTGGAAGATGTGTTCTAAAAAGAAGTCCTTTAGGTAAAAAGATACTGGAAGAAATGGGTGAAGGAAAAGATAAAGATGCTTCAAAGAAAAAGGAATCAAATAGAGAACCAAGAAAAAAAGAAGCAAAACCTAAAGAACAAAAACCGTGTAATTCTGATCAAATTCGAAATCCAGCAACTGGAAGATGTGTATTAAAAAGAAGTCCTTTAGGTAAAAAGATATTAGCTGAAATGGGCGAGGGAAAAGATAAAGATGCTTCAAAGAAAAAGGAATCAAATAGAGAACCAAGAAAAAAAGCAAAACCTAAAGAACAAAAACCTTGTAATTCTGATCAAATTAGAAATCCAGCAACTGGTAGATGCGTACTAAAAAGAAGCCCTTTAGGTAAAAAAATATTAGCTGAAATGGGAGGAGGAAGTAAATCGAAAACATCATCCCATAAAATTAAAGTTAAAAAAACTTTATCCAACGGAAATTGTTTTTATAGTGCGATATATAGATCCTTAAAAGATAAAAATTTATTAGAACGTTTGTATGACTGTATTAATGATTTAAGATCTACCACTGAAAACGAATTTATAAAAAATTTTAGAAATTATTTATCAAAAGATAAAGAAATAGAAAGTCAGTATAAACAATTATTTGATAATATAGAGTATAATTTAAGAGTAGATAAAGATTATAAAAAAACAATAAATACTATTTTAAAAGACATGGGAGATGGTAGAAAAGTTATAAAAAGATTTTTAAAGAATGATAAATTTAAAAATCAATACAGAAATGAATTTATAAATGAAATAAAAGAAAATATAAGAAAAGATAAAACATATGTAGGTGAATTTGAAGTTATATCATCTTCTAATATATTAAGAAATAAATGCAATATAATTATTGAAAGATTTACTAATTCTAAAAATGCAAAATCTAAGATTGAAAATGATAGTGAAAATAAAAAAAATAAATCTATATATTTAATTATACATCAAGATAATGAACACTGGGAATACATTGATTAATTTATTTTAAATTTAGAATGAAGTTCATTTAAAACAGGATGTCTAGGAGCATAATAATCTGGTTTTTTATTTTTTATTGTTGGTTTTAATTTAACACTTAAAACTTGATTTAATTGTGCTTTATTTAACATTTTAAGATTTACTTTATCAAATGGAGGCATATTTCTAGCTGGACTTGGTATAATATTTTTTACAGGTGTTAAATTAACCGATTTTAAATCGTTAATAGAAATTAAATAAGATTTATTTTCAGGTTCTACAAAAATAAAAGATGAATCATCTTCCTTATGAAGTTCATCTTTATCTTTTTCATTTATATATTCATCTCCGTATATAAAATAATGTATATAATTATATAATATTGACATTTATTATATAATTGGATTTTTAATTTTAAAAATAATTTTTAACTTTAATTACATTTAAAAATTTTAATATAATCCAATAACTCCCAAAAATGTACCATTCCCTGGATTACCTGCAGTTACAGCTTCAACATGAATTGTATCACCGGTTTTACATACTATAGAAGTTGTATTATTTACTTTTTGCGTCTCTCCTTGATTTAATGTAACAACTATAGACGGAATTGGACTACCATTTAAATGAAGATGTAAAGATACTGTTACACCGGCCCCTATAGTTCCTGTAAATTTTATAAGCGTTGAAATAACTATTACATCTTGTGTAAATGGAAATTCAAATGGCGCAGCTGGTAAGCTACCAAGAGTTACAGTTCCAGGAACCAACTGATATGTTTGATTAGAACCTAGATTTCCTATAACTCCGAAAATAATATTAGACGGTTCTGTTGTAGTTGAAAAACTATTTCCATTTGAGTTACTATTTAATAAATCTGTAAATCCCATTTGAATTGTTCCAGAAGTTCTATTTATATCAGCACTAGTACCTCCTATTGTTGATGTTCTTAATTCAGCTACAGATAAAGCATTTGTTGTTTCAACTCCTACTCCATCTGTAGTTCCACCTGTAACACCTGTAACTATTAAATCATCTATCATATTATCTGTTTTTTTCATTTTATACATACATGAAAATGGTTTTTTTGGATTATTTTGTAATATTCCTTTATGTATCTTATTTACTTTTTTATAACCATGTTTGTATGTTTTAACCAAAGTTCCTTCTAATATATCTTGAATTTTTATATAGATTTCTATATCATTTTTTAAACATAATATTTTTGTATCTTTATTAAAACATATAGGATTGTCAACTGGTGTTAAAGAACTAATAACTTGTCTAGGTATTGATGTTGTTCCTGTTGCATCAAATCCAATAATTAATCCATTATTTGCAAGTGGATCTGATGTTGCATAAAAATTGTAATAAGAATAATCAGAATTGTAAAAAGATGAATTTATATTATTATTAGCTTTCATGATCAATCCATATGTATCAAATTGTTGCCAAATTGATTTATAAGCATCATCATATAAAACATTATTTTGATAATTTGCAAATCCGAATATATTTGGATTTGGAGGTATTATAGGACCTGATAATGGATAAATCAGATTTGTATTTAAATCAGAAGCATCATAAATACCAATAACAATATTAGTATTACTATCAACTTCTATATAACCATTAAAATAATTAGTCATTTTAATATATATTAATATATATTAATATATATTAAAATTTAAAAAATTATACGTTATCATCTTGTTTATTATTTTTAACTCCATCTTCAACTCCATCTTCAACTCCATCTTCAATTACAACTTCAACTTCATCTTCAATTACAATATTATTATAAGTAAAATTCTTTTTTATTTTTTCAAAATTCAATTCAATATGTTTATCAATATTTTGTTTTGAAATAAAATCTTTCAATTTATCAAAATCTGGAAATCCGCAGAATGGAACTGAATTTAGTTCTATTTGTTTATAATTTTTAAAAAGTTCTCTTGTTCTTACATATTTTAAAATAGATGTATCTAAAGATAACATATTAGTTTCAATACCTTCAATCGAATTATATTTTTTTAAATATTTAAAAGCATTTTCAGGTCCTACTTTAGGTATATTTTTATTATAATCACAACCGCACATTATACATAAATCCAAAAATTGATTTTCTTCCAATTCCAGCGATTTTAATATATCTTTATGTTGGACTCTAACACATGTCTCATTTATTGTATCAATTTTTGTGAGAAAAACTGGACAACTATATGCTAAAACATCTGTATCTTCAGATAAAACAGCATCTACAATTCCTCTTTTACATAAATCTGCACAAGTTGTTTCCGCTTCCAAAGGTGCTTTATAGAAAGGAATATTAAGAATAGTAAAAAGTTCTTCTGTAAAAGTAAAATCTTCTTCTGATATATTCAGAATATTTGATCTCATTTTATCAATTTTTTGAATTACTATTTTAATATCAAAAGATGCATCAATTTTTATCTTATCTGAAAATAACCTTTTTTGAGGCTTTTCTTTTATAGAAGAATATAAATTTAAAAGATTATCATCAATTTCTCCGTTATTATAATATTTTTCCAAAGATAATTCTAGTTCATAGACTCTTTCTTTATTTTTTTCTCTTTGTCTAACTCTTTCAGCCTTTTCATCTTCTTTTTCAGGAGGAGATCCATTATCATAGATAAAAACACAATGAATTTCATTTTTTCTTAATATTGAAACTAAATTTATAAAAGCAACAAGCCATTTATCTCCGTATATAGCTTTGTATTTGCAAAGAAAAAGAGAAGTATCAATTGCAACTTTTTTATAAGCATATTCAGAAATATGTATTTCTTCAAATACTTTAGGACAATTTTTACGTAAAAACACATTTAAATTTTTGATTCCCATGTTTATATATTATGTTTGTTTCTTTAATTTGTAAATAATAATCAATTTTAAAAATAAAAATAATAATATAAAATAAATGGTAAAGCGTAAATATAATTACGACGATATTTCTTATCCTCCTCCTCCTAAAAAGAAAAATAATATATCTTCTTCATCTACATCTATAATATTAGATAATCCTTCTGAATTTAGAACTGTAAAACAAAAAAAAGATTGTAAAATTATTATTAAAACATTTGAAGATTGTCCTAAAGTTGAAAATATTAAAGATCTTATAAAAATAGGAGAAACATCTAAATATTATAAAAATATCGATGTTATAATGTTATGGAATATTCTTCCTTATCTTAAAGAGTTAGATAATATGATTGGTATGGAATCTGTAAAAGAAACTATTTTTTATCAAGTTATATATTATCTTCAAGAAATGCATACAAAAAATAGGAATGAAGAATATTTACATACAGTTATTATGGGTAGTCCAGGTTGTGGAAAAACGAGTTTGGCACGTGTTATCGGTATGATTTATAAAAACTTAGGAATACTTTCCAAAAGAGGAACTTTTGTAACTGCTTCAAGAGAAGATTTTATAGGAGAACATTTAGGTGCTACAGCTATTAAAACGTCGAATCTTTTAAATAACTGTATAGGAGGTGTATTATTTATAGATGAAGTTTATTCGATGGGTCCAGGTCAAAAAGATAAAGATTCATTTTCTAAAGAAGCTATAGATACAATATGTGCTTTTTTATCTGAACATAAAAATGATTTTTGTTGTATAATAGCAGGTTATGAAACTGAAATAAAAAAATGTTTTTTTGAGGTAAATTCTGGTCTTGAAAGAAGATTTCCATGGGTTCATAAAATAGAAAATTATAATGAAGAAAATTTAGCAGATATTTTTTTAAAAATGGTAAATAATATTAATTGGTCTATTGATACATCTGTAGATAAAAAATTTATCATTGATTTTTTTAGAGATAATAAAGAATATTTTAAAAATTTTGGAGGAGATATAGAAACATTTATTTCTAAAATTAAAATGGCGCATTCTAAAAGAATATTTTGTTTGAATAAAGAAAATAAATTTATAATTAACACAGAAGATATAAGTACAGGTATAAAAATGATGAAAAATTCTAAACTTTACAAACAGGATACTAAAAATATCGCATATGATATGTTATATACATAATAATTATAAATAATTTGATATATAATAAATTTATATATCAAAACTAAAAATTTTAAAATCCTTTTTGTATATTAAAATTTCTCCATTTTCAATTTTAACACTTTGAATAAGGATTTGGGAGTATAGGAAAAGTATTTAAGTCTTTTTTACGATCAAAATGACCTGATATTGATATTATAGTATTTCCGTCAAATAAAAATGAATAATATACATGTATATATGAAAAATTTGGATCATCTCTCATCCAACAATATAAACCCAAACCATCCCATTGTACAACATCAGGAACCAAAATTTCAGTAGGTTTATATACAAGATCGTAAATTACAAATTGTTTATCAGGTTTTAAATGCAACTCCTTAAATTTACTTATTTTCCATACTTTATCTTGAGGATTTCTAAATATCGTTGATCCTGAAGGTGTAATAGGTGTATTAATTAGTTCTGGGTGTTCGTTATTCCAAGAATTTATTCCCCATATTATATTATTACCATAGAATAAAATATCGTAATTCATTCCTATACTCCAATTTTTATACATAAATATCACACCATTATCTCGTTGTTCCCATCCTGAATAACCACTTGTTAACTCTATATCATTCATATACATAATACCATCAGAATCTAACTTTAGAATATCTGTTATAGTACCATCATTTAATAACCAAGACGTTACTCCAGTGCAAGGAATTTGAGGTCCTCCATTATAAATATATCCTCCTAAAATCGGACCTCCTTGAGGAATATCTGGTTTAGTTTCATTTCCAGGAGGTTTTGTAGGAGATAATTCAGGAATAATAGGATTTCCCACATATATATTTGTTTTTCCAGGAGCTCTTCCTGTAGATAATTCATCGTCATTAAATATATACCAAAGGGAACTTTGGGAATTTTTCCACGACATATAAGATCCATCCCGTGTTATTTCTGATTCTGTTAAAAGAATAGGATCTTGCATAGGATTAGCATAAAAGTAATTATTGTTCTCATCAAGTATTAATGCATCCCCTGGTGGAAATATCCATATTAATCTACCATATGGTCTAAATGTTGGACCTGTTTTAGAAGAAAGGAACATTTTAGCGCCTACATTCACCCCATTTACTTTTGCTGAAGTTATTTCATCGTTATTAAAATTTAACTCAATATCATATTCTCCTTTTTTATAAGTCAAAATAGAGTTATTCCATGTGACTTCAGTTGGTGTTAATTCTATTTTAGTTGCATCATCATTTATTTTATAAATAGAAAAATTAGATTCAGAATCTAGTTGTAAAAATATCGGATCTAGTTTTACAAATACCGAATCTATAAACCAATTTTTAAATCCAGAAGTTGGAGGGGATGGTCTGTAAAAATCTGAAGAAATACATGTACAATTTTGAAAACGATCGCAATCAACACTTACAGTATTTTGATTGCATTCAATACACTTTTCCCCGTCATTAGATGCAAACCAATTATCACCATTTTTATATTTACAATATTTATCAGGTTCGTCAGGTTTGCACAATCCATCAACTTCTGAAAATCCAATATCGCAATTACTTATGTAATTATCTTCCCAAGGCCAAAATTTAAATTTTTGACAATTTCCAGCACATGGTGTTCCTAAATAATCTTTTCCATCAGGAACACATCTCATATCTACTCTGTGATATCCCGGTCTGCATTCACGATAACATAATCCCATTCCTTTTGCGTAAGATGGATGACTTGCGGGACATATTTTATTTCTATCTACAAGACTTTGGGTTATACCACATAATCTTTCTGTATGGGTTGTCCAGCAATTACTCTGACAATTATAAGTACCATCATCACATGGTTTTCCTGCTGGTCCTACTATTCCGCATCCAGGCCAATGTTGTGTATCAACACATATTTTATTACATGTACCTGCTACATCTCTTGATCCTTCAGGACAAGGTTCATACTGAGGAGGCCAAAGAGGCATTTGGGGATCTATACCATCTTCATATTCATTTGCCCAACAATCTTTAGAACCTAATGTTATAGGATCATATGCTGATGTAATATTGCATAATCGATCCGATCCGTATTCTCCGTTTATAGGATTTGCAGGTCCGCAATATGGATTTATTTTACCACACGTAGAAATTTGAATATCATTAGTTTTATCATATAAATTACTTCTACTAGGAGCATAATTTTCTGGTGTGATTATTTTATATAAAATTAAAGATATTAGTATAAATATTACAACAATAATAATAATAATATATAATTTATTCATTTTTTATTATTATTATTATTTTATTTTTTAAGAAAAGTATTTTTTAAGAAA
>Ga0247843_1009000_pt1 | contig 11321 bp, 9 predicted proteins | sample LaCruzMarch2017__FD_192420 | JGI IMG/M metagenome (GOLD analysis project Ga0247843, IMG submission 192420) | Freshwater microbial communities from meromictic Lake La Cruz, Castile-La Mancha, Spain - LaCruzMarch2017_8m | ecosystem: Environmental > Aquatic > Freshwater > Lake | place: Spain...
CTTTCTGTAATCAGGCACTTCGTCAAATATTTTTTTCCATTCCATCCTCAAAAATACAACCAACAACAATTATATGGCTATTTTTGACCTATGCCCTAAATTAAGATTATTAGGTGCGTTCAACCTGGCTCGGAAAGAGCAATTCGTAATCTTAAGGTTAAGCAGAAGGTTTCTGGGCAGTTCAAAACTGGGCAAAGTGCTTTTTGTATCATTCGTTCTGTCATTGATACGCTCCTCAAAAGGAAACTTGAGGTATTACCGTACCTTACTCAATTCATCAAATTACAACCTGGGTAGTAACGCATTTTAGAGTATGTTTAAAAATTTTCTGCTTTGTATTGGCCATTTTGGCAAGTTTAATTTGGTGAGCGCCTTCATTTCTTTTGCCGCTTCGGCGGTCCGATTGCCCAAAAGAAACGAACAGGGCCGCCTGTGCGGCAAAGAAAAGGGCAGTCGCATCGGCGCTCCGACTGTCCAAAGCTCCCCCGCGCAAGCCACACGCGCACCACGCTGGACAGGCACGCCCACGCGCAAGGTTTTGTTTATTAGTGATTTACAAAATTTAAATATACTTTTAGTGACGGTACTTGCTCTTACAAGTTGCGGGTCCAAAATAAAAATCGAAGACCGCGCCCTGCGCGACGGCTGGATGATTGCCTCTTCCAAAGAAGTGGCCGGTGATGCCAAAATTCTCTCGGAAAATATCACCCTAAAGCCTTCCGAAAAATGGTACAAAGCCACGCTTCCTACCACCGTTTTGGGGGCTTTGGTAGACGCGGGTGAGTACAAGGATATTTTTGTAGGCAAGAACCTGGAAAAAGTACCGCGAGCGCGTTTTGAAAACAACTGGTGGTTTCGGAACACCTTTACCGTCGATGGTTTTGACGCGCAAAAAGAACAATTGCGGCTCTTGGTGGAAGGTATCAACTACCGCGCCAATTTTTGGGTCAACGGCAAGCAGATTGCCGCGCAGGATACGCTGTTCGGGGCGTTTCGTCAATTTGATCTGGACATTACCCAAGCGGCTAAAAAAGGAGAAAACACGCTTTTGGTAGAAATTTTTCCGCCTAAAGTCCGTGATTTTTACATGGGTTACGTGGATTGGGCACCTACGCCTCCCGACCATTTTATGGGCATTTACCGCGACATTCGCCTCAAACGTTCGGGTAAAGTGTCGCTCAACGCGCCGTTTGTGGCTCCCGATGTGGATATCAAAGATTTGAGCAAAGCGAGCGTGACCGTCAGTACTGAAGTGGTCAACCACGGCAGCGAAGCCAAAACGGTGGAGGTTTCGGGGAAAATTGAAGATATTACATTCAAAAAAACTGTCAAATTAGCCCCCAACGAGCGGCAGGAAGTGAAGTTTACGCCGCAGGAATTTGCCCAATTGAACCTCAAAAACCCCCGCCTTTGGTGGCCGAATGGATTGGGAGAACCCGCACTTTATAAATTGGAGTTGGAAGTCAACGACCAAGGAACGGTGCAGGATAGTCAAACCACGAAATTTGGGGTACGAAAAATTGAAACCGCGCTCAACGACAAAGGCGTACGCTGTTACAAAGTCAACGGCCGCGATGTGCTTATTAAAAGCGGTGGTTGGGTCGATGATTTGTTTTTGCGATTTATGCCCGAAAAAGACGCCGCTCAATTGCGTTACGTCAAAGAAATGAACCTTAACTCGCTGCGTTTTGAGGGGATTTGGGGCAATAATCATCACCTCTATGACCTCTGCGACGAAAACGGCATTCTGCTCATGGTGGGTTGGAGTTGTCAGTGGGAATGGCCCGACTATCTGGGTATGGAGCTAAAAATGAAGCCCGGCGACGAAAACCTGCCCATCAACGAAGGTGTGGATCTGTACGCGGTAAAACTCACACCGCAGGAAGAGATTTTGCTTTCCAACTATTTTCGCGACCAAGTCAAATGGCTGCGCAATCACCCGAGTATCTTCACATGGGCAGGCGGCAGTGATGCCATGCCGAAGCCGTCGTTGGAAAAAATGTATCAGGAAACCCTAAAAAAATACGACCCTACGCGGGAGTTTTTGGTGTCATCAGGGGCGTTCGTTAGTACGATTTCGGGCTCGTCGGGCATGAAAATGAACGGGCCGTACGAGTATGTGCCGCCCGTGTATTGGTACGAAGACAAAAAACTGGGCGGTGCCTACGGCTTCAATTCTGAAGTAGGTCCCGGCCCGCAGATTCCGCCCGTAGAAAGCATCAAAAAGATGATTCCCGAAGCCGATTTATGGCCGGCCGATAATAAAATGTGGAACTACCACTCGGGAAGAAAAGACTTTAACACGATGGGGGTGTACCTCAAAGCCCTCAACAACAAATATGGCACGCCGACCAATTTGGACGATTTGGCGATGAAAGCACAGTTGATGAATTACGAGGCGATTCGCCCGATGTTTGAAGCGCACGTCATCAATCGTCCTACTTCAACGGGTGTGGTGCAGTGGATGCTTAATTCGCCTTGGCCGGAGTTTTACTGGCAGTTGTACGATTATTACCTCATGCCGACGGGCGCTTATTACGGCACCAAAAAAGCTGGGCAACCGCTCAATGTGGTCTATGATTATTTCAATCGCACCCTCCACGTGAGCAACGACACCCGTGCCGCTATTAAAGGCTATCAGGCAGAAGTAAAGCTGTTAGACCAAAATTCAAAAGTAGTTTTTGAGCAAAAACAAACGGTTGATCTGGCGGAAAATACGGTTCAAAAATGGGAGCAACTGCCTGTTTTACATGGTAAAAATCAAGTCTATTTTCTCTCGCTGAAACTCAAAAATGCGGTCGGTGAAGTTGTCGCAGATAATTTCTATTGGCTGCCTACGAAGACGGATGAATTGGATTGGAAACAATATTTTTGGTTTTATACGCCCCAAAAACAATACGCTGATTTCACGGCGTTGAATACGTTGCCCAAAGTAAAACTTCAAATTGAGAAGACGATCAAAGAGCAGGGTGATGAATACGAAGTGGCCGTAAAACTGACCAATTCGTCGGATAAAGTAGCGTTCTTCATTGAACTGGAATTGGCCAAAGACGCCAAAGGTGCAGCGATCTTACCCGTTTTTTGGACGGACAATTATGTGTCTTTACTGCCAGGTGAAACCAAAACCGTCAGCGTGAAGTGCTATAAAAAAGACGCTGACAACAAAGCACCTGCGGTGCGGGTGAAAGGGTATAATTTGGAAAAAGGTTGGGTTTTATAATGTAAATCTGAAAGCATTGATTTTTTGACTCTTATCACTATGATTTCTAAAACTACTTTTAATCTTCTGCTTTTCCTCCTTTGCAGCGCAGTGACACTGTACGCGCAACCCATCAGCCTCAAAAATGGGTCTGTGTTGGTAGCCCCGTCGGTGCCTTCGCCCATGAAGGAAACCGCCGCGCGGATGTTGGCAGAAGAAATCGCCAAGCGTACCAATTTGACGCTGAAAACCGCAACGGCTTGGCCTAAAACAAATGCAATAACGGTGGCGCTTGTGCTTGCGAGTGACCGTGAATTATTGGGAAAAACCATTCCTGCCCGAACTGAGAAAAGCAGTGCGGAATACCAATCAGAAGGCTTTCGGGTGGTGAGCGAGGCCAATGTACTTTGGGTCATCGGAGCAGATGCGCGCGGGGTGCTGTTTGGAACGGGTTGGTTACTGCGGAAACTTCAGTTATCAAATGTCGTAGCGCAATTAGATTCTAAAGTGGATTTTGCGTCCTCCCCGGCGTATCCCATTCGGGGGCATCAGTTGGGGTATCGTCACACGGCCAACTCGTATGATGCATGGACGGTGGCGCAGTATGAGCAGTATTTCAGGGAGTTAGCGATTTTTGGAACCAATGCCATTGAAGGAATTCCGTTTCACGAAGATGAAAAACCCAATCCGCATTTTAAGATTCCTGCCTCCGAAATGCGCGTTAAAATGGGGGCTTTGTGTCAATTGTACGACATGGATTATTGGGTCTGGACACCCGTGACCTTTGAATTGACCGACAAAGAAAAACGCGCCGCTGAACTCAAATTACACGAAGAATTTTATAAAAACTGTCCGCGCCTTGACCATATTTTTGTGCCCGGCGGTGACCCCGGCGACAATCATCCAAGTGAGGTGATGCCGTTTTTGAAAGATCTGCACCAAATACTCACCAAATACCATCCCAAAGCGAAGATCTGGATCTCGTTACAGGGCTTCAGTGTGGAGCAGACCGATTATTTTTATCGGTATTTGGCCGAAAACAACCCCGATTGGTTGCAAGGTGTGGTATCCGGGCCGGGAAGTCCACCGATGGCGGAGACGCGGTTTCGTTTACCGAAAAAATACCAACACCGCGAATACCCCGACATTACGCACAATGTCCGTTGCGAGTTTCCGGTGCGCGGTTGGGACCAAGCGTATGCACTTACCTTGGGGCGTGAAGCATCCAATCCGCGTCCGTACGCCTTTGCCGAAATCCACCAAACCTACGCGCCGTTTACAGACGGTTTTGTCTCGTATTCCGACGGTTGCCATGATGATGTCAACAAGGTGATTTGGAGTATGCGGGCCTGGGACCCGCAATTGGACGTCCGCGAGATATTGGAAGATTACGGCAGCTTTTTCTTCAACAAAACCGTAGCCGGCGCAACGGCCGACGGGATTGCGGCGCTCGAAAATAACTGGAAAGGGCCGCTTGTTCAAAACGGTGGGGTAGAGGCAACGTTTGCTTTTTGGAAAAATTTGGAAACCGCTAATCTAACCTTAAAAGGAAACTGGCGTTGGCAAATGTTGTTGCTGCGGGCCTATTATGATACCTATACAAAACGCAGATTGACGTATGAGCAATCGCTTGAAAAACAGGCTAATGCGCTTTTGTTGGAAGCTCATAAAACGGGTGCGGAAAAGGCCATGGAAGCGGCGTTGGAAACGGTGAACAAAGCCGATAAAGTAAACATCGCTCCCGAATTACGTCAGAAAATTGAGCAATTGTGCGCCGATTTATTTGCTTCGGTTGGCTTGCAAACGAGCGTGCCCAAATACCAAGCCAAAGGCTATGAGCGCGGGGCGGTACTGGATTTTGTGGATTATCCGCTCAATAACCGTTGGTGGTTGGCCGATGAACTTAAGAAAATCAGTGCGTTGACTTCCAACGAAGCTAAACTGCTACGACTGAAAACCATCAGTACGTGGGAAAATCCCGGACCAGGAAGTTTTTACGACGATGTTTCGAGCGTAGCCAAAGGCCCGCGCGTCAAGACGGTCTCCGAAGATGCGACCGACGTGGCGTGGTGGCAGGAGGGTTTCAGTCGGATGCGGCTTTCGTCGCAGTTGTTTCAGAAATGCCCTGAATTGGTGTATGATAATCTGCAACCGGGCGCGCGTTATATTCTTCGAGTGGTTGGCGAAGGCGAAGCGTTGTTGCGAGTGGATAACTATCGCCTGCAACCGACCGTTTATAACCGCGAAACTGAATCGGTGAAAGAATGGATTGTACCGCTTTCGCTGACGCAGGACGGTAAATTGCATGTGACGTTTGATGAGCCGGAAGAGTCGCATTTGAACTGGCGCAAGCAGTCCAAGATTTCGGATGTTTGGTTGTTGAAACAGTAAATTTATGAAAGGGCTGTTGCCTGTTTCGGGTATCATTACCGTTTTGAATACGCCTTTGGTAGTAGTGCTACAGTCCACTTTATCGGCTATTTTGTCCATTTTAAATTCAAAAATGAACAGTATAGGGTTGGTTTTTATAGATTTGTTTTTGGATAACTGTTCAATAACAAATCTATATGAAGCAAAAACTGCTACTATACGCGGTCATTTCCACTCCCATTTTTGCGATTTATGCCGTGAGTCACCCGTTGATTTTTGGCGTGCTTCCGTTTAAAGTATTGCTCAAGCCCCTTTTAGGTATCAATATCACTATTTTTATTACTTGGCTGACAAATATCTACTTGACCCTAAACTTTTCGCAATTATCTATTTGGAAAAAAATCTTTGTGAGCTATGCGAGTATTCTTGTTGTTCAATTAATTTTAAACGTCATACGATATTTTTTTTTAGCAGGTAGTAATTTTTTTATACCAGATGAAGCCATTGGCTTTCTGGACAACAATTTGATATATCCTGCCCTTACTTCTTCGGTAATTAATGTTATCATTATTATTATTTGTCAAGCCACGGAAGCCTCCTATCGCCGCAACGAGGCAGAACTCAAAGCCAAAGAACTCGAACTCCAAAACAGCGAAGCGCAGAAAAAAATATTGGTGCAGCAGTTACAGCCGCATTTTTTGTTTAATGCGTTGAGTGTCCTCAAATCGCTGATTGGAGAAAACACTGCCCAAGCGGAAGAATACACAGTCAAGTTGGCCGATTTTTTGCGGTATTCGGTGCAGTCACACCAAAATGAGGTCGTTACACTTGCCGACGAATTGCGTTTTGTTGGCGATTTTGTGGAACTTCAAAAAGTGCGGTTCGAGGACAGTTTTATGTACTCGGTAGATATTCCTGATGAAGTGTTAAAGCAGAATGTTCCCATTTTTGCACTGCAAACGTTAGTCGAAAACGCTTTCAAACATAATTATTTTACAGAGCATAAACCGTTGATTATCAAAATTTTTCGCGATGAAAATGCTATTGTAGCTTGGAACAATAAAATGCCCGTCAAAACTACCGACCGTACCCAAACAGGGCTGGCTAACCTTAACAGTCGTTATGAACTTATTACAGGTAAGGGCATTGTAATAAAGAACGGAGCTGATTTTTTTGAAGTAAGAATACCGCTGATAAATGCATGAAAATTCTAATCATTGAAGACGAAAAACTGACGGCCAAAGACTTGGCACGAACTATCACGGGGCTTGACCCCGACGCTGAGATTGTGGCCATGCTGTCCTCGGTAGAAGAGAGTGTCGTTTTCTTACAGGCTTCCCCGGCGATTGACCTCATTTTTTCGGACATCCAACTCGGCGATGGCCTTAGTTTTGAAATCTTTGAAAAAACCCAAAACCAAACGCCCGTCATTTTTTGCACGGCTTTTAACGAATATGCGCTCGAAGCTTTCAAAACCGTCGGCATCGACTATCTGCTCAAACCTTTTTCGAAAGCAACGGTGGGTAAAGCCTTAGAAAAATACCAACTTCTCAAAGAAAGATTGACCCCACCCAAAGACGAAATGAAAGGGATCATGAACCTGTTGAAAGTTCAACTGCAGCCTACTAAGACCCCATCGGTCATCATTTTGCAGGGCGACAAAATCATTCCACTGGACACTGCCCAAGTGGCTTTGTTTGTGGTAGAAAACGACGGGGTTTTTGCTTACACCTTCGACCAACGTAAATGGCTCATTTCGCAGACCTTAGACCATTTGGAGCATAAATTGTCGCCAACTTTTTTTAGGGCTAATCGGCAGTTTTTGGTCAATCGGCGGGCGGTCAAAGACGCTTCGCAGCATTTCAATCGCAAAATAGCGGTCAATCTGACCGTGCCATTTTCGGAACAAATTGTGGTAGGCAAGCTCAAAGTAACCGCTTTTATGGAGTGGCTGGCGCAGCACTGATGCTTTTCTGCCGCAGATAAACACAGAGATTTTCTCCCGCAGATTTTCGCCGAACCTGCGTTTATCTGCGGCCGTCCGAGGCTGCGGTTTAATAATTAGCGTAAATCTGCGGGGAGTCTTTCCCGTCCACTTTACAGCTCATTTTGTACACTTTACTTACTTCTTCATTTCGTACTTGGGGGCGAAAGTTGAATTTTGACTCGAAATTCAACTGTAACAACCATGACAAAATTCAAAACAATGTTAGTCTGTTGGCTTTTGAGCAGTACTTCGCTCATAGCCCAAGAAAAATTTACCGTCAGCGGTACCATCAGAGATAAGGCTTCGGGTGAAGAGCTAATCGGGGCAACAATTATCGTCAAAGAAATCCCAAATACAGGGAAATCCACCAATGAGTACGGTTTTTATTCTATTACCTTACCCAAAGGCACTTACACGCTACGGGCAACGTACATCGGCTACGAAGAAATGGTAAAAACCATCAATTTAGACAAAAATCAGAAAATTGATTGGCCATTGGAAAGCGGTAAAATGCTCGAAACCGTGGTTGTTAAAGCCACCAAAGAAGACGAAAATATTACCAAAACCGCAATGGGTACTGAGAAATTGGACATAAAGGAAATCGCCAAGTTGCCCGTGATTTTTGGCGAAAAAGACGTGTTGAAAACCATCCAATTGCTTCCTGGTGTCAAAACAGCAGGTGAGGGCAACAGCGGTTTTTTTGTACGGGGCGGCGGTGCTGACCAAAACCTGATTTTGCTCGACGAAGCCCCCGTTTACAATGCGTCGCACTTGCTTGGTTTTTTCAGTATCTTCAACTCGGATGCCATCAAAGATGCAACCATCATTAAAGGAAACAGCCCAGCGAACTATGGCGGTCGTCTGTCGTCGGTATTGGATGTACGTATGCGGGAAGGAAACGACAAAGAGTTTCAAACTTCAGGTGGTATTGGCTTGATCAGCAGTCGTTTGGCCATAGAAGGGCCAATTCAGAAAGAAAAATCATCGTTTATCATTTCGGGACGAAGGACTTATGCTGATTTGTTTTTGAAAGCATCGCCCGATTTCAGCGATACACAATTATACTTCTACGACCTTAATGCCAAAGCCAATTACCGCATCAACGACAACAACAGGGTTTATGTATCGGGTTATTTCGGACGTGACAAATTGGGTTTTGGCGATGCACTAGGCATTGATTGGGGAAACAAAACGGGTACATTACGCTGGAACAGCATTATTAACTCAAAATGGTTTTCCAATACCTCGTTGATTTACAGCGACTATAGCTATAAATTCAAGGTTTCGGGCGGCGATAACAGCTTCGTTAATCAATCAAAAATCAAAGACTGGAATTTGAAGCAAGAGTTTCAGTTTTTTCCGAGCACCAAAAATTCGTGGCGGTTTGGGTTCAACTCCATTCACCACACCATTACGCCGGGTAGCTTAATTAATGAAACCAATGCCAACGAAAACGACATAAAAGATGGCAGAAAAGCCTTAGAAAATGCCATTTACGCCCAGAACACCTATTCGGTTTCGCCCAAATTTAGCATGGATTACGGTTTGAGGCTTTCGTCGTGGAGTATTTTGGGTGGCACTACTTACAACATTTACGATAGAGATGTAAAGATTGACTCGGTGGTTTTGGCCGATGGAACGTTTGGAAAAACTTATTTCAACGTTGAACCACGGTTAGCTTTCAACTTTATTTTGAATGAAAAAAGCACCTTGAAAGCAGGTTACGCCCGAAATACGCAAAATCTACATTTGTTGAGTAATTCTACAAGTTCAAACCCCACCGACCAGTGGGTGGGCAGCAGCTACAACATCAAACCCGGCATTTCTGACCAAGTTAGCTTGGGTTATTTTCGGAATTTTGCCGACAACAAATACGAGTTCAGTGCCGAAACCTACTACAAGTCGCTTCAAAATCAGGTAGATTACAAAAACGGGGCTGATATTCAGACCGCGCCCGACGTGGAAAGCGAATTGCTTTACGGAAAAGGCAGGGCTTATGGCTTGGAGTTGTTGCTCAAAAAGAAGTCAGGCAAATTTACGGGATGGGTGAGCTATACGCTTTCAAAAACAGAACGACAGATTGACGGCATCAACGAAGGCAACTGGTACTCGGCACGTCAAGACCGTACGCATGATTTGGCCATTGTGGGCATGTACCAATTGAGCCCTCGCTGGTCGTTGTCAAGCAATTTTATTTTCTACACAGGCGATGCGGTTACGTTTCCGAGTGGAAAATACGAAGTTGGGGGCAACACGGCCTTTTATTATACCGAGCGCAACGCCTCACGGATGCCCAACTACCATCGTTTAGATGTAAGTGCTACCTACGAAAAAACAAGAAAGGGCAAGTACCAAACTTCGTGGAATTTCTCTTTGTATAACGCCTACGGTCGTCAGAATGCCTACACCATTAATTTTGAAAACGACGAAAACGACCCCACCCGCACCAGAGCCATGCAAACTTCGCTTTTCAGATGGGTACCGAGCGTGACGTACAATTTCAAATTTTAAATTTTTCCCGCAGATGAACGCAGATTTTAAAGCCGCAGATTTATGCAGATTAAATCCCCGAAATCAGCGTGCAGTTCAAATCAGCGAAAATCAGCGGGAAATACAATTCAATCATTTTACCCCGCAGATGAACGCAGATTTTGAAATCGCAGATTACCGCAGAATAAATCTTCGAAATACGCGACCGTCCACGGCTGCGGAAAAAAGTCAAAGCCCATTCACTTTTCTAAATATGCTTTTCGAGATGTCGTCCGTATTGAAATTAACCAACAGTCCCAGTTTTAAGCCAGATAGTTTGAGGTAAGTAATAAGTTGTTTGTGATGTACGTCCAATAGTGTTTCTACTGATTTGAGTTCGATGACGATTTTGCCTTCAATCAACAAATCAAGGCGATAACCAATATCAACTCTTATAGTTTCATAAATCATCGGTAGGGCCACTTGGGACTTCACATTTAACCCAGTTTTTTCTATTTCGTACAAAAGTGCCGCTTCGTAGGCCGATTCCAATAAGCCAGGGCCTAAGTTGTTGAAAACCTTAAAAATACAGCCTCGAACGATATAAGAAATTTCATTTTCAGTCATAGTAAAAAAATAGTTTTAAACATTTTACCCCGCAGATTTTAAAGCGGCAGATTACGGCAGAAAAAAATCCCCGTAATCAGCGTGCCATTCAAATCAGCGAAAATCCGCGGGAAAACAAAAACAATTCAAACATTTTCTCCCGCAGATGAACGCAGATTTTGAAATCGCAGATTACCGCAGAAAAAAATCCCCGTAATCAGCGTGCCATTCAAATCAGCGAAAATCAACGAAAAATATAGTTCAATTATTTTCTCCCGCAGATGACGCAGATTTTAAAATCGCAGATTACCGCAGAATAAATTCCCGTAATCAGCGTGCAGTTCAAATCAGCGAAAATCAGCGGGAAAACAAAATTAAAAACAATTCAAACATAGATGAACGCAGATTTTAAAATCGCCGCTGCGGGAAAACAAATAAACCACAAAACAATGAAAATCAAACAAATCATCTCATTAATGCTCATTGGGGGGCTTTTTTCCTGCGAAAAGGAAATTTCGGCACTGATTCTTTAATTTATGGTAAACATAGGAGGTTTCACCATGAAAAGGTCTTCTAATGAGTAAATTTGCTTGACAAGGCCTTGTTTCATAGCAGGTGAGTTTTTTTTATACTTAATTTCAAAGGGTTTGGCGTTTGGATTGATTAAAATTCTAAACTTTTCATTCTCTT
>Ga0247843_1009001_pt1 | contig 11320 bp, 11 predicted proteins | sample LaCruzMarch2017__FD_192420 | JGI IMG/M metagenome (GOLD analysis project Ga0247843, IMG submission 192420) | Freshwater microbial communities from meromictic Lake La Cruz, Castile-La Mancha, Spain - LaCruzMarch2017_8m | ecosystem: Environmental > Aquatic > Freshwater > Lake | place: Spain...
ATATCGGGACGATGGCCAAATCTTCGAACAGCAACATTGCCAAAGCTGACTTCCCAACGGCGGAATGCGTACCCGATATGGGAAGCACCAACGCTGTGGAAGAGAGCGCTAATGCAATTCCAATGCCGATGGCGGCGGTCACGCCATATCCGAACAGATACAGACCAGCCGCGATAGCTAGGCCAGCGCCAAATAATTGCGCTGCACCGACACCGAACACCAAGCGCCGCATTTTCCATAATCTGCGGAAAGATAGCTCAAGACCAATGGAGAACATCAATAAAATAATGCCATATTCGCCAATGGGATGAATAGCCTCTGCATTGGTGATGGTGACCCATTCGAGCATGGGATAACGTTGCACTAAGGATCCAAGTCCCATTGGACCAACCATTATCCCGACCAATATAAAACCAATTATGGGCGTGATGCGAAGCCGGGCAAAAGCGGGGATCACTATTCCCGCTGCACCCAATATGACGAGCAGATCGCTAATGCCTTCGGTTTGTAGTTCACCTGCCATGGCTTGCATTTACGCACAGGCGACAGGAGAAAGAAAGGGCAGGGCAATAAAAAAGCGCGGGAGTTGTCCCCCGCGCTCTTACATATTCAAACGCGCTGGAGTTACGTCCATCTGCCCATTTTGATTTCGAGATTGGCACGAACCTGCTCAAAAAACTGTTCTGTGGTCATCCAAGCCTGATCCGGGCCGATGAGGATCGCGAGGTCCTTGGTCATATGGCCATCTTCAACGGTCTGAATGCAGACTTCTTCCAGTGTTTCGGCAAAGCGCGTTACATCCGGCGTTTCGTCGAACTTGCCGCGGAATTTGAGACCGCCCGTCCATGCGAAAATCGACGCAATCGGGTTGGTTGAGGTTGCCTTACCTTGCTGATGCTGACGATAATGGCGCGTAACCGTGCCGTGCGCGGCCTCGGCCTCAACCGTCTTGCCATCTGGTGTCATCAGGATGGAGGTCATCAGGCCAAGCGAGCCAAAACCTTGCGCAACCTGATCGGACTGCACGTCACCATCATAATTCTTACATGCCCAGATGAACTTGCCCGACCATTTCAGCGCCGATGCGACCATATCGTCGATCAAACGATGCTCATAGACAATGCCCAGTTCCTTAAACTTTGCTGCGAATTCGGCTTCGTAAACTTCTTGGAATAGATCCTTGAAACGACCATCATAATATTTGAGGATCGTGTTCTTGGTCGACAGATAGACTGGCCATTCCCGAGTTACGCCATAGTTCAACGACGCACGCGCAAAGTCGCGGATGGAATCGTCGAGATTGTACATCGCAAGCGCCACGCCAGGCGACGGGTAACGGAAAACCTCTTCATCAATTTTTTGCCCATCATCTCCATCCCATACGAGACGTAGCGTTCCGGGACCGGGAACCAAGAAATCCGTAGCGCGATATTGGTCACCGAAAGCATGACGACCAATGACGATTGGGTCAGTCCAGCCCGGAATCAAGCGCGGAACGTTGTCGATGACGATTGGTTCGCGGAAGACCACGCCGCCCAAAATATTGCGAATGGTGCCATTGGGCGACTTCCACATTTTTTGAAGACCGAATTCTTCAACGCGTGCTTCATCTGGCGTAATCGTGGCGCACTTTACGCCGACACCGAATTCGCGGATTGCGTTGGCGGAATCGACGGTGACCTTATCATTGGTCTTGTCGCGATACTCCATGCCAAGGTCGTAATATTTCAGATCGATATCAAGATATGGCAAAATGAGTCGCTCACGGATCCATTCCCAGATGATCCGTGTCATTTCGTCGCCATCAAGCTCAACGACTGGGTTTTTGACCTTAATTTTTGCCATGGCAGAACGCGCTTTCCATTAGGGAGATAGGAACTTTAGCGGTGCCATAGCAAAGTCTGCCATATGTTCAACTGCATCGCCAACATTGTCTGAAAATGGCTGAAATTGTATCTTTGGTTGTAAGATGGCGGCGCATCCCCTAGCTAAGTTTAATGAGCAGACAAGAATTGACAAACCGCGGTGCCGGGGTTGCGAAATGGTCGTTTCCACCCATCCATCCTGAGGGCCGCAAGTTCGGACTTATCGCCGCGGGTATAACCCTATTTTTTGCCCTTATGGCATGGGAAACGCTTGCTTGGCCGATGGCGGCAGTCACCGTGTGGACACTGGCCTTCTTTCGCGACCCTGCGCGTGCGACGCCAATCGACGACCGATTTATCGTGGCACCCGCCGATGGGCTTATCACGCTGATCGAACAAGTCCTTCCGCCAGTTGAACTGCGCGGGCCTGAAGGTCTAGGTGATCAACCGATGACGCGGGTGTCGATTTTCATGAGCGTGTTTGACGTGCACATCAACCGGACACCCATTCGCGGCACCATCAAGCGTGTTGTCTATATCGCGGGCAAATTTCTCAACGCCGACCTTGATAAGGCGAGCGAAGAAAATGAACGCCAACATTTCCTCTTGGAACGCGGCGATGGCGTTCGCATCGGCTTCACCCAAATCGCTGGCTTGATCGCCCGTCGCATCGTTGCTTTTGTCAAGGAAGGCGACAGTGTTGCCAATGGGCAGCGTGTTGGCTTGATCCGCTTTGGCAGCCGCGTTGATGTGTATTTGCCGCATGGCACGTCGTCGCGAGCCATCAAGGGGCAGCGTTGCGTTGCAGGGGAAACAGTTCTTGGCGAAATCGGTGTTGACCAAGACCTGATTGCCGTGGCGCATTGACGGACGTGGTTTCCTCCCGTCCGGGATTACCCTTACGGGCGCTTGCGCCGAATGCGGTCACCGCCCTTGCGCTGTGTACGGGATTGTCGGGTGCATGGTTCGCGATGCAGGGCCGTTGGGAAAATGCCGTTGCCGCAATCGTGATTGCTGGCGTGCTTGACGCCATGGATGGCCGTATCGCCCGGATGCTGAAGGGAGAAAGCCGTTTTGGTGCTGAACTGGATTCGCTCTCTGATGTGATTGCCTTCGGGGCCACGCCTGCTTTGGTCATATATATGTGGGTGATGCAGGATATGCCGCGCTTTGGCTGGACCATATCGGTATTCTTTGTGCTGTGCGCGGCATTACGTCTGGCAAGGTTTAACGCACAGATTGATACTGAGAACCAACCGCACAAGTCCGCTGGGTTTAATACAGGCGTGCCGTCGCCACCGGGCGCGGCCTTAGCTTTATTGCCCATGATGATCTGGTTTGAAACCGGCGCGGATTGGGTGCGCGATTACCGCTTCATTGCGCCATGGTTGCTGCTTTGCGCGCTGTTGATGATTTCCAATGTCGCGACCTTTAGCTGGTCGTCGATTAAAGTGCGGCGCAGCCTGCGTTTCATGACGCTGGCGGGCGTTGGCCTGTTTACCGCAACCTTGGTCGCGGCGCCATGGGTTGCGCTCATCGGTGTCGGCGTCTTTTACGTCGCCCTGCTGCCGCTGAGCGTGATGAGCTACGCACGGGTTAAGAAGTCGCGACGGGACTTCGCCGAAGCCACTTGACCTCCGCCCCGCACGGTCTATGTTCCGCGTTCGTTCTATTTTGGTGCTAATTTGGGAGGTGGCCCTTGGAGCCGTTAATCGTTATTGTCGTGGTGATTTTCGCTTTGTTGGGCGGACTGCTGCTTGGCTGGTTTGCAGGCAGTCGCACGGGCAAAGCAGGGCTTGAAACGACCACGCAGTTGCGGATTATGCTCGATCAGGTGGTCGTCGAACGTGATAGTGCCAAGGACCGCCTGGCGCGGCTTGAAACCAGTTTGGAAGAACGCGAGCGGAGTTTTGAAGAACAAATCGCGGCGCTTGGCGAGGCGAAGGAAAACCTGTCCGCACAATTTGTCGAGATTGGGCAGAAATTGTTGGGCGAGGCGCAGGCGGCGTTCCTGCAACGCGCCGATGAACGCTTCCATCAGGCCGGCGAAAAGAATGAGGAGCGGCTGAAGCAATTGCTTGGCCCTGTAGGCGAAAAGCTGAAGGCATATGAAGAGCAGGTCGGCAAGATCGAGAAGGACCGGACCGAGGCCTATGGCGATCTGAAGGGGTTAATCGGCGAAATGCGATTGGGTCAGGAACGCGTGTCGAGCGTCGCGTCGGGACTCATGAATTCGTTACGAAACGCGCCCAAAGCACGTGGTCGCTGGGGTGAGCAGCAGTTGAAAAATGTGCTCGAAAGCTGCGGCTTGTCCGAACATGTCGATTTTGACCTCGAAACCAGCATTGACGTTGGCGATGGTTTACGACTGCGGCCCGACGCCGTCATCCATGTCCCCGGCGGCAGGACGTTAGTGATCGACGCGAAAGTGTCGTTGAATGATTATCAGGATGCTTTTGACTCAGTGGATGACGATGTCCGCGCTGTAGCCATGACGCGCCACACGCAATCGATGAAAAACCACATCGATGGGCTATCGCGCAAAGCCTATTGGGATCAGTTTTCCGACGCGCCCGATTATGTCATCATGTTCGTGCCGGGTGAGCATTTCCTCGCGGCCGCGCTGGAGCATGAGCCGCAATTGTGGGACTTCGCCTTTGATAAGAAAGTGCTGCTGGCGACGCCGACAAACCTTGTCGCAATCGCCCGCACCGTTGCCAGCGTCTGGCGGCAAGAGGGGCTCGCGCGCGAGGCAAAGCAAATCGGGGCGCTTGGCAAGGAAATGTATGACCGCATTGCGGTGGCTGCACAGCATCTGAAATCAGTCGGCAGCGGGCTGTCGTCGGCGGTGAATAACTACAATAAATTCGTCGGCAGCTTCGAACGCAATGTCATTTCAACGGGCCGAAAATTTGCCGATCTGAACATCGAAACCGGTAAGCGTGAATTGGAAGATATTCCGATGGTCGAGGCTTTACCCCGTTATGGCGAAGCTGAGGCGCCGTCGCCACCGATTGAGGACCAACGCGAAGCTGCTGTCTGAGGCCTAACTGACCTTTAGGCGTGCCGAAACTGGTTCAGGACCTCATAGGCCATCACTGCGGTCGCGACAGCCGCGTTTAAGCTGTCCGCCTTGCCACGCATCGGCATTTTGACGCGCAGGTCGCATTCGGCTTCATAATCGTCGGGCAAGCCCTGCGCCTCATTACCCGTCAGGATGAAGCATGGTGCGTGGTAGCGTGCGGCTTGGTAGTCGGTGTCGGTTTGCAGGCTGGTGCCGACCAATTGGCCTTCGCCCGCACGCAACCATGCGGTGAATTCCTCCCACCGGCATTGCACCACCTTTTGCGTGAAAATGGCGCCCATGCTGGCGCGGACGGACTCAACAGAAAATGGGTCCGTGCAATCATCAATCAGGATGAGTCCGCCAGCCCCCACCGCATCGCCGGTACGCAACATCGTGCCTAGATTACCCGGATCACGCATCGATTGCGCCACAAGCCAGATCGGCGCTGCCGTGCGGTCCACGTCCACCAAAGCAGTTCCATGGTCCCGATAGACGCCAACTACGGCCTGGGCGTTGTTCTTGCCCGACAGTTTGGCCATGATCTCGGCGCTGGTTTCGATAACGTCGCCTTTGTTGGCCAGCACATCGGCCTCTAAAGCCACCTCAAGCGTGTGTACGGGCCGGTCTTTAACGCGAAACAGCATTTTGGGAAGAAATCCCGCCGCGCGCGCTTCGGTCATAATGCGCAGCCCTTCAGCAAGGAACAGCCCAGCGCGTTTACGAAGCTTCTTTTCACGAAGTCCGCGTATTTCCTTTAGCAGCGGATTGGAAAATCCGGTAATTTCACGGCGCATCAATCTTCGCCAAAACCGTCGACAATCAACCCGACCAGCTTTTCAATGGCAAGCTCGGCCTGCTCGCCTTCGACATGAATGATGATTTCGCTACCCTTGGCCGCGCCCAACATCATTAAGCCCATGATGGATGTGCCCGTCACTGATTGCCCATCTTTTTCGACTTCAACTTTGATGCCTTCGGGCAAGCGGGACACGAATGTCACGAATTTGGCACTGGCGCGGGCGTGGAGGCCCTTTACGTTAACGATAGTGACGGGGCGGCTAATCCGCGTCATCGTGAAGCTTCAAGCACTTCAGAGGCGACGCTGATATATTTGCGTCCCGCTTCACGTGCGGCAGCAACCGCCTCTTTCACGTCCAAGTTTTTGCGCGCGCTATCCAAGCGGATCAGCATGGGCAGGTTCACGCCAGCGATGACTTCGACGCGTCCGCTATCCAGCAAGGAAATCGAGAGATTTGATGGCGTTCCGCCGAACAGATCGGACAGGATGATGACGCCCTTGCCGGTATCAACCTTTTTAATGGCAGCCGCGATTTCATTGCGTCGCGCTTCCATGTCATCATGCGGGCCGATGCAGATGGTCGCAACGTCCTTTTGTGACCCCACAACATGTTCAAGCGCGACAAGAAACTCATTCGCCAGTTTCCCATGCGTGACTAAAATCAAACCGATCATGTGATGTTGCTGCCTTGTCGCGACGTTAATCTATCTGCGCCGTTAGCAGGCTGTTCCAGCGCGTCAATCGGTCTTGATGTCAGATCGCGATGTGCCACCGTCAAGGCAAAGCCATCCGCACGCAACCAAGCGCCAAAGGTTTCGGCAACATGCACAGACCGATGACGTCCACCCGTGCACCCAAAGGCGATATTTACATAAGCCTTGCCCTGCGCGTCGTAGAGCGGCAGCAGGAACCGCAGAAGGTCAAGGATTTTCTGCATCGCTTCATCATATTTCGGGTCGGCGGCAACATAATCGGCAACCGCCGCATCCAACCCCGTCATGGGTCGCAAATTGCCGTCCCAGTGCGGGTTCCGCAAAAAACGCAAATCGAATACCAAGTCGGCATTGTGCGGGACTCCGCGCGAAAAGCCAAAGCTTGATATAGTGATATTAGAGTGCAGTGACGTATCGCTGCTAAACCGTTCGCGGATGACCACTTGCAAGTCATGCGCCGATAGTTTGCTTGTATCAATGACGGCCTCCGCCCATCGGCGAAACGGTTCCATCACGGCCCGGTCAATGGCGATGCCGTCCATCGCAGGCCGGTCTTGCGCCATCGGATGACGGCGGCGGGTTTCGGCGTAGCGGCGCTCGATCTCAACGCCCGCACAATCCAAAAATAGCATCATTATTTCGAGGTCAGCTTGCGCCTGCAGCTTCCTGATTTGCCCAATCAACGCCTCGGCATCAAAACCGCGTGTCCGGCTATCAAAGCCCAGCGCCAGCGGAACATTTGGTCCATTCTCACCGCCCGGCACGGGAATTTTAAGCAATTGACCTGCCAGCTTGATCGGGAAATTGTCCACTGTTTCCCAGCCTAAGTCTTCCAGCGTTTTCAGCGCGGTTGTCTTACCGGCACCCGACACACCAGTAATTAGCAGGATTTTCTGCGGTTCAGAGGCTGTGTTCGGGGTCACATTTTTACGCTTTCGTTGGACGCGGCATCCGCACTTGCCACCGGGTGCAACCCAGCGTCAATGGCTGACCGGAGCGCCCATTCCACCTTTAATGCACTGCTCGCCTGAAATGGGTCCAGCTTGCACATGGGCACCGCGTAACCGGCTATGGTTATGCTCTGATGCTCCGGCGGCATGCGGTCCACGTCCTGCGCGAATTGCACGATCAGGCGCAGTGGCGCGCGATGGACGAAATCCATGGGGCATATTCCGATGCCACGCACTTCTATTTTACCAGCTATATTCGGCGCGCAGGTCAGTTGTGGCACACCGTTGCTGCTTTCAATGTGTAATATGTCGTCGCAGATCAGCTTTGCCCCGCGGTCAATCAGGCGAAGCGCCAGGTCTGATTTTCCGCTGCCGGACGGCCCAAGCAGCAGCACCCCGTTCCCGTCAATGGCGACTGCGCTACCATGCACCATGTCGGACATTAGCGTGTTGCCGCAGCCGCGCAGGGCAAGGCGATTTCGAAGCAGGCCCCGCCTTTGCCATCAACCCGGTCGCGTACCCCAATGCGTCCATGATGCCCCTCGATAATTGTCCGCGCAATGGCGAGGCCAAGTCCGCTATGCTTGCCAAAATTCTCGGTCGCTGGCCTTTCGCTGTGGAACCGTCGGAAAATGGCCTCGCGCTCTTGTGGTGGCACCCCTGGGCCTTCATCGCTAATCCGGATGATAACGTCTTCATCGGCAAGCGTCGCAGATATTTCCACGACTGCTCCTGGCGGCGAGAAGGACACGGCATTGTCGATCAAGTTGGTCAACATGCGTTCAAGACGGACATCTTCACCCATCACGGTAGCGATTTTCCGGCGTGGTCGTGCAAAGGCGATGTCGACGTCTTTGTCGCTGTCCCGGTCTTCGCGTGCCTGAAGCAATTGTTCGATCATGTCGCCAAGGTCGATAGGCTCAAACTTTGCTTTGGCCAGTTGCGAATCCACACGGCTGGCGTCGGAAATATCGCTGATCAGGCGGTCCATTCGAAGCACATCAGCTTTTGCAACGTCCATCAATTGTTCACGCAATTTTGGGTCTTCAACCCGTTCTGCGCCATCAAGTGCAGAGCGCAGAGACGCAAGCGGATTTTTAATTTCATGCGCGACATCGGCGGCAAAGGCTTCGGTGGCATCAATCCGTTGGCGCAGCGCGATGCTCATATCCGAAAGCGCACGTGCCAACATACCAATTTCGTCGCGGCGCGAGGGCAGGCGGGGAACGGTAACCTCTTGCGCGCGACCAAGCCGAACCTTTACGGCGGCGCGGGCCAGGTGGCGCAACGGACGGACTATCGTGCGGGCGAGAAATATGGAAAGCAGAACGCCGATGCCAAGCACCAAAAGGAAAAACATGCCGACGTTGAACCGCTCTGCCCGGACGAACAAGCGGATGTCCCGTTCATTGGCGGTTGTCAGCACCGTAAAGCGTCCGTCGCGCGCAGTTGAGGCTGCGCTAATCATGTGCGTGAGGTCAGGCGCAAAGCGCACCATCGACGCGGCTTTGGAAGGCGTTGCCGCGCGAATTTCCGGCCATGCTGAAGGGATATCTTCTACAGGCTCAACAAAGCGGTCCAGCTTGGCCGCGCCGACGAGGAAATCGAATAGGACGTCAATCCAGCGTGCTATAATTTTCGGCCAAGGTTCGCTGTCGGGGTCGCGAAAGACATAAGTGGGTTGTTGGCCCGCAAAGCTGTCTAATATTTTCGCTCCATCTTGGTCGTAAACCCGGATCCGCGACAGGTTCAATTGCCCGAATTTGGCGACATAATCGTCCCGCTTTTCCGTGGTGATAAGTGGCAGGCTGGATACCAGGAAGCTGGCCTGAACGCGGGCTGCGTTCTCGCGATCTGCAATTAACCGGACGCGATAGCTGTCGAGGTAGAACAGACCGGCGCCCAGCAGAGCAAGTACGAAGATGTTTAGGGCAAGTATACGGGCGGTCAGCGATAACCCCCGGCTCCATCCCAGCTGGAGATTAGCGGGCTCAGCTGTCTGCAAAGCGATATCCGGCCCCATAAAGCGTATCAATGGCGGTGAATTCAGGGTCAATTTCACGGAACTTGCGCCGGAGCCTTTTGATATGGCTGTCAATGGTCCGGTCATCCACATAGACGTCGTCCTGATACGCAGCGTCCATCAGTTGATCGCGGGTGCGCACGACGCCCGGTCGATTGGCCAGCGCCTCAAGGATCATGAACTCTGTCACCGTAAGCGTCAGCGACCGACCGTCCCATTTTACGTTATGCCGTGCCGGGTCCATTTCCAGCTTGCCGCGTACCATGGGTTCTGGTTCGGGCTCCGCCTCGCCATTGCCAGCGACCTTGTCATAAGTTGCGCGTCGCAATATGGCTTTCATTCGCGCAATCAACAGACGTTGCGAAAATGGCTTGGTTATATAGTCATCGGCGCCCATAGCGAGGCCAAGTGCCTCGTCCAGTTCCTCATCTTTTGACGTCAAGAAGATAACGGGCATATCGCTTTTTTCGCGCAACCGACGAAGCAATTCAAGCCCGTCCATACGCGGCATTTTAATGTCAAAAATACCAAGGTCTGCCGGATTTTCGATCAGCGCCTTTAACGCGGTTTCGCCGTCCGAATATATCCGCGTCACATATCCTTCGGCCTGCATCGCAATCGATACGGAGGTCAGGATGTTCCGGTCGTCATCAACCAAGGCGATGTTCGCATTCATCGGCTAACTATAGAGGGGCAAGTGTGATGGTTCAATCTATTGCTCATTTCATGCAAAGTCTGCCGTGGATAACCTTTTTCCCGTAAATTGATACGCCCCCTATTTGACCTTATACGATGCATCGTATACCGGCGGCGACTTCACAGTGCATACGTATGCCCTAGATTCGCAATTTTGCCGGAGCATTTAATGTCGACACCACTGAATATCTCACTTTCGCAACAGGGTTTCGGCACCGATGCGACACTGTTTTGCAACCTCGGCACGGCGCCGTTGGTGGAGGCCGCTTTGGCCAATTCAGAAGGCATACTGGCCAAGGATGGCCCGCTTGTTGTCAAAACCGGCACGCATACTGGCCGCTCGGCGAGGGATAAATATATCGTTCGCGATGCCGAGACCGATAACAGCATCTGGTGGGGCAAGTCCAACGTCGCCATGGCTCCTGCGCATTTTGAAGCTTTGAAGGCAGATTTTATTGCGGCGCTTGGCGGTAAAGACAAATTATACGTCGCTGACCTGTTCGGCGGGTCGCAGCCTGAGCATCGCGTCAATGTCCGCGTCATCAACGAATTTGCGTGGCATAACTTGTTCATCCGGACGCTGCTGGTGCGCCCGGCGCCGCATGAATTGGCAAGCTTCGAACCCGAATACACCATTATCGATTTGCCAAGTTTCCGCGCGGACCCGGCGCGCCATGGTTGCCGCAGTGAGACGGTGATTGCGGTCAACTTTACCGAAAAGCTGATCTTGATTGGCGGCACCGCTTATGCTGGCGAAATGAAGAAGTCGGTGTTCGGCATCCTCAATTATCTGCTGCCGGTAAAGGGCGTTATGCCGATGCATTGTTCGGCGAATATTGGTGCCGACGGTCACACTGCGGTGTTTTTTGGCTTGTCAGGCACCGGGAAGACCACCTTGTCCGCCGACGCAAGCCGCACTTTGATTGGCGATGATGAACATGGCTGGTCCGACACCGCCGTTTTCAACTTTGAAGGTGGTTGCTACGCCAAGATGATCCGCCTTTCGGCTGAAGCCGAGCCAGAGATTTTCGCCACAACCAAGCGTTTTGGCACCGTGCTCGAAAATGTGGTCATTGACCCGGAAACGCGCGAATTGGATTTCGACGATAACAGCCTCGCCGAAAACAGCCGTGGTTCGTACCCCATCGAATTTATTCCGAACACCTCGGAAAAGAATATGGGCCCAGTGCCCAATACGATCATTTTC
>Ga0247843_1009004_pt1 | contig 11317 bp, 8 predicted proteins | sample LaCruzMarch2017__FD_192420 | JGI IMG/M metagenome (GOLD analysis project Ga0247843, IMG submission 192420) | Freshwater microbial communities from meromictic Lake La Cruz, Castile-La Mancha, Spain - LaCruzMarch2017_8m | ecosystem: Environmental > Aquatic > Freshwater > Lake | place: Spain...
ATTTGCTTCCATTCGAGGCCCAACGGGCCGGGATAGGGTAGACCAGGTCGAAGGGAGCCCATGGCGACCGGAGGCCTGGGAATGCGTTCAACATCCCATCCGCGCTGTAGGTGCGGGACAACCGTTGTCTCGCCCTTTCAGGACTCGGACCAGATTGGGTCGGAAACCCAGGGCGTCGTTCGTTCCTTACTTTGCCCTGGGCTATCCTGTCTCGGCCCGTTGGGCCTGTCAGCCGATCATCGCACGTTATGACTTTTAAACCTGACGCCTATGGGCTTCCCCAGCCGCCGTTTCTGGGACAATCGTAAGTTCCGTCGGAGGCTGGAAGCCACCGCCGCGATTTTCCCGGACCATGGACGGTTTTGCAACAGTCTGCTTCCGGTTCCGTTGACGTAGACTCGAATGGCACGGGTCGTGCCCCCAATCCGGGAATGGTTCACATCACGCGTGACTAGAGGGTTTTACCCAACCATAGCCTTCATTCTTCGTGTCCCTTCGCGCTCTTCGTGGTGCACACTATCCCTGCTATCTTTGCCTCGGGAGCCGGATTCCCACTTTCCAGGCGTAACGGTCCACCGCAAGCCTTCAGAACCACGAAGGACTCGAAGAGCACGAAGAAGGTCTAGTTGGCCCGGACGGACGTGCGAAAGCGCTTCGCCTACGAGGGATGTGAAACGACGCAACTTTCCGTCCACCACTTTTCATTCACCCCCTCTCCGGGCTCACCGCCCGCACCACAATCGCGATCCCGTCAACCCGAAGGATCTCAATCGGCGTGCCCGCTTCAATCGAGGCCACCTCGGCGATGACATCCAACCGCCGGTCTCCGAAGATCCCCTTCCCGCCCGGCTGCAAGCGAGAAAGAGCCACCCCACGCTGGCCAATGAGGGAACGGGTTCCCTCCACAAAGTCGTTCTTGCCAGACGCTTCCCGATTGGTCATCCGGGAACCGAAAAAGGAGCGGTCGAACGTCCGCATCCAATGCCGGATCATGAGCAGGGTCACGACAAGAACGAGCGCCGCTGTGAGCGCCCCAGCCGCCACGCCATGAGCCAAGAAGGTCAGGACCACCCCGGCGATCACCGCAACGAGTCCAGCCACGCCGACCACGCCGCCCGGCAGAAACATCTCCAACCAAAACAAGCCGAGCCCGGTCAGGAAGAGCAGGAGGATGGTCCAATCTGGGGCAATCATAAGGTAGTCACTGTGGCGAAGGGAGTGCTGGAGGAAGCCAAGGTCACGATCCAGACGGTCACCAGATCGTCGTAATGCCGGGATAGGCACCGATCGTTGCGTCGGTCGTAAGAATGGTGAGGTTTTGCTCGATGGCGGCGGCGATGAGGATGCGGTCGAAAGGATCGCGGTGGAGCGGCGGGAGATCCGCAGCGGCGCAGAGGAGCTCCGTCGTGAGAGGTAGGACGGTGAGGTGATAGTGGAGGCAAAGGGTTTGAAACCAGGCGAGCGGCGAGGCAGTAAGCTGCAACTTGCCCAAATGGAATTTGATCGCCACTTCCCAAGCGGATACCGGGGAGACAAATGCCTGCCTGGCGGCACCAAAAGCCCCAGCCGCCCGGTGGGGCAGCGGCCCGTTGGACAAGGTAAGTACGGCGCAGGTATCCAGCAGAGGATTCATCGGCAATCGTCCGGCCATTCCTCGTTGGCCAGCGGTTCCGCCGGGTCGTAACCGGGTGCGAAAATGACCTTGAACGACGGGTCAGGCGGGATCAAATCGCGCCGGATCGGAGGATCCTCACCAATGGGGGTGAGCCGGACGCGAGGTTTTCCGTTGCTGCAAAGGACCACCTCTTCTCCCTCAAGGGCGGCGGCCACCAGTTGGGAAAGCCGCGTCTTGGCTTCGTGCATGTTCACGGTGATCATCCTTTAGCTAGGCTAGCTACCGCGATTTCACGTGTCAAGTTTGACCGTAGAGCAGCCGAAGTGCGTCTTATTGCCGATCGCCACTCAAGGAATCGTGTTTTCATCGGCCAACTTGCTCCGCCGCGAAAATCCAACGGATTCTCATTGGCCAATTTGTTCCGCCGTGAAATTCCAACGTCTTTTCATCGGCCAACTTGTTGCGCCGTGAAAATCCAACGTCTTTTCGTCGGGCAACTTGTTCCGCCGTGAAATTCCAACGTCTTTTCACCGGCCAACTTGCTCCGCCGCGAAAATCCAACGTCTTTTCATCGGCCAACTTGTTGCGCTACGAAATTCCAACGTCTTTTCACCAGCCAACTTGTTCCGCCGCGAAAAACCATCGTCTTTTCATCGACCAACTTGTTGCGTCGAGAAAATCCAACGTCTTTTCATCGGCCAACTTGTTCCGCCGCGAAAAACCATGGTCTTTTCGTCGGCCAACTTGTTCCGCCGTGAAAATCCAACGTCTTTTCGCCGGCCAACTTGTTCCTCCGCGAAATTCCGTCGTCTGTTCATCGGCCAACTTGATCCGTCGTGAAGATCCAACGTCTTTTCATCGGCCAACTTGTTGCGTCGCGAAAATCCAACGTCTTTTCATCGGCGGCGGGTCCCGATCGAAGGACGGCGCCGTTTTGTGACCGGCCGCCTTTTTAGATGAAAATTGCCTGCCACCAAAGGCGAGGACTTAAGCTCACCAACCAAAATTCTCCTTGGCCTCGAGCCCCTGGCCACATTCATTCCGTCATGCTGCCGACCGGCACCCGCGTCCGGTCGCTTGACAAGTTTCGATTGATCGGGTCTGATACCAGACCATAAGCGCTCGTGTTGGGTAATTTTTCGCAATCATTCTGGCCTTCCGGGGCTTGTCCCGTTCGCTGGCGCAACGTCTGCTTTATCTGACTGAGGCTCAATCGAGATCACTTTAACCAAGCTAGGGCAAGCCGTGAACGGATTGCACGAATGGAAGTAATTTTATGCAGCAAACACGATGAAGATCTTCTTTTCATGGTCAGGCTTACTTAGTAAGCACACGGCGAACATCGTCCGCGAGTGGTTTGAGAGAACGATCTTCCCAGGAACGGAACTCGGGATCTTCATCTCGGAGAACATCTCAGTCGGTGCCAGGTGGCACCAGTTTATCGAACGCCAGTTGTCCGAAGCCACACTGGGTATCGTCTTCGTGACCCGGGAAAATCAGAACGCTCCGTGGCCAATGTTCGAGTCTGGAGCAATCGTTGGGGGGCATGAAGGGAGACCCTTGTATCCAATTCTGATCGATCTGGACTTCAAAATCTTTGACAGTCCTCTAAAGTTTTATCAATGCGTTCAGCTCAGTGACCGGGAGCGCTGGGTGGAGTTGGCCTTGAGGATTGGCGCCCTCGCAGGCCCGTCGATCCACCCGAACCACCTACGAAGCCACGTAGAGAGCTGTTTGGACAGCTTTATTGCCTCGATTCAGGAAGAGATTCGACGTGTAGATAGCGATTATCGGGAGGACGACTTTCAAATTTTTCCACAGCGCATCAAGAAAATTAAGAAGGGCAAGGTCTTTATCGGTTCTCCAATGGCGAGCATCGATGAGTCGGCCTATCGCGAGACACGAGAGAACATGCTTCTACTTAAGGAAGCGATCATCTCATATTGCCAGCTTAGCGACGTGTATTATCCTGGGGAGACGATTGCTCATCGCAAAAACTTCGACGGCAAGCAAAAGGCGCTGGCTGAAGATTTTAAGGTTTTAAAGGAGTGTGAATACTACGTTTTCTACTATCCTGATCGCGTCGCCTCGAGCATTCTAATTGAAATAGGATATGCGATCGGCCTCTGCAAAAAGACGCTCATCTTCACTCGGGATCGGGGAAATCTTCCTTTCATGCTTCAAGAAGTTGACAAGGCGATTTCAAACATCAAAATCTACGAGTTCGAAAGTTTCGAAGAGGTACTTGAAACTGTTGAACGGAACGGTCCGGAGTTGTTTGATCCGACGTTCGATTAACCGTGCGCCAGTTATGAAACTATTTCTTGCGACACCTCTATCAGCATTCCCCGACCGTTCTCAGTTCCTGGGATTCCAGTCTTGGATGGATCGGGTTTGCCGCAGCTTTAACAAGCTTCGGCCCGACGTCGAGATTCACTGTGTTGCACTGCGGTCTAATGGCCAAGACTTCACGCAGCCTGAGGTGGCGGTTCAGGAAGATTTATGTTCCATATCGCAGAGTGATGGATTTGTACTAATTTATCCCGAGGTGTTGCCTAGCAGCGCCTTGATTGAATTGGGTTTCGCCTTGGGGCTAGATAAGCCATGTTTGATTGTCACGCCCAAACGGAGTTGCTTGCCATTCCTTGCCAGGAATCTCGATAAGGCTCGTTACGGTGTTGAAATTGTGGAAGCGCAGAAAGTATATTCTGAGAAGACCGTCAAAGCGATCACGTCCTTCTCGCAACGGTACATGAGCTTAGTGACCGCAAAGGCGTCCTAGCCATTTTACCTTCACTCGTCTTGAACCAAAAAACGGATAAGGAAGACCGCTCATACCCTCGCAGACCTTCTTCACCCCACCACCAACACCTTCGTCGTCTCTTCCCCAAACTGACTGACCACCCGCACGGCCACCTTCTGCCCCGTCATCACCACGAACTGCCGGCTGATGTGGCCGTAGAGTTGGGTGAAGGCTTGGTCGTCGATCTCGATCTTTAGGGTGTGCTCGACCTTCGACTTGGCGCGTTGCTCGGCCATTTTGTTGAGGCCTTTCTTCCAATCGCTGAACTCATCCTTGTCCCCGCCGCAGAAGAAGATTTGGCGGACGACGAAGTTCGATCCGTCGTAGGCGTCGTCGAGCATCCAGTAGGCGATGTCGTGGACGTCGCGGCTTTTCACTTCGTCTTTGATCGGGTCGTAGATGTCCAGCCCGGCGATCTCCACGGTGGCGGCGCCTCCGGTGCGGTGGAGGCGGATGTCGGGTTCACCGATGGTGACGAAGCTGGCGGCTTTCTTGTCTTTTTTGAGGAGGCCTTGTTGCATGAGGTCGTCGTGCATCCGGACCAGGCTGACTTGGAAGGAGCCGAAGTCTTTGTGGAGATCGTGCAGGCCGCTTTCGAATGCGAAGCCGAGGATGAGGAGCCAATCGCCATCCCGGCGGTCCCGGCAGGCTTTGATCGCGTCCGAGACGGATTGTTTGCTGACCGTCCCGAACTTGGGGCCGATGTGGAGATAGGCCTTCTTTTCTCCATCGCCCGCCGGATACCAACCTTCCGCGTGGAGCGAGGAATGGCTGAGGCGATCGATCCGGGTGAAGACGGCGTTTTCCCGTTTGTCACCGGTCTTCACGCCGGCGCTGCGGAGATGTTCGAAAATGAGATCCTCAAAGTTCGCCAGTTCCGTATCACTGGAGCGGAGCTTCGCCAAATCTTCCGGGGAGACCGGCTCGTAGCTTTGCAACGTTTCCACGGTGAAGGGACCGGTGACACGGAGTCGGGTCTTGTCTTCGGCGGGTTGGTCGTAGAGCGTCTCTTCGGTGGGCGGCTCGTTGTTCGCAATGCTGCCAAGCGTGATGTGGGGCACCTTCTTGTATTTGAACCCTTGGCGGAGATCGCAGTGCTCTTGATCGTGGAGTTCGTAGAACGGAAACTTCGCGGTAAGCAGTCGCGTCTTGGCGATATTCAGGGCGATCCGGGAGGTGTCGATCGTGATCCAGCGGCGGCCCCATTGTTCCGCGACGTAGGCAGTTGTTCCGGAACCGCAGGTCGGATCGAGGACAAGATCGCCGGGGTCGGTGGTCATGAGGATGCATCGCGCGATCGCGGCTGTCGATGTCTGGACTACATAGACTTTAGGGTCGCTCCGACTTTGAATTGAACCGCTGATGTCCGTCCAGACATTACCGACAGGGCTAGCGGGGAAGTCGTCGAGAAAGCGAACATACCGGAGTGTCCCCCCTGTTGTTGGCTGCAGGCGCTGCTTTTCACCCAAGCGTAATAAACCATTGATCGTGGTTTTCCAGTGATTGGAGTTTCCAGGATGAAACGTTCTACCTTCGAATTGGAAGGAAACGGTCGTGTCTGGTCGAAACTCAGAACTCACTAGATTGTCCAACTGAAATCGCTTCGCGCTCTTTGGAAGTAGAGACAGATTAGATTTCTCGGCTTGAGTCATTGGCCGACGAAGCCCGTTGTCCAATTCAACCTGATCGTAACGCTCGGCACCACCATCATCTCCGGATTTTTTGGTAAAAAGCGGGCGAAATTTGGTGCGCGATCGATCCTTCGCATACCAAAGGATGAAGTCAGCCATCGTTGGGAGAAGTGTGGTATCGACTCCTGTTGTTTTCTTCAGAGTGATAACGCTGCAAAAGTTCCCACTCCCAAAAACTTCGTCGGCAACGTTTCGAACTAGATGAATATTTTCATCGCTAATCTGTATGAAGCACGATCCGGATTCATGAAGAAGCTCCCGAGCGACAAGCAGTCTTTCCCGGAGGTAGCTCAAGTAGGAATGGATACCAAGCTCCCAGGTATCTCGAAATGCCTTTACCTGCTCCGGCTCTCCGGAAACCGACGCGTCGTCGCCGTCCTTTACCGTCCGATTGTTTAGCCGAATCTGCCAGTTTGATCCGTATTTGATCCCGTAAGGCGGATCGATATAAATACACTGGACCTGTCCGGCCATTCCTTCCCGCTCGACAAGGGAAGTCATCACGAGCAAGGAATCCCCCTGGATCAGCCGGTTGGTCCAGCCGTCGCTGTGCGTGTAATAATCGGAAACCTTGTCGATCTCTTCGTGGCCGATGGCGTTGCCGAAGAGTTCGAGTTGAGTGGGAACGGCGGGTTCCTCCGTCGCCGCCGGAGCTGGTTCCTCCCGCGCATAGCGCCAGAGGTTGCTCACGATCGTTTCCGGGGAAATGTGCTCGTGCCGGTAAAGGGAGCGGATATCGACCGGAAGCGCGGCATCGGCGGGTGTGTCGTAGCGATGCTGGATCGTTTCCCGGGCTTGTTCCAGGAGGGAGCGGGCGGTGGTGGTATCGCCACTCTTGAGAGCGCTCTCCATTTCCGCGAGGAGAGCGGAGAGGCGCTCATCCGTGGGGTATTTGTGCATCCAGAACAGCTCTGGATCTTGCCCCCTGGTGACCACCGGATTGAGCGGGAGAAGAACCTGATCCGGACCTTGGGCCACGGCGACGGACCCGGCTTCGTAACCGGCTTCCTCCCCGGACGGGATGTGGGCGCGCTTGCCTTTGTGTTTGTAGGCTTTGACCGGTTTTTTCGCGTTCATGGAAGGACGTAGGGCTCGATGACATCGCCGGTGTTCGGGGGGAAATCCTTCGAGTTTCGGGTGATCAGCGGGCAAGATTCGCTCCTGGCCGTGGCATAGATAATGGCGTCGGGGAGTTTGAGCTTTTTGGGGTAGGTTTTCCGGACGTGGAGCACTTCTTCGGAAAGCGTGGCTCCGAGTTCCACGATCTGGAAGGAATTCAGAAGAGCGCGGGCGTCAGCTTCTTCCTCAGGCGTGTCCGCCCCTACGAGCACTTCCAAAAAGGTGATCCGGCTAATCAAGCGCTCCGGATAGCTGGCCCAGGATTGGGCCGCCTGGGGATGGCCACCGAGATGATCGATGAGGATATTGGTATCGAAAACGGCCCTCATCCTTCCTCAGCTTGAGAGTCCCACTCCTTCCGGAGCGTCTCTTGATAGATCCGGCCATCCAGCTTCTTGTGCTTCCACGCACCAAAGGACGGTGGGACGCTCGTAGATCGACCAGGAATCTCAAAGTCCTCCTTGTACAATCCATTCGCGAGTTCTTCAGACCGGCGGTCCGCCCAAACTCCTTGCAACGGCAGGGCCAAGGCGATCTCGCGGAGACGTTCCACGAGGCGGTTGCGGCAGTCGGCGATTTCCTCCTCCGAAGCTAATTCGAGAAACCACCAGCGCGGCAGGCGAGCGCCGCCGTTGACTGCGGGAAGCCAGCGGTTCAGGACCGTCCAACGCTTCGCTTCTTTGTCGGAGCGGAACCCGGAAACCTCAACGATGAGATCAATCTCCCAGCCGCCCGCTACCCGGGCACGGATGACAAAGTCCGGGAGATACCCACGTTCCTTGCCGGAGTTGTCGGTATAAGGAATCCGGAAGTTCAGGAAGGCGTTCTTCACCCAGGATTCGATGAGACCTTCCTCGGCCAGATCATCGAGCGTTTTGGCGACCCGGCCTTCCCAGCCGCTGTCGATGACGACGACGTTCACGTGACTGTGCCGGGTGGGGTAGACTTCCTTGGTGGATTGCCCACGTACGAAGCGAGTGGAACTGGAAGGATTGTAGTGATTGCGGATGGCGCGGATGCGGTCCGGACCGCTTTCCGTGACGGCGATGGCGCGGGCGACGTGGGCGACCATTTCTTTGGGATCGCGGAAGTAGAGCAGCTTCTTCCAGATCGGATCACGGCCCAAGACCCGCACCTTGGTTCCATACCATTCCGCCACGATGTCCTTGACCTCGTGGAAGCGATGAAGTTGCACCCCCGTGGTGCCAGATGTTTCCGGGAAATGATCGCGGAGGAGATCCTTGGCGATGCGGTAAATGATCTCTTGGTCGCGAAGCGCGAGGATGCTTTCCACGCTCAATTCCTCGGTTTCACCGCCCACTCCACTGAGGATGGTCTTGGTGGGAAGGCTGGAACCGTCGATGACATAATCAGGCAATGGCGAGAAGTCCCACAGCAACGGTCCGTCGGGAACCTCGACGCGATAGCCTTCCACGTTTGGGAACGTGATCTCGTAGCGTTCCGTGCGATCGGCCAAGGCATAAACCCGGGTCATCGCGACCGGATCAGGAGCGGGCGAAGCGCCGCCTTTGAACAGTTTGAAGGGAACGCCGATTATATGGGCGTATTCCGGCGGGAACTTCCAAACGACGTCTTTGGTGCGGCGGGTTTCTTGGGGAAGAAGTTCTCCGGTGGCCGCGTCGTAGGGTGCCAGGAAGTAGCTGCGGCGGCGCAGGGCCCGGCCAGCAACCTGCTCGCACAACAACTGCGAGCCGAAGGCGCGGACCCCGACGATGTGGCTCACGGTATTCGCATCCCATCCTTCCGTGAGCATAGATACGGAAACGACGCAGCGGACGCCGGCTCCGAGTTTACCCGGACGTCCGACGGTGTTGACGACCTCCCGGAGGAGTTGGGCGTCGGTCAGTTTCTCCGCCGCGCCTTGACCGTGGATCCGGGCGTAGTCTCGTTTGAAGTTCGCGATCTCTGGCGCGAAGACGCGGCGGAACTCTTCGTCCACGACGTCATTGTTCTCCAGGGCATCAGAATCGATGAGAATGGTGCGGGGTCTCTCGTGGGCGCGGCCGGAGGGATCGAAGTTGGTGAACAGATCGAAGGCACCGGGAACAGAACGAGCGGGAAGGCCATCCTCGGCTTCCTCGATGACGTAACCCGCGAGGTATTTGAAAACCTCCTTGGAGACGGAGACGTTGTTGCAAACGACGATGAAGACGGGCGGTGAGTCCGTGAGTTCCAGTTGGGTCACTCCGCGGGCTGCGAGCGAATGCCGCCGGGTCTTGAAGTCTTCCTCGTAGTGCTCGTAAAACTTGCGGAGGGCGAGGAGGAGCGTGTCCGGGAGTTTGGGCGGTTCTTCCTTGAAGGTTTCACCCTTCTGTTTGGCGCGCTTGCGGAGAGTCTTGCGGCCCGCCTTGGGTAGATCCGCTTTGACGTTCTCGTACAGATTCCGCAGGACCGGCATTCCCAGTTGTTGGGTGTCGTCCCAAGTCGGGAGGAAGGGGATTTTTACCAACCCGCTTTCGATGGCATCGACCAACCCGAACTCGGAAACGACCCAGGGGAAGAGAGCGTAGGGAATGTGGCCGGAGCCGGTCAGGTAATACGGAGTGGCGCTGAGATCGTAAACGGCGCGGACTTTGAAGCGCTTCGCGATGGCGCGGACTCCGGAAAACCAAACGGCGGCTCGGGCATTTTCTTCTTTAGTATCCTCGCCCTCGGCTTTGCGGTCGTCGGGCTTAGGCAAATAACAGTGATGGGCTTCATCGTTGAGGACCAGAAGCCGGGTGCCGGGGCGGAAGGAACCGAGGAGCCGGGCGATGACGCTCCCGGTGTCCTCGACGGCTTCGCGCTTTTTGCCATCGGGCCCGACCTTGCCATCGAACGGTGAGCGTTTGTTCCCCTGGAGCGTCTTGGCTTCGAAGGCGTGGTAGTTGGTGATGACCAGGTGATGGTTCAGCTCATCGAGGAGGCGACGCCAGTTCGCGGGAGATGCGGGGACGAGGTGGCGCTCCGTGTAGTAGTCCTTTACCTCGTGACCGCCCCGGGCATCGACCCGCAGGACACCGAGCCGCTCGCGAATCGTGACTCCGGGGGCGAGGATGAGGAAATTGTCGGCGAACCGGGGATCGTTGCGGTATTCCCGGCGGTTGAAGAAGTGGTAAAGAATGAGCGCGGCCATGACCACCGTCTTGCCGGAACCGGTGGCCATCTTGAAACAGACGCGCGGAAGCTGATCGTCGGGACTTTCGGAGACGGTCCGCTGGGCGGCGGTGAGCATCCGGAGGATGTTGGTCCCGGGATTGCTCTTCTCCGCGACTTCGTTGAGCCAGATGGCGGTTTCCACGGCTTCGCGCTGGGCAAAGAACAAAGATTGGGTGGGATCCCGGTCCGGGTTCAGGAACCAGAAGTGGAGAAGCTCACGGGTGATGCGCGTAGTCTGCGGGTAGGAAGCAGCACGCCAAGCGCCTACTTCACGGCGGGTGAGATTGATTAGATGTGTCTTCCAATCCTCGTCGGTCTCCTGGACGGACCATATCTCTCCTTGATCGCCGCGCTCCAAGGGAATGGTCCGAATGTCCGGAATGAACGGACGGCGGTTCGGTTCCACACGATCGTAATCCAACTCCCCCGCCGGGCTCGTCCAATAATGACGCTGCGGCTCGTCGTAGGGATTGTTGAGGATCGGGCTGGGCTCGGACATTGGGAAGCGGACCCGGGGAAGTGATCCGCAGGAGTCAGGGAAAACCAGAAACGTCCTGGCATCAACCGAATCCGTAGGGGGAGATGGGCTTACCCCTGAGATCAACGCTCTGCCCCCAAAGGCGGAGCAAATTCTTCAGCGCCAGAACAACAAGAAGTAATTTCCATATTCATAACTATTCCCATTTACAGAATTATAAAGACATCCTAAATTACAAGCGCGGTTGGGAAATGAATTCCCGCCCTTTGGGTGAGTAAAAAAAGAAACATATCGTATTGAACTGATGACGATTTTTGGTGCCAGGCCAGTAGTGTTCGGCATATGGATTGCTTGGAGTGGGACCGGTCCCGATGAGATGCGCTTTTTGGATTGGCTTCATCCCTGTGGTCATGAAAACGGCGGGAAATTACTGGGAGGCACTCGCGGGGCGT
>Ga0247843_1009005_pt1 | contig 11316 bp, 4 predicted proteins | sample LaCruzMarch2017__FD_192420 | JGI IMG/M metagenome (GOLD analysis project Ga0247843, IMG submission 192420) | Freshwater microbial communities from meromictic Lake La Cruz, Castile-La Mancha, Spain - LaCruzMarch2017_8m | ecosystem: Environmental > Aquatic > Freshwater > Lake | place: Spain...
GGAGCAACGGTTGGACGAAGCCAAAATCCAAACCATCTGGGCTCAAACCCTGGACCCCACCCTGGTGGCCCATGCGCAGCCGGCGGGCTTTGCCAAAGGCACCTTGTTCGTCAAAGTGGACAGCAGCGTCTGGCTCAACGAAATCGTCCGTTATCGACGGCATGAGATCCTTGAGCGGCTTCAGACGGCCCTCGGCAAAACCGTCGTCCAGAAGATTTCCTTCCGGGTGGGTTGATTGTCCCTCCGCTCGCGCGCCTCGGGCCTGCAGTTCTACTGAAACTGACCCAGAGCGTTGACTGTCTCCCTGTTTGCATTGAACGCACCGAAAGCTCCGCCCTCACCGGCAACCAACCGAAGCGGTCTGGCCTTCCGCCGTTTCCGGCCCGTGCTCTGGAGCGCGTTGGCTGCCGCCACGGTCATTCTGTTGGTCGGTGTTTGGAGCCAGAACGCCGTCCAACGCACCATCGAGGGCCGACTGCGCAGTGAACTCGGCACCGCGATCGAGGCCAACGTCACCGCGCTCTCGGTTTGGATCCAGGGGCAAATGCGAACAGCAAGCCTGCTGGCCGCCGACCCGTCGATCCGTGAACCGGCTCAAGCGCTGCTGGAGCGTTCCCGCACCAATCCCCCGGCGGCCAGCCTCGGCTCTGGTCCCCGCCCCGGCAGATTCCAACCTCCCGACACCGATCCGGTACTGGCGGCGCTGATCCGCACCCTTGATGAGCGCCTGCTGCTGACCGGATACCCCGGAGCAATCCTGGTGGCTCCAGAGGGCCGCGTGGTGGCGGCATTTGGTCGGCTTCGCGTGCGGCCCGGCAGCATGGTTCCCACCGATCATCTGGAGCTTTTCAACCGCGTATTCACCAATGGGCATCCCGCCTTGGTCACCCCGTTCAAGCCGGTGCGCCCCAGGGGACGCGGCCTGGACACTCCTCCGGGCGGCCGCCGACCGGATGACGCCGGCCCGTTCCGAGCTCTGACAAACGGCCCGGGGCCTCGGGACGGCGCAGGAAGAACCAATCGCTCCAACGACCGATGGGTCGACCGGGGCCCGGACCGTCGCCTGGGTCCGGCTCCGAACGGCCCTCCGCGGGGCGAACTCCAAGTGATGCAAATCCTCGTCCCCGTTCGCGACGCCCAGGGAGACATCCGCGGGGTCTTGGCGGTGACCTTGCGGCCCGAAGACGAGTTCACGCGGGTACTCTCCGTGGCCCGCCCGGGATCCAGCGGCGAGACTTTCGCATTCGATCATGAAGGCCGGTTGCTGTCGCAGAGCCGCTTCGACGACCAACTCCGACAACTAGGAATACTCACCAACGCGCCGGAGACCAGCTCTGCGCTGAACCTCGTGCTGCGGGATCCCGGTGGCGATCTGACCCAGGGTTTCAACTGGCCCCAGACCCATCGGGCTCAGGCTCCATTGATGGCGCTGGTATCCCGCGCGCTGACCGAGAGCAATGGGGTCCAGGTGCTGCCCGAACGCGACTATCGAGGGGTGCCCGTCGTGGGGGCCTGGAATTGGATCGATGAGCACCAGTTCGGTGTGGTCACCAAGATTGACGCCACCGAGGCCTTCCAACCGCTGCGTGTGCTGCGATGGATCTTCCGAATCCTCATCCTGCTGATCCTGTTGGCCGCTGTGTTGGGACTGGTCGCCGTCCACCTCAGCTCCATCTGGCGCCGCCGCTTCGACGAGGCGCAACTGAGTGCCCGCCAGCTGGGCCAGTACACGTTGATCACCAAGATCGGCGAAGGGGCCATGGGTTCGGTGTACCGGGCCCGGCACGCCCTGCTCCGCCGAGAGACGGCCGTGAAGCTCCTGCTGCCGGACCGAGCCGACGACGACCTCATCCGGCAATTCGAACACGAGGTGCAACTGACCTGCCGGTTGACGCACCCCAACACCATCCAGATCTTCGACTACGGCTACACGGCCGACGGGATCTTCTATTACGCCATGGAGCTGCTCGAGGGGCTCACCCTTCAGGATCTGATCGACCATCACGGTCCACAGCCCGAGGCCCGGGTCATTCACCTGCTCCGGCAGGCGGCCGAATCCCTGCGCGAGGCCCATGGGATCGGTCTGATCCATCGGGACATCAAGCCCGGAAATCTCTTCCTCTGCGAACGCGGCGGCATGCCCGACACGCTGAAGGTCCTCGATTTCGGATTGGTCCGTGAGACCTCGACCCATTCGGATGTTCCGGAAAAGACCAGGGAAAACGGCAAGGCCGCCTCCCGGTTCCTGGGCACCCCACTCTACATGGCCCCGGAAACCATCCGCCATCCAGGGCACGGCGACATTGCCAGCGACATTTACGCCTTGTCGGCGGTGGCCTATGTGTTGGTGACAGGCCGTGCGCTGTTCTCCGCCCCGACAGTGGAAGAGGTCTGGAAACACCACTTGGACACCCCAGTCCCAAGCCCGCGCCACAACGGGGCTCCGGATCTCAGCGACAGCCTCGAACAACTCATCCTCGACGGACTGTCCAAGGATCCATCCCAACGACCGGCCGACATGGGAGTGTTCTTGGAACGATTGGCCGGGAGTGCGCTGGCCGGAGACTGGACACCGGATCGACGTCGGGCCTGGTGGAGTGAATTCCATCCGAACCCGATCTCCGGGCAACCGCGAGCCTCACGACGCACCGAAGCCACGATCCGCATCGACCTCAGTCTTCGGACAGACACCGGAGCCAATGCCGAGGCATCCATCGACCGTGAGAGTCTCCCTCGGGAGCCCGCAGATTAGCCTCCCAATGCGGTTACCTGCTCGCCCTCTTACGAGGCGAGGCCGGCGGTCGGGTGCCCGCCGTGGATCGACGCGGATTCCGAGAGAATCCGCGCAAAGAACCGCAGACTGCGTTCCACATTCTGCTCCCAGTAGTCCCAGGTGTGGCCACCCGGGAACTCCTCGTACTCATGGGCGACTTGGGCTTGATCCAAAGCCCTATGCAAGTCCCGGTTGTAGCCAATGAGGAAATCATCCACCCCGCAGTCGAATCGAACCGGTGGCAACGACGCGCGGTTGCGGATCAAGGCTTCCAGGGCGGTCGAGTCTTCCACCGTGGATTCACCCACCGGCAAGGGCTCCGCGAGGAACGGGGACAAGGTCTTCAGCGAAGTCGCTGCCGAGTGGGCTGAAATGCCTCGGAAAACCTCGGGATGCCGAGCCCCCAACCGAAGCGCCCCGAAGCCGCCCATCGATAAGCCGGAGATGAATCGCGGCGAAGCCTCGGTCACTTCGGGCACCGCCTCGCGCGCCACCAGCGGCACTTCATCCACGATCCAACGCTCGTAGTTCCCAGAGATCAGGGGCACGTAGGCCGTGCCATCGCCACGCAATCCATCCGAGGGCATGGCCAAGGCCATGGGCGGAATCTCGCCCGCTTCGATCAACCGCCGCGCCGTTTGATGCACCCGCCCCTTCAGAGCCCAGGCCCAATGGCTTCCATACACCCCGTGCAACAAGATGACCAACGGCAGGGCTGCCGCCTTGGGCGTCGATGGAGCCCACAGCGTGACATCGGCCCGACCGCCCAACAGCGTGCTATGCACGGTCGCAAATCGCAGGCCGCCGAATTCGGCCAAGGAGGGTGAGAGTTCGACAGTCCGGAACGGGCGCATTCCAAAGACTAGGGGCAAGATTCAGGGCCTCGTCAATCTGAGCCCACAAACGAACCTGGAGCACGCTGCCCACCCCGCTTGCGCTGCAGAACCGAGCAAGCCACACTGAAACTGAACCGATGGATCCGCTTCCGAACCATCCCCCCCTTCCCGCACACCCACCGATGCCCAAACCCGTAGGGCATGGTCGACGGAAGGTGCCCCGGTCATTCCGGGATCTGACTCCGGGAGACCATTTCAATCCACGGACCTTTTTCCGAGAAATGGTCTGGCATGCCCTGAAAACAGAGCCCATCGGCTCGGTCAAGATCCCCAACTTTCCCCACCTGAAGGACGATCAACTGGCCCTGACATGGATCGGGCATGCCTCGTTCCTGGTGCAGTTCGAAGGGCTCAACGCGATCATCGATCCCAACTTCGCCAATTGGCTCTTCCTGCTGAAGCGCCTCAAGCGCCCGGGTCTCCGCGTGAAGGATCTGCCGCCCATCGACCTGGTCCTGCTCACCCACGCCCACTTCGACCATTTCCACAAACCCACCCTGCGCAAGATCCCCTCACCCAAGATCGCCGTCATGCCGTGGGGTTGTGCCCCCCTCGCACAGCGCCTCGGTTTTGGACGCATCGTCGAATTGAAGTGGTGGGAAAGCTTCGGCCATGACGACTGGAAAGTGACCTTGGTTCCGGCCGAGCATTGGGGTGCCCGAACCTTGGCCGACAAGCATCGTGGCTGGGGCGGGTTCGTCTTGGAGCACCGGGGACGCACGATCTACCACGCCGGAGATTCCGCCTATTTTCCGGGATTCCGCGAGATCGGCCAGCGGCTCAAACCCGAACTGGCCTTGCTGCCCATCGGAGCCTATCACCCGGAATCCTTCCGCAAGGTGCACATGGGGCCCGACCAGGCCGTTCAGGCCTTCCGCGATCTCCAGTCCGAGTGGTTGGTGCCCATGCACCACGGCACGTTCAAACTCTCGTTTGAATCGCTCGACGAACCGGCCCGCTGGATGGAATCGCTCAGCCGCGAGCACCGTCTCGAGCACCGCGTGCGCATGATGGAAGAAGGCGTCCCGGAGCGTTTCTAGCCCAACTTTGGCAACTGGGCTGTCACCGGATTGGCGCTGCGGATCAGCGCACCGAATTCCGCCGATTCCGCCACAGCCACCCAAGGAGACCTGCGCCCGCGAGGAACAAGCTCACGGCGCGGGGCTCCGGGATGATCCCCCGGGGCGTCCCGCGGAGCTCCCACTCCATCAACCGGCCCGTGCCACCGGCCTCCACATCGGCGATGAAGATGGACCACGACCCGTTCGGGTTCATATTCCCCAAGGGTTCCAGCGACGTGGTCCGGGCAGACGTGTCCAGGCTGACGAGCGGATTGACCCTGCGACCGTCGGGCTGCCAGGTGCCGGTGAGCGGCCCGTCAGTCGCCCCTCCCAGAGCCACCTGATAGCGATGGATGTCCCAGGTCGCCGTATCGGAAAAGGTGACGTTGAAGCCGGAGTCGCTGTAGCCGCTCGGCAGGCCCGCGCCGCGCCCGACCCGGTTGAGCAGCACGACCAGTTCCGACTGTGAGCCGTCCGGCGTCTCGTGCCGAAGGTAGGCGTAATAGTCGCCATTGAAGGCCCCGAACCCGGTGCCCTCCACCACCAGACGCACCGTCAAGTCGTAGACCAGACCCGCCGCGAGTCCGGAGACAGTCTGGCTCCGTGCCACACCGGAGGGATCCAGATCGGGAATGGCCAATTGGAGTGACTTCTCCCCGAGAACGAACCCCGAGGTCGATTGCGCCTGCAGGCCGGGACCGGTCAGGGCCAGGACAGCGATGGAAGCCAGGCCGAGTAGGTATTTGGGTCTCATGGTCGGAATAGTCACAGGGTCACGGGAGCTCCTCGACCCGGTAGAACCGGGTGGTCCCCAGAGCGTCCAAATCACGGACCTCAAGACGCCCCTGGTCGTCAGACCATGCGGTGCCGATGGGTTTCCAATCCTCACCGGAACCAATCCGGTTCGAAGCTGAGATCACGTAGCGCAGGCCGGGGATCACCGAGAACCTCAGCTCGACGCCGACGGAGAGCGGTATCACCCGGATCAGGCTGTTGGCCGGGCCGATGCGCCACGTCTCACCGATCATGTGGACCTGGGCAGAAGCACTCACGCTGCCGTTGTGGGCGATGTAGGTGAACGAATCGATCACATCGTCCGCCAGGCCGGGCGGCGGGGTGTAGATGATCCAGCCCCGCTCGAGGATCAGGTTCCCCCCTCGACTGGAGCGCGAGTCGACTTGTTTGACCGAGAGCGGGCCAATGCGGGTTACATCGTTGGTGAGGAGTAAGGCCACCGGGATCTTCATCGGTTTACCGGGCACCCTGGGCATGGTGTCGTCCACCGCGATGACCTGGGTCTGCACCCACACCTCCAAGGTCCGACTCCGCGGGCTGACATTGCTGGCCGAATCAATCGCCGAGGACTCCAAGAGATAGCGACCGTCCGGCAAGTCACGGCTCGGGCGCAGCGCCCATTGGCCGGATTCGTCGGCACGTACCACACCAATTTCCTCGGTGCCCGAGTAGACATGGACCATCGACAGGGGCTCCGCCGTTCCGGCCAGCGGAGGCCTCGGGTTCGAAACACCGCCGGACTTGGTGGTCCAGAGGGGAGCGTTGGGCGGCATCACGTCGCGAGTGGCGATGAAGACAGGGTCGACCAGCACGCCGTTGGCCGTCCAGTCGTCGTCGCCGCGCTCGCCGTCGCGATACACCAACCTCAACAGGTTGGGCCGACCATCACCATCGGTGTCGATGAACTGGCCGCCGGTCCTACCATCCCAATTGAACTCGTAGAACGACGGCTCCGCATCGGTCGGACTCCGCCTTCCGAACTTGTAGACCACATCGGAAGTGTTGGGCTGGTAGAGAACCAAGATCAACACGACAGCGCCGTTCGACTGCGGCGTGGACGAGTACACCTTGAACTGGATGAGCGGCGAGATGTCCACGAGTGCTGCGGGAACCTCACCGAGTCCAGAAGCCTGCCGGACGGTCAACTCGTTGATCCGGGCCGACAAATCGATCTTCACCCCCAGCGCATCGACGCCAAGATCGTTCGGCTGGTAGTCTCCGACCATCAACGCGACGAAGTCATTGGTCGGGGCGAGCGCGCCCAGGCCGAAACTCCGCAACGGGAAGGTGGCAACCGCATTTTCGTAGGCGTCATCAATCCCATCCCGATTCAGGTCGCCAATGACCTGTTCTACCTCGTCCGGGACCGCGTCCTTGTCGGCGTCGTAGATGACGGTGATGGCGTAGACAGGGTGGGCCCCCGGATCCAGCGGATCGGCGACCACCTGGATCCGGATCGTCGCCTGCGAATTGAAGGCCCGATCGAAATCGAGGCGGAGCACGGAGTTCGAGAGGCCGGCTTGGACGTTGTCCACCCCCGCCAGCACATAGCTGAGCGGCCGGTTCTGCGGATCCAGGAAGAGGGTGTTGAGGTCGATGATCAACGGATTGCGATCCGACACGAAGAACGTCAGGGCTTCCGGCGAGACGGGCACCGGGCTCAAGGACTGAGAGCCGTTGCCCGGCACACCCACCTGAAGTTCACCGGAAGTCAGGTCGATCACGGAATTTCCCGAGACGTCGGTGGCGGTCGCCTCCACGGAGTAAGAACCCTGGACCAGGCGATGCTCTGCGGGAATCTGCAGGCTCCACCGGCCCTCCGCGAGGTTCAGCAAGACAGACCCGTCCGAAGACCGGTAAACGCGACCGGCGACACCTACGGTCAACAAGACCGTCTCACGCGCATCGAAGTGTCCGCGAATCACCGGGGTACCGGTCGGGGCCGACAAGAAGTTCACCGTCGGGACGGGCATGCCGATGCGACGGATGACCAGTGGCCAGGCGTCGCTCCGGGGGCTCGTACCGCCGAAGCCGTCCACCACCTCGGCCTCGAGCAGATGGCCGCCATCTTGCATCGAGGTCTGCGGCGCCAACACCCAGCGTCCCTGGGCATCCGAGACGGTCGTACCCAGTGACACAGTCCCATCCCAGACGACGACCTGGGCGTCCGGCGCCGAGGTGCCGAAGATGTCCGGGGTGCCGTCGTTGGTGACCCTCGGCCCCTCAATGACCGGCGCCTCGGAAAGCGGGTCGATGATGGTCAGACTCCAGGGTTCGCTGGCCGGGCCCAAGTTGCCGACGGCGTCCCTCGCCCGGGCCGTGAGAAGTTGAAGCCCAACTGGGAGGCGCCCGTCGGGTCGGAGGCGCCAGGCGCCGGAAGTGTCCGCGACCGCGGTTCCGACAAGGATCCCGCCCACAACCACCTCGACCGTGGCCCCGGGTTCGGCGACGCCCAGGATCTCGGGCCTGGGGGTCGCGGTGGCGACTGGCGACTGGATGACCGGCGCGGCCGGCGCGGTCAGGTCGATGACCAACCGAGCCGGACTGCTCGGGCCGCTTTGATTGCCGGCGGCGTCCTGCGAAGTCGCCACCAGCGTATAGGAACCGCCCGAGATCGCCGAAGACGGACGGAGAGTCCACCGACCGGCGGCGTCCACCGGGGTGATCCCGAGGAAGCTACCGTCGATCGCCACCTGGACCCGACTACCGGGCTCGGCGGTGCCAGAGATCAGCGGGAACTGGTCGAGGGTCGGACTGGCCACACCGATCGTCGGCACCTGAGGTGCGCGGGTGTCGACGACCAGCAGCACCGGGGCGCTCGGCGGACTGGTCTCGTTAGAGGAGTCAGTCGATGTCGCCGAGAGCGAATAGGTGCCGTCCGGCAACGGCGCCGGGGGAACCATGCTCCAAATGCCGTCCGCGCTGGTCTGCGCGGAACCAATCAACTTCCCGTCGGCGTATACGTCGATTCGGGTTGAGGGAATGGCGGTTCCTCCGAGGGACGGACGGGAACTGGAGGTCGGGCTGACGGCCACCAAAGTCGGAATGTCGTTCACCGCCGCCAGCGTGATCACCACGGTCGCCGGCGCGGAGGATATCTGCCCATCGGAAGCGCTCACCCGGAAACTACGCAAAGTTTCATCGTTCGAGGCGGGTTGGTACACGAAGAACGCCAGATCTGCGGCTCCGATGTCCTGGCCGACGACCACCGGCTGACCCGCCAACCGCAGGACGCCTGCGTTTGGAAGGCTCAGGATCCGGATCGACTGGAGCGCCGTTGCTTCGACATCCGAATAGCGCTCGCCGAAGACGGCCGCAGAGAGCGTGACCACGGTGTCCTCGACCCCTGGCACAGTGACATCACCCAGGGTTGGCGCGTCGTTCACCGGACGGATCTGGAGGGTCACCTCGGTCTCGGTCGACTCCAGGAAACCGTCGGACACCTTAAAGGTGAAACGGTCAGAGCCGTTGGCGTTCGCCAGCGGGATGTAGACGAGCGCCGGAGCATTGCCCGAGAGGGCACCCCGACCCGGGGAGGTGAGGATCGTATAGGTAAGAGCGGGCGATTCGGCGTCGGTGGCCGACAGGGTGATCGCCAGCGTGGAATCCTCGTCCAGAGTCCACACCTGGGCCACGGCGATCGGGCGATCGTTCACGGCTTCGATCCGCACCACGAACGGCGACTGGTGGGTGGCGAATCCGTCATCGACGGTCAACTGGACGGTGTTGGTGACATTGGCCTGGAGGGCATTGATTGCCGGAGCATTCGGCGTGAAGCGCCACCCGCCATCGGCATTGGTGACCACCAGCGTGCCGTGCGCGCCGACCAGCGTGGAAACCCCCAGGGCCGGGACCACACCGGCGATGCTGTAGCGCAGGACCGCTCCGGCATCGACATCCCGACCGATGAGGAGACCCGAGACGGGCTCGAAGGTGTCGGGGGCCGCCGTGTCGCGCAGCGTGATCTGGGCCGGAGTTTCGAGGATGGGTGCGTCGTTGGCTCCGGTACGGGTCACCGAGTAGGTCTGCGTGACCAGGGCTCCATCGCCGTCGCTCACCGTGACCACGAACTCATCGGTCACGGACTCTGACAGTGAGCCCGCTTCCACGGCGGCGATGTCGCGGACGAAGCCGAACGCACCGGTGGTCCGATGGACCGTCAGCGTGCCGAAGGCGCCCGTCTTGCGGACGGTATCGCCGTCTTGCTGGCCTCCCTGGATCCCGAAGGTGAGCGGCTCGCCGTCCACGTCCGACGCGGACAATGATCCGGCAATGCCCGCCTCAGTGACGGCCGAGCTGAGAGCCTGCTCAGAGATGCTTCCGGAAGGAACCGCTACGAGGCTCGGAGGATCGTCCGCACCAGTCACGGTAACCGTGTAGGTCTGGGACACCGGATCACCACCACCGTCGTTGACCGTGACCACGAAGGTCTCGCTGGCCGACTCGTTGGCATCGAGGGCCTCCACGGCGGCTGAGTTCTTGACGTACTCATAGGCGCCGGTGACCCGATGAACGCGCAACTGGCCGTAGACGCCCGCCTTCGTCACCTGATCGCCGGCGACCAAGCCACCGGCGATGCCATAGGTTAACACATCCCCTTCTGGATCGATTCCAGAGAGGGTCCCGGAGAGGCCGGTGTCGATGGTCGAGGCCTGTTGGTCGATCTCGACAATCGATCCACCCGGGACGACTCCCAGCGTCGATGCATCGTCGGCACCCGTGATCTGCACCACGAAGTCGCGGGTCGTCGACGGGCCATCCCCGTCATTCACGGTCAGGGTGAAGGTCTCGGTGACGACGGCCCCGGCGGCAAGCGCCTCAATCGTCACCGGATTCTTGGTGAGACTGTAGGCGCCGGTGGCAGTGTTCACTGTCACGGTACTGTAGGTACCGACCTTGCTCACCGTGCCCGCAGCCGCGCCCGTGCCGGCGGTGCCGCCGACGATGCCGTAGGTCAGCGTCTCGCCATCCACATCGGCACCCACCAGCGTGCCGCCGAGGCCCGCGTCGGTCGTCGTGGCCGACTGGTCCACCTCGGCAATGGTGCCCGGGGTCACGGCACCCAAGGTCGCCGGATCATCCGCACCGGTCACGCTCACCGTGTAGGTCCAGCTCACTGGCGATCCATCACCGTCGGCGACCGTCACCTGGAACGTATCCGTGCCGCTCTCGCCCACATCGAGGGCCTCGATGGCCGCCGTGTTCTTGGTGAACACATAGACGCCGGTAGACGGGGTCACCGTCAGCGTGCCGAAGCTACCCACCTTGCTCACCGTGCCATCGGCCGACGTTCCGCCCTGAATCCCATAGGTCAGCGTGTCCCCATCGGCATCCGTGCAGGACAAGGTCCCACTGAGGGCGCTGTCGATGGTCGCCGCCGATTGATCCACCTCAGCGATCGTCCCCGGTGTCACCGGCGACGGGGTCGGCGCGTCATCCGCACCGGTCACGCTCACCGTGTAGGTGCGCGTGATCAGGTCGCCGTCGCCGTCGCCCACGGTCATCGTGAAGGTGTCCGTGCCGCTCTCGCCCACATCCAGGGCTTCAATGGCCGAGGTGTTCTTAGTGAATGTGTAGACGCCGCTGGAGGTGTTCACCGTCAGCGTGCCGAAGCTACCCACGTTGCTCACCGTGCCATCGGCCGAAGTTCCGCCCTGAATCCCATAGGTCAGCGTCTCGCCATCCACATCGGCACCCACCAGCGTGCCGCCGAGGCCCGCGTCGGTCGTCGTGGCCGACTGGTCCACCTCGGCAATGGTGCCCGGGGTCACGGCACCCAAGGTCGCCGGAT
>Ga0247843_1009006_pt1 | contig 11313 bp, 14 predicted proteins | sample LaCruzMarch2017__FD_192420 | JGI IMG/M metagenome (GOLD analysis project Ga0247843, IMG submission 192420) | Freshwater microbial communities from meromictic Lake La Cruz, Castile-La Mancha, Spain - LaCruzMarch2017_8m | ecosystem: Environmental > Aquatic > Freshwater > Lake | place: Spain...
AACACAGCATTAGCCAGAAGGCTACCCACAAAAGCTGCTCCGAGGACAGTTAAAAAAGTCATTTTCCTTGACCTCGGTACCTGGGTTTACGCTTGTTGCGTGAGGTAGCGGCCAGGATTGTGTTGTTGGATTTCCCTTGTCGGGTGCCCTTGGGTTTGGACTGGATCATTGTCTGACCCGATGAAGTCTTGCTGAGTTTAGCCATTTGCTGTTACCTCTGTTGGTTCGTCAGTTAGTTTTCTTTCAACTGCTTCGCGCAGTATTTGTACAAAGGCAGTTTCAAACTCCTTGTGAAGTTCTTCAGTACGGTTGAAGTATCCTAACCAGAGTCCGCATTCGCTACCATCTGGTGCAGAAAGTTCAAAACCGTCTTCTGTGTCAGTCACAGTTAGGTCATCAAAGGCATCTGGGTGAGGCCACCACATTTACCATACTCCTGGGATAATCTGGCCAGTCAAAGCATAAGCACCAAGTGCTGCGGCAATGCCAATCATTGCGGCGAGACCATTTAAACGTTCGGCGTTTTTGAAATAATTCATTTGAAAACTGCTAATCAAGTGTAGTATAGCAATTAAGGGGGGGTTGTAAATTTTTCATCGGTGGACTACCTCAACATTACAAGCAGATTCACTGTCAATTGCTTTACAGAAAAACTCGGCGATCTCTTTGGAATTTCTTTCCCCGCAAGTGAAAACATCTATTGCCGCTTCTCCTCTTTCTGGCCATGTGTGAATCGAAATGTGTGATTCGGCCAAGAGGACGATACCTGTGAGACCTTGGGGTTCAAACTTATGAACCTGTGGGTCGTAAAGATTGTCCAAATGAAAGTGTCTTATAGTCCTGTTAAAAGCGTTAACAAGACCTGTGAAGTCATTGAGAGCGGCAAAGGAGCCTTCTCTCAGGTGAACCAAAGCGTGTACTCCGAGCAATTCATAAAATCCTCAATTATTCAGGTGTGTCTTCGAGACACTGTGTGATTTTTTCTCGCAACTCTGTTATTGTTGCTGCGCCAACAATGTTATTTTTGTACTTGCCAGTCTTTGTTAGAAACACATAGACAGGTAGGTCAATTGTGTAGTCAGGGTTTAAGGCATACTTCTCGAGACACTGGTATATCCGGAACTTTGCATTGTTACCGGAATGATTGATGATGTCGTCAAGTAATGCCTCTTGATACCCAATTTCTGGGTATCCCTCAAATGTGACCCTGTCGTGTTTACTCATGTGATTACAAACATCACAGTTTTTATCGTAAACCTTGGTGACAATTAGTATCTTACCCTCAATGGTCATCTCACCAATGCCTCTAGTTCAGGGTGACGCTCACGAATGATGTTGTTGAAACGACTGATGTGTGACTGAACTGCTTGCTTTGTGAGTCCATGTTTACGAGCTACTTCACCTTGACGAAGTGCTTTTCTCCCGAGAAGACCATATCGATCACACACAATTTGGGCCCTCTTACTATCCACTGATCCACAACCTGTAATTACCAGGTTGAGTGCTAGATCTGTTTTGTACTCTTCCTTCAGGTCGAAATGATTTGGGTCCTCAAGGTTAAACCCCCAATCACCCTGATCCAAGGAACGAGTGTATTTAGGTGCCCTGTTTTCTTTTCGAGCAAGTCCTGATACAGCGCCTCGAATTTGAGGATAGACCCAAGTCATGAACCTGTATCCTCTCTCAATTTCAAAGGTTTTAATTGCTTTTACAATTCCAATTAAACCTTCTTGAACTAAGTCTTCACGACTGTGTGTGGAAGACATCCAGGAATATTTATTTACTATTTTGTGAACCAGTGGGGTGTACTGCTCAACTACTTTGGTGATGGAACTTGCGTCCCCTTTCACAGCACTGAGAATTAATTCCAATTGAGGTTTTTTCATAGGGTTTGCTTTTACTCTTATAGTATGCCACACTTTGGCGGTTTTGACAAGGGGGTAAACCGACCCTTTTAGGTTCGGTTATCCGACCTTACAACCCATCCAGAGCACGAGCAAGTTCTTTTTCGATAAAGTTAAGTCTCTCTGCCCAACCTATCCCCCCTTCTTCTCCCTTCAAAGGGTTTATACACTTTTCAAGTTTTTCTGGACACAGGTCCCTACAGACTAAAGCATTCAAATCAAGTTCGTTTCCAGGTTTGCCAGTTTGCCAATAGAGTTGATTTTCACACCAGGTTGCACCGCAGACGGGACAGATGTTACAATTCATGGACTCCTCTATAGAGTGTGTGTGGGCTCCAAATATTTAATGTATTCTGTTAAAGCTCTTGTGAACTCAAGACATATCTGTGTTCCTGTTGTAAAGTTTTGGTTGTAGTTATCAGAAGTGTCTACAAAACCATCCCAACAAGCGTGGAGTTCAGCTATACCGAACTCAACTTGTGTGAAACTTGTTGCCATCGCCAGATCAGGGATGTAACAAGCGGTTTCCAACATTTTTTCAAAAGAGCATTCAGATGCTTTCATTTTAGCGATTGTCTCCAGAGCCAGAAATAACTCCTCGCGCTCTACGAGAAGCAAGTTTATCCAAGTTGTTTTGAGCAATGGTGTTTAGGTCGTGGTCAAGTTCGTAGGAAAGAACTGCCAAATACCACAAAACATCGCCCAACTCCTTTGCTACTGCCTCACGTACTGCGTCAGTAAGGGTTCCATCACCATCTCGAATTACCTTCTTCAACTTATCTGCAACTTCTCCAGCTTCACCAAGTAATCCCAACACAGGATAAGTGAAGTTTTGACCCTGGTTAGGGTAGATTGCAGTTTCGAGTGCGGTAGTCTGGTAGTGATTTAAGTCCATAGTTAGTTGAAGACCGATTTAGTATAGCGTATGGGAAGTCAAAGTAAACTACCAGGATATCTCCGTCTCTTTTGCGTGACCTTGGTTAACCATTTCCTCCCACTCCATTGTTACAGCACCAAGTGTGAACCGAATGGTTGAGGGGTTTTTACCCGCAAAGCGAGCAACATGGCGAAGCAGATACTGAAAGAAGGTAACTTCTGATACAAACTCCTCTACTAAAAGCGTGGGAATGAACACCATGCAGGACATATCGTGATCCTCACAGACAAAGTACACTGTGTAGGGTTCTTGTCCCCGAATAAATGAGATTGGGTAGATGAGTTGATTTTCATCAATCCTTGTTTCCACAAGAAGTCGGTTCCAGTCATTCACCTCACTGGCGATAAGTTGTTTGACTTCTCTTTCAACAGAAGAGGAGTCTATCGGATAACCGTAGTCTTCTTCTGACTCGGCTATAACGTTTACACTTGTTAAATAAACTCCGTACAAATCGCTTCGACCCTTTTTAGCGAGTAGATTTGTCAGAAATGTGTTTGGATCTGTGATTTTCGGGGCCATAGTGTTTCTGAGAGGCTTGTGGTTGCTGTTGTGTTATACGGTATCCCCCATTTTCCTGTGTTATGGTGGGGTCATTCTTCATAACTTCCCTTGTATTATTTTTTACCCTGTTGAGACGAACATTACCTTTCTGATCAAACTCGGGATGGTTGCTTAGCAGATCCATTACATTTCGCTTTGCTTCTATGCTGAATGACCCGAAGTAACGTTGAGTTGAGTCATCAGTTTCTGTGCCCCCAGTATTTAGGGGTCCCTCGATGTATTGAGGATCTGTACCATCCCGCATTGGTTCTTCGCCTTCTTTCGGTTGGTCCAAATCTTTTCTGGACTTTACCTTGCGTCGAAGTTCCTTATGCAGATTGAAATCTCCAGCAGCATTGCGATAGGGTTGAGTAGGTACTCCTGCCGAGTTTATCGGTGTAGGTGTATCTGGTATGTTGCTGCTGAAGAGTTGATCCATTATGTAAGTGGCAATCTTAGTGAAGGCACAAACGCATTCTCCCCAACTCTACGAATACCCACAACATACTTAGCAGTGAAGTACTCCCCAGGTTGTGGGATAATATAATTGAACTTAATTATTTGCCAGAGTGGACAGAGGTAGAAGGCATGCTCTAAGTCTTCGGTTCCTTTAGCGTACAACTTGCAAAGAAGACGAGGAGTGTACAACTGACAGAGAGTTTCAATTTCTTGAACTGTGCCAATACTTTCGTATAAATTAGCAGGATCGTCGATACATTGGAAACCTTCTGCTTCCAGTTGCTCTTTCAACCTTGCTTGTTTTTGGCACTCGTAGGAGAAGGCGTCCATAGGAGTTTGATCGGAGTTTTCTGTTTCAAACATTATTTTACCCTCTCTTCAAGTTGTTTGTACAATTTAACTCTTGCCGCAGCCCTGTACTTTTCAGCACGATCTGGAGAGTAGTGTTTGTCCTCAATCCATGAGTCACAAACTGTGGTATCCACATTGAGAAGTCGTTTTGAGTCTCTCTCGTCAAGTTCCTCAAGCAACTCCTGACCTTCCACCTGCAACTCCTCACAGGCGTGTCGCATGTTCTCCCAGTTCTCAATAACATAATTCGCAGAACCCCCAATCTTAAACCCATCTCTCATAACCAAACGTTCCATGATATCTTTAATCACTTCCGATGTGGTTATGTTTCCAGGATTTCTCCCAAACTGCTCAAAGTAAGTTACAGCCTTCTTAACAGACTCCCAACGAATTTCCCGAAACCCTTGGTAATAATGAGTTGAAGGTCTCCCTGCTTCCTCCCACAAAGTTTTCATTTGTGTCATCATTCGAAGTCCTGAAGGATCCACACCAAGAAAGTAGAAGTGTTCAAGACATTCCTGAAGCATTTGAGGGGTCAACTCAGGTATTTCAGACTCACCTGTTCTCATCATCCACGAGAATGCCATACCGTTAACAAGCGCCTGCGTGACATCAGCCTTGAAGCGGATGCGCTGGCGTGTCGTCCAGTACCTGACCTCGACCTGGAGGCGATTAATTGATGGGTCCTTAGTGTCGTTGATAACTTCCCAAAACCTGTCTGTTGCTTGCCGAAAACACCACAGATAGAGTGCCTCCGGACTGACTCCGAGCTTGTTTGCCAGATACGGGATGTGTGCGCGTGGGCGAAGATCAGGCGAGCCTTCCGAGAGAGTTCCCTCCAAACACTCACGGTTCTTAGCAACCTCGTACTCTCGGTAGGTGGAGATGATTTTGATTCTGTCGATAATTCCTGGATCAAGGTCATAAGCAAATTTTGAATTCCAGTCATTGCTGTTCACAAGGATAACGGTTTTAGGCCAGATTTGTTCCGCATTTTGGAATTTCTCCTCAACTTGGAATAAACCATTCGTGATAAGGATCTTCGTCTCTTCTGCAGCAAGAAACTTTTTAAGTGATGCTAAACTTGTATCATCTTTGTAACTAATGTCACTCAGTGCTGCAGACTTGAGTCCGAAACGATCCTCTGTAGACTTGAAAGTATGAGTGACAAAACCACACCGTTGCAGAGCAGCGGTTAACCCATTGAATAGTGTTGACTTTCCAAGTCCAGCATCCTTGCCAACAATCACACCGGCCATACGTGCTGTGTGATCAACAGGTTGAGTACGACCAGGAGGTAGGTGATTACTTCGACCCACACCAACTCTACCAAGTATTAAACGAAGCATTTCACGTTCTGCTTCGGGAAATATGGTAAACACATCCTCAAATGTAACCTTGTGTAGAACAGGGTCAAACCAGTCTCGATCAGGCACCCAGATACGAGGATTCAATACAATCTCACCCCCGAGTTTACCTGCAGGATCAAAAGAGTGTCCGTAGTTAAGTGTCTGGTGAATATTTTTCGCTTGGTTGATCTTCCTCATCTTGAGCATTCGCTCAGCGAAACTTTGCAGATCGCTATCCCCTGCTTTGGGGCGATACATCGGAGCCCAAAACTCTTTTACTTTTTCATCACCACAAGAGAAGAACACAGCCTCCATGTCTCGATAGTGTTGGTCTGTGGAGATGTCTTGGAGTGGTCGAAAGGCATGGTGATAAGTAATACCTTTAACATCTGGTGGAGACTGTGGTGTCAGCACCTTGTGTTTAACATGCTCACCGGCTTCGTCAAGTTCAACTGTGAACCCACCTTGTCGTAAAAGTGCTATCCCTGCACTGTAGAGTTCACTAACTCGGATCGGTGACTTTTCATCTTCTTTCTTTGGCTTTGCACCAAACTTTTGAGCTTTCTTTCGCTCACTTACTTTTTCGAGGATTTCAACTTCTTGTTTCGTTGAACCCACATTGCCTGAGAAAGGATCGGACATAGATTGGTTTGGATAGTTGTTTCCGTTTAAATTATAACACAAAGGGGCTGAGAGTAACTCTCCCAACCCCAATGAATAGATAGACTAGACTCAGAAGTCGAGTGCAAAAGCCTCGGGATCTTCTGCGAAAGTTACACACTTAAGCATACACTTTGCAGTAGGGAATCCATTATACTCACCGTGTTCAATCACACGAAGGGTAGCAGGTGTTTCCCGATTGATCACAGGCTCAGCAGCTAGTGTCTTCTTGAGAGCATTGTTTGGTTTCACAATCGCCCAGTCAGAAACTTCGGTTTCCACATCAACCCACTCGCCATCAACTTGAGCGCGAACAGGAGCTGTGAAGGCTTCGGTTACTTTGACTTGCAGGAAGTAGTCAGTGCCATATGCACCACCTTCCTTTACACGATATGTAGTTACCTCGTAGTCTCCGATTGGTAAGTGTGCAACTTTAACGAAAGGTCCTTGCAGACGATCGCCAGAGTTTGCATTTTCACCACGCTTGGAAAGATCGGAAGCTACTTGCAGTTTTTCTGCAATCGCTTCAGGGTTCTCGTCAAGCAGCAGATCGAGTAGATCCGCAGACACTTTGTCTTCGTAGTCAACAGACCGAATAGGAATAGGTAGAGTATACAGTGTACCGTCAGCCGAGACTGCAACAGAGAGAACAGGTTCGGTGTACTTACCGACTGTTTCCTCTTTGAACGCAAACTTGGTACCCTTTGCAGCATTAGCTACAGTGATTTTACCAGGACTGACAATAAGGGGGATATCCCGATCACCCCAACGTATCACCAAACCTTTCTCCTCAGTTGAGAAGACGGTTGGAGAGTAGAGACGTTTGAAAATGCCATTGGCATCAGCTCGCACAGTGAAGGTTGAACTTTCACCAGCGAAGTCTTCACCTGTTAAAGCAGTGAAGATAGCACTAAGCCCTTTTTGATAAGTTTCGGGCAAAGCACGATTTGGAATATCTGTGTAAGCACGAGTGTAGGTTTTTGACTCCAACCGAGCTCGATTACGATCATCGAGAGCAGGTGAAATCTTGAAAGTTGAAATAGCCATGGTTAATTTGATCTTTGGAAAGTCAAGCGCGACTCCTCGGTCTATTCCGAGGCACTTGAACACTACTATTGTACCCTTTTCGAGACAGTGTAAACCTCGGAGGTTTAAGCTTCCCCGTATCGGTCGTTATAGTATTTCACCTCGGCAGCTTCTTTTGCTGCGGCAGCTTCTTTTGCTTGTGAGTTTTCAACTGGTGTGCTACTTTGTTGCAAAGGATAAACCCAGGCATACTTGTCCCAGTTCTCAAGTGAGGCACCTTCCCCAATCAGGTTTATTGACTTTGCATATTCCATGAACTTGTCTGAGTTCTTTTTACTCATCGGGGTTCCAACACCATAAACCCGAGATGCTTGAATACCAATATCTACTTTACCATCACTCTGGTTATAGTCAACTGACTTAACAATCCAGTCTTCCATGTAGTCTCCCTTGTAGGAGGGAATGTATAGAATATCGTGTGGTTTAATTCCGAGGAGTGCAGGAACCATGTAGGTACTCATGCTAAGAGAGGAGGAATTCTCTTCGTTCAGAAGATTTTGTTTTGACACCTGATCAGGATTGTCGGCATTTCCAATACCGGGACTTGATCGTCCATTTGCTGTACCCAGGGGTGCAGCTGTTGGAGTTTGTGTGTTCGAGGTTTGATCTTGAGGTTTTGCTGGTGCTTTTTTAGTGAACCTACCCAACTCGTCACGAGGTGGCAATGCTCGTGTTTGTGTGCTTGGGTTATCAGTGTTTGTTTGTTGTGGTGCTTTCCACTCAACATTTCTTGAGATGGTTTGTATTGTCGAAGGACCAAGTAAGTATCCATATCTTTCTTTTGGGTCAGGACTTGACCCAGCTGGTATGTCTGTTACACCGTTTTTTACTACACCCTCCTTATCCCAAGTGAAAGGAGTGTAGATAACAACATTTGTTTTACTGATGTTATTTGGATAAGCCATATTTCCATTTTGCTGTGCGAGATTAGCCAAATAACTTCCAAAAACAGTGTCAACTGCGTAATCTGTACTCAGTTTTGCTTTTTTCATATCTGCCAGTGCTTTGGTTGTGTATTGTACAATGCCTGGATACCCTTCAAGACCGTAAGCCTTAATGGCGTTTTCAACTCCTTGGATAAAAGAAATTCCCTTCCCAGTTGTATCAGCTTGTGCTACATTTCTTTGATTTGAGTTTATCAGTCCGGCCAACTCTGATTGCATTTTCACTGTGATTGACATGTCGTTCCCGTAGGAAATCGACTGACCTGACCAAACGAATATAAAAGAAATATACTTCCCGCCAGGATAGAAAAAGTCAATTTTAATTTGATCTGCCATTCGTTCCTTGTTGGATAGGAAACTTTCATAAAGAGCCATTCCAGGTCCAGTTGGATCCCACTTCATCGTTGCAGTAGGTCCCTGAGTTTCTCCAGCCAGATTTACGTCAACGTCATAGACTGCCGGTTGACCTGGTGGAAAGTTTTCTTTTCCGTCATAAGCAGATAGGTTAATTTTTCCCCAGAAAACACGAACGCGAGCTTGAAGTAAGAATGCCATTGTTTATACAAAGATACTAGAGGTACGTGCGTCAGAAACCCACTCTGACATTTTTGCAACAACGATTGCTGCAAGAGCATTTGCATCTTGTCCAGGTTGTTGATTGATTGTGATTGGGGCATTAATTGATGTTGGTCCTGCATTTGACTGGTTAAGTTCTCTCATCATTCTCTCTGTTTCCAATTTGCGCTGCATCATTCGATAACCAACCCCTGTTCCTAACTCATTCATTGTTGGTTTTTGACCAGGTTTTAACTTGGGAGGTTTCTTACCACCTAGACCATCAAACAATCCAGCAAGTTCTCCAGTATTTGAAGTTACTGATTTTACATTGAATGGTGAAACTTTATTTTCCCAGTTAACTGCATCTTTCTGATTGGGTTTCTTACCTGCCAGACCATCAAATAACCCCGCAAGTTCTCCAGTATTTGAAGTTACTGATTTTACATTGAATGGTGAAACTTTATTTTCCCAGTTAACTGCATCTTTCTGATTGGAAAAGAGCGCGGGGTTTCCTGCACCAAGTGCGTAGGCAACATGAACATGGTTATAATGAGCGGCTTGAGCATAGGGAGCCACTTGCTGCCCATTTTTAATACTAAATCCTAAGGGAGTGTAGATGAGTTCTTTCAGACTAGATCCGTATTTGGCAGCTAGGGCACGAGCAAATTGCAACATTTGAGGTGTAGGACCAGTACCATTACTATAGTCCCTAGCCCTATTAGCTCCATGCCAACCAGGATCGCCCGGACGGTAACCGCTAGTCAATTGTAATCCAGCACCTGCTGCCATACCTGTGAAGGCATCTACACCACCTCCCACAGATGCAGATCCAAGAGCACCTGGCATTCCACCTCCGCCGCTGGTCTTGATTGCAACCATTAACTGTTGTTGCCCTGCAAGTTGTGCCTGAGTGGATTTCAGAATAGCTTGTTGTGTTTGCATTGCTGCTTGTTTTTGTGCAGAGACAATTGACTGGTCTCCTTGTGCAGTTGTTTGAGCGAGTGCAGTGAAACCTTGAGTGATTGTCGATGCTGTGCGTTGTGCTGCCCCAAAGATAGCTTGCACAAGACCTTCCATTCCTAAACCACCTGCTGCAGGAATGACTGTTTCAGAACTGTTTGCAATGACTAAGTTTGAGCCTGAGGGCTTGTTTCTCATTTCGGAAGCTATTGCGCTTGACAATGGTCTCGGGGTTCTGACTTTTCCGTCATATTTCATCATACCTTTGGCCTCTTTACTTGGGCGCATTGGGGGAATGGCGTTTTTGTTTTCTGCCCGGTATCCTGCACTTACTTGGTTCTGATCGTTGATTTTTATTTGATCAACTTTTCGTGCTAATGCGGCTGCAACCTCCTGCATACTTACCTTTGCTACATTGAGTGAAAATGCACTTTGAATGGTGAGAGGTAATTTGGACGCTGCAGCTGTTAGTTGGGCTTCTTGTGTTTTTACTACGGCAGCGGCTTTACTTGCTTCCTTCTCCCATGGCGCTATTAGTTTCTTAAAAACGTCTGGGTCCAGCTTTTGATTGGTGTAAAGCGCCTGCATTTCCTCAAAGTTAGCATTTGCTTTTTTAAATTTCTCGTAGGCAACATTTCGTTCAAGATATTCCTTATTGAACAATTGAACCAAAGTGTTGGAAGCATACCCCAAGGCGTTAAATCTCGTCTTAACGTCAGCTGCGTTTCCATAGTTATTTTGAAGGTCAGGTAGTCCGTACTTATTTGTTAGGTCTGATTTAGAAGCAGCTTGCAGTTGTAGTTCAGCCGCTTCTTTTTGAACTGCAGCTGCGTACTCTTGTTTTCTTCCTTGACCTGTAAAAGCGTCATGAATAGCATTTCCAGCCATACTCCCGAGTACACCACCCGCGACAGTACCGATGGGTCCAAGAGCAGAACCAACAGTTGCACCAATTATAGAACCTGCAGCACCAGAAAGAGCTTTAGCGGTACTTTGGCCTGTGGCTTTTGCGAGAGCAAAGTCAATTGCACCACCTGCTATTGCACCACCTGGTACAAACTTTGCAACTTTACCAGCCTGTGCGATACCTGGTATTTTAGCTAGAATTGCACCAAGTCCTTGTACACTTGCTTTGACAGCTTCTTTTGCTGGAATAAGAGCAGTTCCTGCTGCACTTCTAGCACCCCGCATAGCGGCAGTTGGCCCAAAGAAACCTCCTACACCCCCGCCACCACGACCTCCACCAGCACCTCCCCTTCCTCTACCCCCGCCCCTGCCAATACCACCCGTAAGTGCCCTTTCCATCAAAGCAGTAGACGCAGCACCAATTAAAGCGGGAGCCAGAGCCAAGCCTAAACCTGTAAGCGCCACCATTGGCATTTCTTTGATTACAGTTGCAAAGGCTGAGAAGAACATCTTCAGCAGCTGAACAAAAATATTCTGAATTGCGTCAAAACCCCCAGCTTCTTTGAAACCCCGACCAAAACCAGGACCAAGGTCAGTGCCAAGGCCGTCTGCAAGCGAGGACATTAAAGTTGAAAGTTCTTTAAAAACAGTGCCAATTG
>Ga0247843_1009007_pt1 | contig 11311 bp, 10 predicted proteins | sample LaCruzMarch2017__FD_192420 | JGI IMG/M metagenome (GOLD analysis project Ga0247843, IMG submission 192420) | Freshwater microbial communities from meromictic Lake La Cruz, Castile-La Mancha, Spain - LaCruzMarch2017_8m | ecosystem: Environmental > Aquatic > Freshwater > Lake | place: Spain...
TTCTGGATATATTTATAAGCACCTTGAATACCGCTATCGCTCCATTGAATATCGCGATCTGGAGGACTGTCCGATAATATAAACCATCTTACCGCATCGGAGCCATAAATTTTTATAATATCATCCGGATCTACAATATTTTTCTTTGATTTTGACATTGCCTGGCTGTCACCCTTTAAAACTTTTAATTTATTATCTAAAAAATATTTTCCATCCTCAAATTTTACATCCTTTGGAAAGACCCAGTCGCCTTTTTCAGTTTTAAAGGTTGGATGACAAACCATGCCTTGAGTAAAAAGATTTTGAAATGGCTCTGAAAATTTAAATTTAAATTCATCTTTTAAAGCAAGGGTAAAAAATCTTGAATACAAAAGATGCAAAATTGCATGTTCCACACCGCCAATATATTGATCAACGGGCATCCAATAATTAATATCCTCTTTATTAAAAGGGTAATTTTGTTCAAGGGGCGAACAAAATCTTAAAAAGTACCAAGAGGAATCTACAAAGGTATCAAGGGTATCCGTTTCACGAATGGCCTTCATGCCAGTCTCTGGGCACTTTGTATATTTCCAGGTTGGATGATTTTCTAAAGGGTTTCCAGGTTTGATAAAATCAATGTCTTCAGGAAGAGTAACGGGCAAATCTTTTTCAGGAACAGGAATGATTTTACCATCCTCTCGGTAAAGAATTGGGATAGGGCAACCCCAATATCTTTGCCTTGATATTCCCCAATCTTTTAATCTGTAAATTGTTTTAGAGTTTCCAACTCTTTTATCTTCAATAATTTTTATTATTTTTCTCTTCGCTTCACTAACATTTAGATCATTTAAAAAATCAGAATTAATTATAAAACCATCATCTACATAAGCCTCATCTTTAATTTTTATGTCTTGAGATTTAACCGGCGATACAACAGGCAAAACATCTAATTTATATTTCAAGGCAAATTCTAAATCTCTTTGATCGTGGGCAGGACAGCCATAAATTGCACCTGTGCCGTAATCCATAAGTATGAAATTACTTACATAAATTGGCAGTTTTTTATCTTTAATAAATGGGTGATGGACAAAATAAGGAGTTTTAAAACCTAATTTTTCATTTTTTGATAAGGAAGATTCAATTGCGATATTTTTAAGTGCTTCACTTTTAAATTTTAAAAAATTTTCATCATTTTCAAAAAATTTAGTGAAAGGATGATCAGGAGCAATAGCAATAAATGATGCACCAAAAATTGTATCCGGTCGAGTTGTAAAAATTCTTATTTTTTCTTTATTATTAGTTAAAAAATCAATTTCACATCCAACAGATTTTCCAATCCAGTTTTTTTGCATTAACTTAACTTTTTCAGGCCAACCATTTAGATTTTCAAGGGATTCTAAAAGTTCATCTGAGTATTTTGTAATATTTAAAAACCACTGACTTAATTTTTTTTTCTCAACAATTGCTCCAGATCTCCAGCCCTTACCATCAATGACTTGCTCATTTGCAAGTACCGTCTGATCGATGGGATCCCAATTTACATAGCTTTCTTTTTTATAAACTAAACCTTTTTTAAAAAAGAATGAAAAAAGTGATTGTTGTTGTTTGTAATAATTTTCATCACAGGTCGAAACTTCTTTATCCCAATCAATAGAAAGACCAAGGCGTTGTAATTGACTTTTCATAACTTTAATATTTTTTTTAGTCCAAACCCCAGGATGTAATTTATTTTGAATGGCTGCATTTTCAGCAGGAAGACCAAAAGCATCCCAACCCATGGGATGAAGAACATTATGTCCATTTAGTCTTTTATAATTAGCTATAACATCGCCTAAAGTATAATTTCTAACATGGCCCATATGGATGTTGCCCGATGGATAAGGAAACATTTCAAGACAATAAAATTTTTTACCTAAATTTTTTTTTGTTTTAAATACTTGATTTTTTTCAAAGAATAATTGCCATTTATTTTCAACGACTAAAGGATTATAATTTTCCATCCTTTAAAAACTATTTTTTTTCTTTTTTGGCTTCTTCAATTTTTAAAGTACGAGCCGAAGCAATGATGCTATCCTTAATAGAATTTGCAAAGTTTTGATCAAGCGTAGAATTTGAACAACGCTCTATAGTTTCACAAGCTTTTTTATGAGCAGTTATTTTGATTGAATCTGCTCTTAATTCGTTGTTTAAAAATTGAACTGAAATTTTTATTTGTTCTTTTGGATTATTAGTTTGTGAGTACCAATCGTAAATAATAACTCCGCCAGTATAATCAGCGTTAAGCAAAGGTAAAAAATCTAATGATTTAAGAGTTGCTCTCCAAAGAATATTAGATGTGGCAAAGTCAACAGTTGTTGAAGAAGTTTTTCTATTATTTATATCCCCAAATATACCGCCACCTTTGTCTGCAGCATTTCTTGCTCTCTTGAAAGCATCAACTTCCCCGCCGACAGTATCTTTTCCAGTTACGGGATCAATTTTATTTGATGTACAAGATAAAATTAACAAGAAAGATGTAATTATTAAATATATTCTAAATTTCATGTAATTTTAGAGTTTATATCATAAATACAGATAATATAGCATTTTTTATGTTGCATAAATATCACATTAAATTGGAAAAAAACTTGTTTAATAAAATAACAATGATTTTACAACAATATTTGTTAAAAACTTCATCAAATCTAATAGCTAACTATTAGATCAAACAAACAATAAAGGAAAACAAATGACAAATAAACTTCGTCTGTCGACGGCGATCATTGGTTCTTTAGCTGGTTTAGGTTTATCTGCAGCAGTTGCACAAACAACTGTATCAGGTAACGTAGCTATGGGATATATGGCGACATCAACTGACAACACAAACAAAACTGGTTCTTGGTCAGGTGTGACAAAAGAAACTCAAATCAACGTTGGTACTAAAGGTAAATTAAACAATGGCATGAATTATGCTGCTGGTTTCTCTATCGAAATGGACGGTCCTGATGTATCTGGTACAGATATGTTCGCAGAAGGTAACTACATTGAAATTAATTCTGGTGACACTACCCTTTCGGTTGGTGCTGACAGAATAAATAACCCTGATAGACACCCAACTAATGCTGTTGGAATTGGTTACATTGGTCAAGATGGTTTAGGAACTGGATTAGCACAGGCTGATGCTGCTGGCACACGTTCTATCTATCCATTACACGGTTCAATTTACAGCTTTTTTGGAGCAGGATTAATTCAAAAAGTTGGAAATGGTAATCTATCTGTTTACTATGTACCACAAACAAATAGCACGGGAGCTCTAAATGATATCGGCAATGGAGCTACTGCTGCAGCTGCTTTCCAAACATCAGCAACAAATTCTGGTGATGCATTGGAAATCGGTTACAATGGTGATTTAGGTGTAAAAGGTTTAACTGCTCAAGCGTTCTATACAACAGGAGACAAGCGAGCTGAAAAAAATATTTCAGATAAAAAAATTAAGACAACAAATCTTGCATTATCTTACAATGTAGGACAAATAACTTTATCTGGTCAGCATGTAAGAACTGTAGGTTTACAGAGTGGTCATAATCAAGCTACTGCTTCGTTTGGAAGTAATGGTGCTCTTGGTGAAGAACTTACTGGAAAATCTATTGGTCTTGCGTACGCTGCTGCCAAAGATTTATCGTTTGGTTTAACTTACGCTAAAGCTGATTCAGACGCTGTTCTTTCAGTAAATACAGAAAAAACTTTTATTGCTTCTGTTGGATATAGCTTAGGCGCTGTTGGTGTTAAGGCACAATATTCTGATGTATCAGACTATGCTGGTCTAGCTAACAACGACGGAAAAACAGCTAAAATTTTAATGTTTACAAGCTTTTAATTAGTTTTTTATAATTAAAGTTTTAAAATTAAATTTAAACCCACCCAACTATTCGTTGGGTGGGTTTTTTTGTTTCCAACTTTTAAATGCCACTTCTCTTTTATTAACAATATAAACTTTATTTATATTACTTTGATTTATTCCAGACAGAGGAATAGGTTTATATTTCCAGTCCCTACTAATTAATTTAAATTTTATTATCCCCAAGGTTTTATTTATAGAATACTTTTCATTATAAAAGATCGGAGATAAGAAAATTTTTTTACATTTTTGTGATATTTTTTTGTAGCATTCTAATTGATTATGGACGCTCCCCAATATTGTAAATTCTTTTTTATAAGTAAAATTATGCAACATGCTATTATAATTCTTAGTTAAATAAACTCCATTAGCTTTAAATTTAATTGCTAATCGAATATTATTAGTTATATAAAATTTAAGATTTTTTTTGTTACAGAATTTCTTAATATTAATTAAATCTTGTATATTATAAATAGATTCATTTTGATTAAGATAAATCAAAGAAACATTGTTAAACTTAGATATAATGCTTATTGTGCTTTCGTTAATTTGATCAATAAAATAGTATGCTGTTAAATTTTTTTTATTAAACATATTAATGAACGTTTTAGAAAATTATCAAAAAATAATTAATAACATAATAAGTATTTCTTCCAAAGCTAACCTAGTAGTTGTTTGTAAAAATCAACCAATGGATAGAATTAAAATATTATTAGATCAAGGGCATGTTCATTTTGCCGAAAATAGAGTTCAGGAAGCAGAAATGAAATGGTCTGGCCTTAATCAAAAAAATATACAACTTCATTTGATAGGTGGTTTGCAATCAAATAAGGCCAAACAGGCATTTAAAATATTTAATTATATTCACTCTTTAGATTCTGAAAAATTAGCTAAAACTTTTTCTATTTTAGAGGCTACTAATCACAAAAAAATTAAATATTTTATACAAGTTAATATTGGAGATGAATTGCAAAAAAAAGGTATAAATATTTCCCAAGTTTCAGATTTTGTAAATTATTGTGTGAATGATTTAAAATTAAATATTTTAGGATTGATGTGCATCCCTCCAGTTTCAGAATCTCCAGAGTCCTATTTTTTAAAATTAAAAGAATTAAATACTAATAATAATCTGAAAGATCTTAGTATGGGCATGTCAAATGATTTTGAAATAGCTATTAAATGTGGATCAACTTTTGTAAGAGTTGGGTCTTCCATATTTAGGTAATTTTTTTATTGAATCTTTATTCTGGTATTTTTTTTAATATTAGCCAATAAAATTAATAAATCTTTTTTTGTTAAAGCTATACATCCAGCTGTTTTATTAAATTTTTTTTTAGCAATATGAACAAATATAGCACTTCCTTTATTCTTAATAATTGGATCGGTATTATAATTTAATACGATTAAAAGATCGTAAATACTATCTGTTCTGTATAGCTTCTCATAACTTCCCTCAAAGGGAAGCCTTATAAGTTTATTATAAAATTTACTTTTTGGATCGTCACACCATCCAAAATTTTTTTTGATTTTAATTTTATTTAATTTCGTTTTAATTTTTTTAATTTTATCTTCTCTATAAAAAACGGTCAATAATTTGAAAGTCCCTCTAGGAGTTATGTTGTCGCCCTCTCTTAATTTTTTTTTAATACCTGCTTTTCCTATTGAGCAACGGAATTTAAAATTTTTATACTTTAAACTTTCATTTTTTTTTACAATAATCATAACAAATGTATTATATATTTATTTATGAGTAATATTCACCTGCATATTATTGGCTCCGAATCGTTTTGTAATTTGTTAACTGAATTAGATTTTAATTATAGTATTAGCTTCGACAAAAACATTACAAATAATAATAAAAAAGACCCAATAGTTAGAATTATTTTTGTTGAAAAACTTCAATTAAAAGAGATTAAAAAATATATTTTAGAAAATGTTCCAACTATTTTTTTATTTAATGACAGAAATTTTTTAATAAAAAATAAATTAGATTTATTAGAATTTCATGTTTCTTTACTAGTTCCTATAGAAATTTTATCATTTAGAGAAATATTAAATATTCTACTTACAAAATATAATTTCTTTAAAAAATCCAAAATTATTATTAATGGTTATGAAATTGATTCCAATCAAAGAGTTATTATGAAAAATGGGATTAAGACTAAGCTTACAGAAAAAGAGTTAGAATTAATTTTAGTATTAAATAATAATAATGGTTCACAAAAATCTTTCCTATTAAAAAATGTATGGAACCACAGTTCAGATCTAGAAAGTCATGCTTTTGAAACTCACTTACATCGGTTAAGAAAAAAAATAGATAAGTCTTTTATGGATAAAAAATTTATTATAGAAAAGAATTCTTTGTATTATCTGGCTCAGTAAATTAATAATTTACTCTAGTCTAGCTCCTATTTTTTGAATGACCTTTGAAGCAAGTAAGGAACCAGTCGCTAAACATTTTTTAATCTCACATTGATCTAAATATTCTTTTAAAAATCCAGCAGCAAATAAATCACCAGCCCCGGTAAGGTCTAATATTTTATCAACTTTTACACTATCGCAATTTATAATTTCATTATTTTTAATGGCTACACTTCCGTTTTCACTTCTAGTAATAACTATTAATTTATTAAACTCTTTGAGTTGATTTACAGAATCTAATAGATTTTTTTTATTTGTTAATTCGTTTATTTCGTATTCATTGCCTATTAGTATATCTAGATCATTTTTAAGTAGATTATAAAAATCTTGTTTATGTCTAGTTACACAAAATATATCAGACAAACTCATTGAAATTTTTACTCTATTTTTCTTTGCTAAGTTTATTACGTGTTTAAACATTTTCTCACTTATTCCTTTGTCCCAAAGATATCCTTCTAAAAAAATTAATTCATGTTCTGTAATATTTTTTTCATTTATATCGTCTTCCGAAAGATGGGATGATATTCCAAGGTAAGTGCACATTGTTCTTTCAGAATCAGGGGTAATTAAAATAATAGAGGCGCCCGTAGGTAGTTCTTCATTTTTTTTTATATAAGGAAATTTTACATTTATATCTTCAAGACTTTTTTTGTATATCTCTCCAAAACTATCAGAATTAATTTTTCCAATAAATGATGGATTTCCTTTAAGAAAAGCAATTCCAGACATCGTATTAGCAACAGAACCGCCTGCTACAATTTTTTCAATTTTAATATTTTTTTTAAGATCTTCAAATTCAGATTTATTAATAAGTTTCATAGAACCCTTAATAAAGTTTCTTTTTATTAAAAATTCATCATCTACTTTTGCAAGCACATCAACAATTGCATTGCCAATTCCTAATATTTTTTTATTCATTTTTTCCTTTGTATAGGCAAACTTTATTGATTACACATATTTTACATAATGGATTTCTAGCCTTACAGGTATATCGTCCATGCAAAAGTATTAAATGATGGGCTTTTTTAATGTATTTTTTAGGTAAAATTTTTAAAAGTTGATCTTCGACTTGTTCGGGATTTTTTCCATTAGAAAGACCCGTTCTATTGGCAACTCTGAAAACATGCGTATCTACAGCGATAGTTGGTTTATTAAATACTTCATTTAAAACCACGTTTGCTGTTTTTCTGCCAACACCAGGAAGAAGTATTAGATCCTCAAGGTTATTTGGAACCTTACTTTGATGTTTTTCTAATAAAATTTTAGATAAATAATATAAATTTTTAGCTTTGTTATTAAACAGCCCTATACTTTTAATAAGATTTCTTATTTTATTTATTCCAAGTTTTGCAAAATGTTTTGGGGCGTAATATTTTTTATATATACTTTTAGTAACGTTGTTTACATTAAGATCGGTACATTGCGCTGAAAGAACGACAGAAGTTAATAAAGTAAATTGATTTCTATACTTCAAGGATGTTTTGGGATTTTTTATTGATTTATTTAATAATTTTATAAGTTCAAAAGCTTTATCTTTATTAAGAAGTGTCAAAAATAGTTTAAAAATTTTATAAATTTATTTTAATTTAAACATATCTTGCATATTAAATAAGCCCTTATTTTTTTTGCTTATCCATATTGCAGCTTTTAAAGCTCCGTCAGCAAAAAGCTCTCTGGAAAAAGCAGTGTGTGTTAATTCTATATTTTCTATTTTATTATTAAAAACAACAGAATGTTTGCCAATTGTATTTCCTTTTCTTGTAATAAAGAAATTAACTTTATTTCTTTGTAATTTACCATTTTTATTTAAAAATACTTTTCCCTTCATTGATTCTAATTTTTTATTTTTACCTTTTGAAATTGCACTTGCTAACATCAATGCTGTTCCTGATGGGTAATCAACTTTTTTTCTATGATGATCATCGTTAACTCCAATGTGATAATCATTAGGAATTTTTTTCGAAAGGATATTTACAATATATTCTAGAAGATTAATACCCAAGCTCATGTTGCCAGATTTAAATATAGCAATTTTTCTTGAATAGTTTTTAATTAAATTATTTTGTTGTTTAGTAAAACCAGTTGTCCCAATTACAACTTTCTTTTTTAATTTTGTAGCATAATTCAGAATTTCAAGAGAAGATTTAGGTCTTGAAAAATCAATAATAATATCGGTTTTTTTAAAGACCTCTAGGTTATTTTTTTGTGTCTTAATTCCATTTACAATCTTTCCAAATTTTAGATCGGTTAAGCTGAATAATTTTAGATTTTTATTTTTGGATATTCTTTTAATAAGAATTTTCCCCATTCTTCCAAGAGCGCCAGTGATTGTGATGTTAATTTTTTTCATTAGTTGCCGCTCCAAAATTTTTTAGCTTTATTTATAAAATTTTTTATTTCTGAGTCGTTATTCAAATCTTCTAAAGATTTAAATTTTTCGAGCAAGTCTTTTTGCTCTTTTGACAAAGATTCAGGAATTATTACATTTGTTTCTAGATATAAATCTCCATAATTATCACTTCTTATAATAGACATACCTTTACCTCTGAGTCTAAACTGTTTTCCAGATTGCGTTCCTGCAGGAATTTTAACTTTTGATTTACCACCATCAATAGTTGGAACATCTATTTCAACACCAAGCGCAGCATCAGTCATTGATATGGGCAATTTATAGTATAGATTTTCTTCAGATCGTTGAAAAATCTTATGTTTTTCAATTGTTATAAATACATAAAGATCACCATTGGATCCACCTCTATAACCCGCGTCGCCTTTACCAGACAATCTCATTTGTGTTCCATCATCTACACCTTTTGGAATTTGAATTGAGAGATTTTTTTTTGTTTTAGTTGCACCAGATCCTTTACAATCTTTACAGGGATTAGAAAGCATTTCACCATCTCCCGCGCAATCAGGGCATGTTTGTTGTAGAGTAAAAAAACCTTGTTGCATTCTTACTTTTCCATGTCCATCACAAGTAGAACATTTTTTTGGTTTTGAACCAGGTTCTGCTCCACCCCCAGAACATTTTTCACATTTTTCATTTGAAGATAAATTAATAGTTTGTTTTTTTCCAAGATAAGCCTCTTCTAAAGTTATTTCTAAATTAATTTTTAAATCGGACCCGCGATTAGATCTTGATTTTTTAGAGCTCCTCCCACCACGACCTGAGCCCATGAAGTCGCCAAAAAAATCATCGAAGATGTCAGAGAATGCGCCAGATTCAAAACCACCAAAATCAAAACCTCCAGCTCCTCCTTCAAATGCAGAATGTCCAAACTGATCGTAGGAAGATTTTTTCTTTGGATCAGACAAAACTTGATAAGCTTCAGATGCTTCTTTAAATTTTCCCTCAGCAGTTTTGTCTCCCTGATTTCTGTCAGGGTGATATTTCATTGCAAGAGATCTGTAGGCTTTTTTGACTTCTTCAGGAGTTGATTTTTTGGTTACACCAAGAATATCATAATAGTCTTTTTTGGACATAATGACTTAGGGGCGAAACCAGTTATAAATGGATTAGCCGTTCTTTTTGTTATCGTCTTTTACTTCTTCAAATTCGGCATCAACTACGTCTTTTTTATTATCAGGCTTAGTATCTGTCTTTTCAGCACCCGCAGTATCTTGTTGGGCTTTATATATGGCCTCACCTAACTTCATAGAAGAAGTCATTAATTGTTGTGTTTTAGTTTTAATATCTTCAGTTTTGTCGGATTTAATGGCTTCTTTTAAATCCTCCATATCTTTTTCAATCGCTTTTTTGTCGGCTTCTGAAATTTTACTTCCGTGTTCTTTTAAGCTTTGTTCAGTTGAAGCTATCAAAGAGTCAGCGTGATTTTTTGCATCAACTTCTTCTCTTTTCTTTTTATCAACCTCTTTATTAGCCTCAGCTTCTTTAACCATTTTTTGAATCTCTTCATCGGTTAAGCCACCTGAAGCTTGAATTTGAATTTTTTGTTCTTTCCCGGTTCCTTTATCTTTTGCAGAAACGTTAACAATTCCATTTGCATCAATATCAAATGTAACTTCAATTTGAGGAACGCCTCTTGGGGCTGGAGCAATACCTGTTAATTCAAAATTACCAAGTAATTTATTATCATTTGCCATTTCCCTTTCCCCCTGGAAAACTCTAATGGTTACCGCTGGCTGATTATTTTCCGCAGTTGAAAATACTTGGCTTTTTTTAGTTGGGATGGTTGTATTTTTATCAATTAATCTTGTAAATACGCCGCCTAAAGTTTCTATACCTAAAGATAAAGGAGTAACATCAAGAAGAAGAACATCCTTTACATCTCCTTGTAATACTCCCGCTTGAACAGCTGCACCTAAGGCAACAACTTCATCAGGATTCACACTTTGATTAGGCTCTTTACCAAAGAAACTTTTTACAGTCTCAACAACTTTTGGCATTCTTGTCATTCCACCAACAAGAATAACCTCATTAATTTCAGATGCTGTATAACCTGAATCTTTTAATGCAATTTTGCAAGGCTCAATTGTCTTTTCAATTAATTTTGCAGTTAAAGCTTCTAATTTTGCCCTTGTGATTTTCATGTTCACATGTTTTGGACCCGTTTTATCTGCAGTAATGAATGGTAAATTTACCTCTGTTTGTGCAGAAGAAGATAATTCAATTTTAGCTTTTTCAGCAGCTTCTCTAATTCTTTGCAAAGCTAACTTGTCAGTTTTTAAATTAATTCCACTTTCTTTTTTAAATTCTTCAATAATGTAATCTGTAACTACCGCATCAAAATCATCTCCACCTAAAGAAGTATTTCCATTTGTAGATTTAACTTCAAAAACTCCATCACCTAATTCAAGAACGGATATATCAAATGTTCCGCCTCCTAAATCGTATACAGCAATAGTTTTCGCTTTTTTCTTATCAAGACCATAAGCTAGTGCTGCTGCAGTCGGTTCATTTATAATTCTTAAAACTTCAAGACCTGCAATTTTACCAGCATCTTTAGTTGCTTGTCTTTGGGCATCATTAAAATAAGCTGGAACTGTGATGACTGCTTGCTTTACTTCGCT
>Ga0247843_1009009_pt1 | contig 11309 bp, 3 predicted proteins | sample LaCruzMarch2017__FD_192420 | JGI IMG/M metagenome (GOLD analysis project Ga0247843, IMG submission 192420) | Freshwater microbial communities from meromictic Lake La Cruz, Castile-La Mancha, Spain - LaCruzMarch2017_8m | ecosystem: Environmental > Aquatic > Freshwater > Lake | place: Spain...
GTGAGAGCCATCTGGCTCGTCCTGCACTACGGGAAAGATGCCCGTGTCTGATCGGAACCGCCCTGTACGGAGCCGTACGCAGGGTGGTGTGGGACCGGGGAGTTAACTACTCCCCGGGACCCGATTCTGCTCGGATGTTTTAGTGTGACGCTCGAACGGCCTGTAACAAAGTAGCCGATCCCTCACTAGCTCACCCGCATCGCAAGCTTCGGTGATCCAGCGCTTGATCAAATCGTGTGTGCAAGCGTCTAAAAATCGCTCATTCCTCTCGCAGTGGTTCCAGAGTCGCCAGGTATCGAACCCCGTTCCCTCTCCAAGCTCGCCCCAGTCGAAGTCGATCTCCAAATCCGGATACCTCAATTCGACACCGTATCCGTGAGTGTAAATCCTGATGCCGTCCTGCTCTTTAATGTGATGATATCCCTCCGCGCCACACAAGAATACCCAGTCTCTGTTCGAGGGGGGCAGCTTCCACTTCAGATCATCTCGAATCGTCGCAACTGCACGATCCTGCCCGCGCCGAAAGTCGGTGATGATCTGGGCTAAAGTCGGATTCATTTTTTTGCAGAACAGTGTTCTTATGCCGCGCGCTGCTTTTGCAGGTGCTTCTGCCGCGTGCTGCATGAGCACTGCTTCTGCGGCATGGTCGGGGCGGGTGGAAGGAGTCTAAATCTCATGGGACCTACCGTAAAGACGACGCGAGGATCTGGCAAGGAGGGTCTTGGCGGCGCTGAGGAGATGGCAGCGGGTGCCCCAACCGTGGTGACAATGGGTGGTCATGTCTTTGCGGATCGTGTTTCTAGCCAGCGCGTTTTGAGGTCGGGCGAAGACGGACGTCATGGCCGGAGTGACGCTCTTGGGCGCGCGGAGAACTTTCACACCGCGCGGTGCCAGGGTTCTACGACCGGGCTGCCGGAGTGGTAAACGAAATGGAGGACCCGGCGGCGGGCGGGGTGGCTGGCTTGGGACGAGGCGTGGAGCAGGAGCGGCCGCATCAGGATCGCTTCGCCTTGGCTCGCGAGGCAGGCAACTTCCCCGCCGCGGGCCGCCCGGGCGGCGCATGCCGCGGAAGGGATCAAGCCCTCGCGATGGCTGCCCGGGCAGACGCGCAGCGGGCCGTTGGTGGCATCGCAGGGGTCGAGATGCAGGCGGACCGCGAGCAATTCCTCGAGCACGGCTTGAGGCGGGCGGGCGAAGTCCACGCCGTCTTTCCGCGTCGGCAGATCGAAACCGGGGGCGCTTGCCGCCGCGGCGAAGGGGAACATCATGTCCTGGTGCCAGGCGACCTTCCAGTTGGTGGCGGCCGTTTTGTCGAAGGCGATTGCCTGGATCGCGACGGCAGCGGAGGGCAGTTGGCCGGAGGCAATCAGTTCGCGCTTCAATTGGATCGCGGCGGTCCGGACCTCCGGCAAGTCGAGGAGACAGCGGCTGCCTGCGGAACCCTCGCGGAATGCTTCCGCACGAAGCCGCACGACGAATTCCGCGTCGATGCCGGTGGCCACCCGGGTCCAGCCGTCGTGAATGAGGTTCATGGATGTTTCCTGCCAGCCGACTTCAAGCTCCTGAATCCGGCCGGCTTCCGGGTCGCGGTGGGCGGGGGAGGGGGAGGGACCTTGGCGGTGGTGGGTCATGGTTCAGGGCACAAGGAAAACGGGTGACAAGGGCCAGCGGTCGGATCTAATCAACTGAGAAACATGAGGGAAACAGTTGAAAGCCATCGGTCGCGATTCTCCGGGTTCCGCCATTTGATATCCGGCTTCCGGCCCGTGCTGGCGATGCTGATCCTGCAGGCGTCCATCGGTGGACTTGCCGCGGCGGAGGTGGCGGGGCAGGAAATCCAGTATCCGGGTGAGGCGTTTGCCAAGCTGGACACCTTCGAGGGAGTCAACCTTGAGGATGCTGACAAACAGTTCGCGGCGGGCGACGTCAAAGGCGCCTACGCGGCCTACAAGGCGTATTCCTTCGAGTTCCCGAAGAGCAAGGCGCTGCCGTATGTCCTGCTGCGCCTCGGCCGCTGCCTGCACAAGCTCGACAAGCGGAATGCCGCGATCCAGGCCTATCAGGAGGTGGAGGATTACTTCCCCGACGACGTCCGCTATGCCGGAGCCGCGCTGTATTACATCGGCGAGTGCCACGGCCAGAATGGCGACGAGGCGAAGCAAACCGCGGTCTGGGCGCGGATGGTTAAGGACGACGGCTACGTTACCCAGCCGAACTCCGGCACGGCGCTGACTTATCTGGGAGGGGCGATGGAGAAGCTCGGTAAGTTCAACGAAGCCGCCGAGTATCAATGGCGCACGGCGGTTTCCTTCCTCAAGACCAATCCGGCCGCCGCCGCCGCCGCGCGCAAGGCGGTGATCGAGCATTACGTCGGGCGGAATCCCGATCATGACAAGTTGAAGGAGTTCTACGTGGCGGCGAGCGGCTTCGACGGGGCGGGTCGCAATACCGACAAGCCGGAGGAGGACGCGCGTTACTGGTCGACGGTTCTGCAGACCGCGCTCGAGATGAAAGGGGAGCCGCAGGCGCGCGAAAAGTCCTGCGCCTACTGGTCGGCGAAAATGGGCGATCGCTTCACCGACAACGATGACCTCCGCCGCAGTTGGAGCGACGTGCGGATGGTGCATGAGAAGGATGCTGCGGCGTGGCTGGCCAGGATGGAGACACAATACTCCGTGAAGCCGGCATCGATCGACCGCGTCTTGCAGTGGTGCAACTACTACAAAGCCGACCCGAAGCTCCGCTCAGGATTCTTCGCCAAGCACGCCCCGCCCATGATCGCGGCCATGAAGCCCGGCGAACTCATGGCGCTCATGGCGAAGCTCCATCACCCTCAGCAGATGGACGAGGAGGCGCAGCTCGTCATGCGTTCGATCAAAACCGACGGACTCACCGACGAGGAAATCCGGCAGTTCGCCCTGCTGGCGGCGAACTACCAGGTGGAGGAGGAAGTGCTGCGTCACCTTGCCCGTATCAAGGACAAGCTTTTCGCCGCCAAGGCGCGCTTCGACTACTACCACGGCCGCAGCCATCGCAACCCGCCCTTCATGGAAAAGGCGCTCATTGAGATCCCCGAGCTCCTTAAATCCCCAAAATACGCCGACGGACTCACTTGGACCAAGGCGACGCTCCTCCAGAATCTCGGCCGCCACGAGGAAGCCATCGAGGCCTTCCGCGCCGCCAACAAGCAGCCGGATTCAACGTGGGGCATTTCCGACAGCCTTGTCGCCCTCAAGCAATACGACCAAGCCATCAAGACGGTCGGCGAACTCGAATCACTCGGCGGCGGCATCGCGTCGCAGGCCGGCCTGCGGGTCGCGGATATCCACAAAGTTTCCGGCGACAAGGCGCGCGAGGTCGGCCAGCTCCGAACCGTCCTCCGGCGCTACCCGAAGACCAAGGAATCGGCCGCCGCGCACGACCGCCTGGAAAGCTACGGTGTCGCCCTCGTCGGCGGCGAGGCCGAGGCGGATAAATAATCGAAGCCCCTCGGAAAGAGAACCGCCGGCCGCGGGGTAGGTGCCGAAGGCCGGGTTTTTGCCTCCCTCACGGCCGTCCGAGCGGCACCCCACCTGCGGAACCATTGCCCTGTAAATCAAGAGTCAGCATGAATCATCCCCATCCCGCCGTCGGCCTGGCCATCGCCGCCGCCATTCTCCTCCCCGTCCTCCATCGCCCGGCCCGTGCCCAGGACGAGGAAACTCCAGCACCACAGCGCCCGCGGGCCGGTGCCGATCTCGATCCGCAGGCGAAGCACCTCTTCGACAAGGCGATGGAGCTCATGGACTACAAGCAGCACGAGCGCGGCCTCGCCATGCTGAATTCGATCGTCCGCGACAATCAGGGCAACATCCTCGCCCATCGCGCCCACATGGCCATGGGCAGGCATTTCCTCGAACAGCGCGCCACCGCCGACGCCCTCAACCACTTCATGCTCCTCACCCGCGTCCTCGCCCCGGTGCCCGGCGAGGAACAAAGCGAGGACGAGATCGGCCTCTATCAGGAGGCCCTTTTCCAAGCCGGCCTCACCCAATACACCGCCGGCCAATACGCCGCCGCCTTCCCGATGTTCCGCCGCCTCACCGAAGTCGCCGGGAAAACCACCTGGGCGAACCAGGCCTATTTCTACATCGGCATGAGCCACTACCACATGGGGAACTGGAACAAGGCCATCGATTCCCTCTCGCTGGTCGGCACCGAGGTCGCCGACACCGCCGCCGATGACCTCGGCCGCATCGAGATCGGCCAGCGCTTCTACTCGAAAATCGTCGATGCCGACGTCCCCGTGATGCGCAAGCTCGACCAGCCCGTGCAGGCCAGCGTGAAAGTCAGCAGCGGCGATATCGAAGTCATCACCGGCGTTCCCGTCCCCGGGAAATCCAATGAAATGCTCGCCTCCGCTCCCACCGCCCTCGGCACCGCCAAACCCAACGACGGTGTCCTCCAAATGGTCGGCGGCGATACCCTCGAAGTCACCTATCTCGACGACAGCACGCTCGACGGCCAGAAAGGCGTGCCCCGCACCGGAAAAGTCCGTGCCGTCAGCACCGGCACCGTCGGCTTCTACCTCGGCGACAACTCCACGCCCGCCTACATCGCCTACCCCGGCCAACCGCAGGTGGTCATGCTCCGCGATGCGGACCTCGACACCTCTCCCGCGGCCGAGTCCATCACGCTCACCGTGAAGTCCCTCTTCAAAACCGAAGACAAGGCGGCCGCCGAAGGCGACGAGCTGTTGGATATCTTCGCCATGGAAGACGACGAAAAAGACCAGTGGATCGAGCGCGACTCCATCACCATCACCCTCAGCGAAACCGGCGAAGGCACCGAAATCCGCAGTGGCGTCTTCCTCGGAAACATCCCGCTCACCCCTCTCGCAGAAGGCACCGAGCCCACCAACAAGGACGCCATCCTCCACACCGCCGAGCTCGACGAACTCTCCATTTCCTACGCCGACAAAGTCCACCTTTACGGCGACGAGACCCGCGATTCCGAGTCCCGCATCAAGGTTTCCGGTTCCGTGAACTCCGGCGTCACCGCTGACCAATACGTCGTTTTCGAAGAACTCCTCAAAGCCCGCAAAGGCTCCGTCGAAGCCGAAGCCCTCGTCGGGCTCGGTTCCATCTACAAGGACATGGGCCTCGACCTCCGCGCCTCGGAGCGCGCCAACGAAGCCCTCGACAAGATCGATCCGATCATCGTCAACCGCGCGAAACTCCCCGGCGATCTCGTCGAGCAAGCCTTCAAGCTGAAATGGGAAAGCGAACTCCTCAAAAACGATTTCACCTCCGCGATGGCCACCTGCCTCGCCTTCAACCGCCTCTACCCCGAGTCCGTCCTCGCCGACCAAGCGCTCATGACCCTCGGCCGCAGCCTCGCGGACCGCGGCGAATACAAGCAAGCCACCGAAGTCTACGCCCGCGTGCTGGAACTCGAAAACCCGATCTCCGCTGCCGAGGCACAATTCCGCATCGGTGAGGTCCTCGCCAAGGAAGCCGAAGCCCTCACCGCCGCCGCCGATGAGCACAACAGCAAGTGGGGAAAGGCCGGCCTCAACGCCGCCACCGCCCTGCAAACCCGCATGGCGCCCGCCATCAACGCCTACCGCAAAACCTACCAGACCTATCCCGAGAGCTCCTACGCCGCCGAAGCCCTCGGCCGCGTCGTCCGCCACTACGTCGAGACCGACAGCTTCGCACAGGCCGCAGGATTGTTAGAGAGCGTCTTCGCCGAATACCCCGACGCCGCCTTCCTCGATGAAATGCTGCTCCTTTGGGCGAACGTCGCCTTCCGCATGGACGACACCGCCACCGCCAAGGCGAAACTCCAGCAACTGCTCTTCGACTACCCCACCAGCCAATACGTCGCCGAAGCCCGCAAGCGCCTCGCCGGCTTGGAAGGGGAGAAAGAAGCGGAAACCAAAGAAGAGGAGAAATAGGTCATATGAGTCCTACAAGACCTATCCGCACTTCTCTCGGAAAGATGCTCCCGTCACCCGAACATCTCCTCGCCCTGACAGCCTTCCTTCTGTTAGCGCCGCTTCACGCCGCCACCTTCGAGGAACAGCGCAGCGCCGTCGCCGCCTCCCTTGAAACGCAATCCGAGCAAGCGATTCTCGACCTGCTCACCGCCGGCATCGAGGAGAACCGCCCCGCGCCCGCCGTCGCCCTTGCCAGCGAATGGCTGCGCCGCAATCTCCCGAGAAATCCGGCCCTCCTTTTCCTGGCCGCGCGCGCCTCCGAACTCTCCGGCGAAACGAAGAACGCCGTCTCCTTCCACCAGCAAGCCCTCAAGCTCGCCGACCCGAAATCCCCCGAAGCCGGCGAATCGATCACCGCCGTCCACACCCTCCTCATCTACCGCCTCGATGACGCCGCAGGTGCCTACGTCTTCGCCCAAAACGAAGCCGCACGCCTCGCCGTGAACCCCCGCTTCCGCCAGTTCGACCGCTGGTTCCTCGACCAAGCGAAAATCCGCAACGACCGCGCCGCCTTCGCCGCCCGCCTCCTCGCCACCATCAAGGCAGGCACCTCGCAGGATCAACTCCTCGCCCTCCACGACGCCGATCTCAAATGGCTCCTCGATTCCGTCCGCGCCGTCCGCTACGACCAGAAGCCCGACCGCTTCACCGCCGATTTCACCGCCACCGCCAAAGCCCTCGCCGCCGCCATCGCCTTCGATGAGGAATACCGCCTCCTTCTCGATTGGTCGGTATCCGTGAAAGCCTACAACATGGCGAAAATCGACGGTCAGGACGCCAAGGCACCCCATGCCGAGGCGAAAGCCCTCCTCGATAAGTTCCCCCGCTACGCCGTCCTCGTGCAGACCGATTGGGCCGGTGGCAGCAACAGCCGCCATTACCGCGACGATCCGAAAAAATATTGGCTGTCCGAAACCGAAGCCAAGCTCGCGCCCGTCCGCGCCGCTCTCACCAAACTCTCCCCGCTCGACCAGGCCGATCTCCTCCGCACCTGGGGCACTCAGTATTACGACAGCGGCCCGCAGGTCATCACCCCCGCCGAAGTCCCCGCCTTCATCCTCGCCAACAAGGATCTCGAAAACCGCCGCACCGGTCCGATCCTGACTTTCGAGCTGGATAAAATCACCCCCGCCCAAGCCGCCGAACTCGCCCCCCATCTCGCGCTCAATCCCTCCCCGGAAGCCTCCGTCATCCGCGCCTTCGCCGCCGCTGGCGAAACCAAAGATCTCGACAAAGCCATCGCCGCCTTGCTGGGGCCGGAAGCATGGCGCCTCGACCGCGCAGATCTCGATGGCCGCTTCGCCGACCGCCTCTGGCACATGACCGGAAAACCCGGCAATACCCAGAAACGCGATCAGGTGATCGCCCAATCGAAAGCCCTTGCCGCCGCCATCCCCGCCGAGGACGCGGAGAACCAATTCACCACCCTCCTCAACGATTTCCTTTCCCCCTCGCCCCAAACCCCGGCTCTCCGCGCCCGCCTGGCGAAGCTCATCAACGAATCCCCCGATCTCATCCCCGCCGCCCTCGCCGATACCCGCCTCGAAACGCAACTCCTCGTCCGCGACGCCATCCTCGCCGATCTCCCCAACCCCAACGGCATTCTCAAAACCAAGGCCAACAAGAAACGCAACAACAACCCCAAGCCCGTCGATCCCCACCCGCTCGAACCCGACCTCCGCAAAGCCCTCACGGATTCCCTTGCCCAAAACAAACCCGAAAGCTGGCTCGTCACCGCATGGGTCAGAACGCTCAACGCGAATAAGACTCCGGAATCCATCCAGCTCGCCGAGTCCATCCTGAAATCCCCCGCCTTCCCCGCGCTTTCCCACGAAGCCCGCCACCACCTCCGCACCTACGCGCCGGAAAAATCCTTCAACCCGGCCCAGTTCGCGATTCTCCAATCCGCCGACCCCGCCCTTCTCTGCGCCGACCTGACCTCTCTCCCGGCCACCGCCGATGCCGCCGCCGCCACCGCCGCTCTCACCAAGACCATCACGGGCATCATGAAATCCCCGGTCTTCTTGGAAATCCAAGGCCTCGAACAACTCGCCGCCATCCCCGAAGAAACCTTCGCCGATGAAAAACTCCACATTCTCTGCGTCGGTCTTATCGACAAGCGCCTCGCCATCACTCCCACGCCAAATTTCGGAGCACGCATTTTCGCCAATCTAACCAAACGCAACGACCCTGCCGACCTCCTCCGCAGTTCCGGCTACCTCTGGCGCAATGTCGCCGTCCATCACCGCACCTACCCGGCGATGCTCACGTTCACCGAGGCTTCACTCGAGGCGAACCCTTCCGTTTCCAGCGCCCTCGCTCACGATGGTCTCGGTGCCATCGAGCGCCACTCTGGCGGCCACACCTGGTTCAGCAAGGAAACCGACATCCCCCGCCTCAAGTCGATCCGCGGAAAAGCCGCCGCACAGCTCGGCCTCATCGTCATCCCAGTCGCGCCCACCCATCCGTCTTACCCGATCTATCAGGCACAAGCCGAGTGGATGTCCGGCAACGAGGACAGCGCCTGGAAACTCCTCGACGCGAAATGGGAACCCTTCACCACCACCCATCGCGAGCTCTCGATTCCCTTCCTGATGTGGACGCTCCAACGCACCATTTTCGGCCGCGATGAGGAACGCCAGGAGTTCCTTGTCAAATCACTCATGGACTGGGCGGGCGATCCCAAATCGCCCCTCACCCCCACCGAAAAAGCCACCATCGAAATCTCTTACGGCGACATCGCCCTCCAGCGCGGCCAGCTTCCACAAGCCCACGACATCTACACCCGCACCAGCAAGAATCCCGCCTACGCGGAACTCCCCATCCGCCATCAAGCCTCCCTCCGCCGCGTCCGCGCAGAGCGCATCGCGAAAAATTACGATGCCGCCCTCCAGACCCTCACCGACCTCGAGCTCGAACGCGTCCCGGAAATCTGGACGGAAGTCCGCTTCGCCCGCGCCGAGGTTTATTTCGACCGCGAGGATTTCGATGACGCGAAAGACGACGTCGATTCCATCCTCGCCCGCGATCCGAACCACGCCGACTCCCGCATCCTGTTAGGGAAAATCCAGCTCAAGCGCCAGAAACTCATGGAGGCCACCGAGGTCGAGCTCGGCTCATCCTCCGGCCAGAAAAACCTCGTCCCCGGCGAGCGTTTGAAAGTCACCCTCAGCGATCCCACCCTCGCCGTCTCCGGCGCAGGCACCGAGATCGAGGTCGTCGTGTGGGCGACCTCCGGTGACAAGGAGACGTTTTTCCTCCGCCAGTTCGGCGATGAGAAAACCAAGTTCCGCGGCGAGGTCGCCACCTCGCTCGGCGCACCGAATCCCGGCGATAACACCCTCCAGGTCATCGGCAACGACGAGGTCTTCTACGCCTACTCCGAGCGCTTCCGCGAGAAGATGAACAACATCGATGAGAAACGCGGTGGCCCGATCCTCATCGCCTCGGACGCCATGCTCATGGCCTCCGCCCGCAAGCTCCTCACCGAGGCCGAGCAACGCAGCGCCGACATGCAGCTTGTCATGGAGGAAGTCGGTGCCGGCGCCAACAGCGAAGCCGCCGCCAAAGCCAAGATCGCCGCCGGCGAGGCCAAGATCGACCACGAGCGCCACATCGCCACCATCGCCAAGCCCGGCAACCCCATCCACGTCCGCGTCTCTGATCCCGACCGCTCCCGCAGCGCCGGAGCCGACGAACTCACCATCAGTGCCAGCGCCTCCAGCGGCGATTCCGTTTCCCGCATCACGCTGAAGGAAACCGCCACCCATACCGGCATTTTCGAGGGCACCATCCCCACCACCGGAGCGCAGGCCAGCGCCTTCGCGCAAAACTCGGAGCCAGGCCGCAACCCGAACATGGTCATCAGCCCGAACACCGGTTACCCCGCTTGGCAACCCGTCGCCATCAAGGAAGCCATCCCCGAGTTCACCGTCGATCTCAACGACAACCTCCCCCTCGGCGAACTCACCATCACCGCCCGCCAACCCGCCGCCGGCCTCACCAAATTCATCGTCCAGACCGCGATGAACCCGACCGATTGGACAAGCGTCGCCACTTTCCCCGCCAGCGCCGTCGCTCTAACAGATCCATGGAAACCCTCCGTCACCGTCGTTAACGAGGACGCCCGCAACCACAGCCAAGGTGCGCGCTCGGTCTATGAAATCGACGCCCTCCGCGCCCACCTCGCCACCGGTTGGCTCGCCCACCTGCCGGATCAGGCGATCTCCAAGAACGTCACCGGAGTTTCCACCGCGCTCCCGCAATCCATCCCCACGGATGTCGCGTGGAAACGCCAGAGCTCTTACCCGAACCCCTCGGTCGTCGTCCGCTTCCAGGCTTACTTCCACGAGACGCAAAACGTCACCCGCCGCTTCGCCCTCGACCTCGGGAAAATCCCCGATCTCAAAATCCCCATCGATCAACAACGCCAGTCCCAGCCCGCCGAGTTCCTCATCGCCGTCAATGGCAAGGTCATCACCACCAAAGACCAACGCCAGCTCCAGGGTGAACTCAACCTCAGCCCCGGCATCCACAAGATCGAAATTTGGGCGACCGGCTGGCTCGCCAACATCGGCTTCGGCCGCGAGGTGAAACTGCGTGCCAACCTCATCGACCCCGAAGCCCTCGTCGATTGCCCCGATACCTATTTCGATCCCGCCACCTTCCCGCCCGCCGCCCTCGATCACCGCAACGCCCCCGCCGCCGTCACCGCGAACGCCGACTCCACCGAGTTCAAGGTGAAGTTCGCCGACAAATCCCGCGCCCGCCTCATCCGCCTCGTCATGGTCGCCCACCAAGGCACCGTCCCCGCCCTCGACAGGATCGCCCTCACCAAACCCGACGGCGCGAAAATCCTCCCCGTGCCCACCGACTTCGCCGAGCTCAACAAGAACGAAACGCTGGAGATCCTGACAGGAGACAAAATCTCCGTACGCTACGTCGACGACCGATTCATCACCAAAGCCCGCGAACGCCACGAGCGTTTCCTCGATGTCTCCTTCACCGATGCCCGCGCCGAGTTCGCCGACATGGAGCCGCGCTTCGACAGCCGCGCCAACGAGGATCGTCCCTACTACGAAAAACTCATCCGTTTCCTCCACGACAAGCCGCTCGCCCTCGCCATCCACGATGCCGACATGGACTCCACCGTCGCGCCGGACAAAGTGAAGGTTTCGCTCGAAACCTCCACCGGCACCAAGGAATACGAAGCCACCGAAACCGGCGACTCCACCGGCATTTTCAAGCTCACCGTCACCCCCGTTTCCGGCGCACCGAAAAACGACTCCGAAATCCAAGTCCCCGAAGCCGGCACCATTACCGCCCGCTA
>Ga0247843_1009010_pt1 | contig 11308 bp, 11 predicted proteins | sample LaCruzMarch2017__FD_192420 | JGI IMG/M metagenome (GOLD analysis project Ga0247843, IMG submission 192420) | Freshwater microbial communities from meromictic Lake La Cruz, Castile-La Mancha, Spain - LaCruzMarch2017_8m | ecosystem: Environmental > Aquatic > Freshwater > Lake | place: Spain...
CCATCTTGGAAAGATCTTTCAGAAGATGAACAAAAACGCAAAATGCGAGAGTTTCTCCAGCAATTTCGGAGCGGCATGGAAGATGATATTTGGATGGAAATGTCAAAAGATGTTTTCAAGAATATGAAGACAATTCCAATCACTTGGCATAAAAAATCCCAGAAAATATTGGAAATTCCGAATTTAGTGATTCACCAATCCTGCTTTTTCTGGAACTTCGACTAATTTATTTTCTGATAATAAATTAATGTATTATACACCATTTATTATATTATTAGTAGTTGTTATAATTGCAGTTGGATGTCAATGTGCATATAAATATCGTGAAAATTATAAAAATACTCCACCTGGTGTAGCATATACGCTAGAGAATGATTTAGAAATCCAGAATCCTAAAATGCAGAAAAATTATACGCAAACCTATTTTATGTTTTTGCTCCAATTATTCGCTGCTTTGTCTAGCAAGAGGAAAGCATATAATACGACGCTGTTGGAAAACCACGCCAAAAATACGATTGACTCCAATGCGCAAGATAAATTAAATATTCTTATTAAGCCAGTTTTGAGCCGTCTTAAGGAAATTGCCCCAATGACGGAATTTTGGCAAGTTGGCTACGAAACCTGGAAAGTCTATAAAATCGACAATTCACCTCTTCTTTTGAACAAAATAGACATGTTTATTTATGACCGCATTGGATGGACTGAATTAAGGATTCTATTGGAAATTTGTGAGTTACCAAAGGGGTCTCCTACGAATTGCCGCAAAAAAGGTGACCCTTCATTTGTCTCTGTTGCTGAAAAAACTACGCCTGAATTTCCCCGCTATTGGGTCGGTTATCCAGCACATGACCAACTAATTCCTCTTCCTGACGAAGTCATTGTAAGCGAAAAATCAGTAGAGAACGCCAAAGGTGTAAATTATGCTATTCCTTGTCCATATGAAAAAATATGGATAAATAACATTGAAATTGTGAATTCCAATCTTACACTGGATGCTTTTGAAAATTACAGCGGGGTTTCTCTCCCTGGTATAAACCGCATACCATTCGATTACACGAAATACTCTGGGGATAATAACCCTATTCAGTTCCCAAATCGTGTTAATAACCAATGGATTACTCTGGATACTCAGCCCAAAAATGTTAGTGCCTATCCATGCACACCGGTCCCCTTCGTTTGGGACAGCTTGGGTCTTCGCCCTGAAGTTCATCCCACTCGGCGCTGCCCTGGTGTGCGCACGGCAACAACTCAGCAGCCTCTTACAACAAGCTTGGATCCATCTATGTTCCAGTACCCCAGAAATATTACGAAATACACTTGGATGTTCGACAATACAAAGATTATTCCTGCGCTACAGTATATTGGAACTTAAGGCTATACACAAGTATATACTTGTCCATTCAAAAGATTTACTGGCAAATTATTTGAATTTACCCCCAGCAAGTTCGGGGGCGATGGTGGTCTCCTGTTCTCTCCAGGGGAAGGCTCTTGGCGCATTGTTTGTCGGAATGAAATTGTCCGCTCCTGCATTTCAATGGCTTCATTTTCTTTTTTCTTACTATCCTCCAATAGCGCCTCCATATCTTTATTCTTATACTCATTTATTATGGATTCGATTGATTCCATAAACATTGAAAACACCTCAGAGTGTTTTAATTTTTCATCTTCTACTTTTATTTCGTATTTTTTGAACAGAAATAAAAATGCCCAGCATTCATACTTCATTTTCTGATAAAATATGCGCATCAGAAAAAATCTCTCTTCCACTTTGAAAATATGCGTATAACCATTTATAAATCCACCTAATAGCGACAGCCCCCAAGCGCTCCAATAAATTGGATTTTGGATGCCTTCACCTGAATTATAATAATATTGAATAGATAATAGGGCAGGAATAGCCACTCCAAGAGTCACTGAAAAGAATTTATACATGTAATAGAAAACGGCGAGAACATGCTTCTCCCGACGGATATAATAAAGTTTATTTAGGAAACGCCGGCGATATAATATTTTTTGCTCAGTTGTTAAGTTTGTTGTTCCAATAATTGATTCTGGCTTAGTAAAGAAGTCATATGAATAATTTTCTTCTTCCGGTAAAATGTTTGGATTGCACGGCATTTTTAATATATATAGTGAATCATTTTTTAAGTTCTATAAAAAATGATTTAAAAAGATGCAGCTAATTAAAATGAATATAAAATGGGAATATTAAAATGTTTTTACGACAAAATAATTTACGAGCAATTCATCCGACTAGACGACGAATATCGAAAATTTCTCCTCAATGATTGGGAAAAAGATGTGGATATTTCAGAGTCAGATTTTTACATGGCGATTGAAAAAGCCGCAATATCCCAATTCCGCTTTGTATATAAAGTAGATTTAAAAAACAATATTTGGAAAGTCATTCAGAGCCTCCGCCGAATAATTCTGCAAGAAGACGAAATTAAAGTCCAGTTCACCGAATTATTGAAAATAAACGCATCATTGCCAGCACAACGTTCGCCGGAATGGTACGTTTTCCGAGAAAATATGATTACGGCGAGTGATTGGGGAAAAGTTATGGGGTACATAGGAACCGATGTGGAGCTCCTCCGGAATAAATTGGGAATCACCCAATTCAAAGGGAATGCAGCTACACAATTTGGCACTAAATATGAGCCCGTTGCGACCTCCATATATGAAAGACGCATGGGGAAAAAAATAGTAGATTTTGGCTGCCTGAGGCATCCCAATCCGGATTTATTTTTCTTAGGGGCGAGCCCCGATGGAATCTCAGAGGACGGAGTTATGTTGGAAATAAAATGCCCGACTAGCCGCGAAATTTTGCCCATACCAACTACCTATTATTGGGCGCAAATGCAGGGGCAAATGGAAATTTGTGACCTGGAGCGCTGTGATTTCTTGGAATGTAAAATCGAGGAATACGCAGATGAAGAAGCCTATTTAGAGGATATGAGCAAAGATGGCAGCCGTGAGTCAGGTGTTGTTGCATCTTTCAAGAAGAAAGATGGGTCTTTTGTACACGAGTATAGCCCATTTTTCTTGCAAGGTCAAGAACTCCAAGAGTGGATTATCAAAAATATCCGGGAAAAAACACTTTTACCCAAATTTGCTGACAGATTGGAATATTTAGGAGCATCCTATTGGTATATAAAATTTTACCAATGTGTTCCGGTATTTCGCGACAGAGAATGGTTCGCTGAAGCTAAAGTAAAGCTTGCTGAATTCTATGAAAAATGGCAACATTACAAAAGATTAGGAGAAGATGGTATTAGACAATTACAAACATTAAAGCCCAAAAAATCGGAATATGGTGATAAATCAATTACTGAATATACAGGTGTAGTAATTGAGGAAAAAGAAGAGGTATTATCAGTGCCTAAATTGAACCGATTTGGTTTTTCTTCGACGAAAATATCAGAGCAAAATATTATAGAAGCTCCTGAGGCTACTGAGGCTCCTGAAGATGATGATTATGAAAAAATACTTCCCAAATTTAAAAAATTTGGATTTTCAAAATTATAGAATTTATTTTACTTCTGGAAACTGAAAGTTATTTTGTTGATAATTAGGCAATTCTGGTGCATAATTATCTTTTGATTTTTCGTATGTTATTTTTTGAACTATTAATATAATAGATGTTGCAACCCCAATTATAAAAATAAGAAGAGGCATATATAATCTCTTCATTAGACTTAATGTTCCAAGAATAGAAAAAGATATAAGGAACATTATAGGTGTCATAATGGATATATCTTCTGCGGATTTAGTTTGAGTAACTTTTACAATAAGTGGAATTTGGGCACATGCCTTAATAAGCATAGCAATAAGAATAAAAAGACCCATGAAATCATAAGATGATGCGGGATTATTCTGCATATTAATTATATTTTCTATAGATTTCTGTTTTGGTTCTTGAATATTGTTAAAATTATTATTCATATATATATTTATAAAATATTTCTTTTTATGAAATTCTGGGATATTTTCTGGAATTTATCTTTTTCTTCTTTTGTTTTATTCAGCCAATTTTTTGCTTGGATTGGACCAAATCTACCCATTTTTTTCATTTTCTCTAAATTATTCCCAATAAAATTCCAATATAAACTATCCCAAATATCTTCCCATTCTCCATGTTTATAATCACTTTTACGTATCATCTCATAATTTGAACTAGCTGCATAGGCTTTACTTGTTGTTAAACCTCCATCGCTGTAAAGTGCCATACTATATACATTATTTATCATAACCCAATCATAACTATCCACAGCGAACTCCATAAACCATTTATAAGCATCATCTGGGTGAATTGCTGACATCATCATTAGACTACCAACAATCATAAGGCGCTCAATGTGATGTAAATATCCTGTCTTGAAGGCTTTTTTAATACAATCATCTAACGGTAAGATGCCAGTAGAACCATTATAAAATGATGGTCCCATGTGGTATTTGGCATTGAAATAGTTGGAAGTAGTCATATCTTTGTAAATATATTGATAGGTAAAACGGCTAAATTCACGCCATCCCAGAATTTGTCTAATAAACCCCTCTGTCTCATTTATTGGAATGCGATTTTTATTGGCATATTGGAGTGTTTGTTGTATAACATCTTGGGGCACTAATATTCCAATATTGAGGGCGCAACTTATTCCACTATGGAATAAAAATGAGTAAGGTTTTTCGGTTATAGCATCCTGATAGGTGCCAAATAGGCGGAATCTTTGGTGTAAAAAGGCGACTAGCCAAGGTTTCGCTTCATTCCAATGTATAGGGCACCAGAATTCCACTTGGCTGGAGGTTCCAGAATTTTTGGGGAAGTGTTTTTCGACATAGTCTATGGCTTCTTTTATGTATGGCATGCTTTTGGGATCGCGTTGGATTGCAACTTCTGGGATTCGTAGATTTTTAGGAAGAGCACACCGGTTCTCATTATCATAGGTTAATTTACCGCCGACTGGCTTACCATTTTTCATCAGGATTTGGAGCCGCTCACGCTGCCATTTATAAAAGCCTGTTTGAAAAAATGGTTTTTTACGGGATTTAACAGTTGTGTAATAGGTGGCAAATTCTTCATCGGTTGTCATGAAATTGAGTGGCTCTAGGGCAGTCTTATTGGGGATAATATCAAGTGCTTTTTCTAGTTCATGGTCAATTGTTTTGTAATAGATCACATCTTTAAGTGATTTGAAGGTTTGTGGTAGCCCCATCGGATATTTGTCTAGTTCTTGATAGTCTTTATAGATTATTTTAGCTTTTGTATTTTTTTTTAGGTAATATTCATAGTATTTCATGGATGCACGATGTAAAATCAACTTCTTTTTATTAAAATTCATTCGTATTTTGCGTTTTCCAAAGAAGATGGGGTGCTCCAATATATAAATAGTTTTGGCAGATTGTAAATTCATAATATTTTCAAATAATTGGTTTGGAAAAATAAGAAAAGATGACATATATTTTATAATTAGATTTTTTTTGAATTAACACAAACATGTATTTGGAATAATGAAAGAAGCATTATGTTTTGACAATATTTTGATAAAATAATCTTCTTGCATGTCAAACAATGTCATCCATGATATTTTGATTTTAGAATCAAATATTTCAGTATATTCTCGTTGTTGTTCTGTCAAATTTAATAATTTCCATAGAATATCAACTCGAACTTCAAGTATTAAAGCTTCTGTGTATTTTACAAAAAAAATTTTCACCATTTCTGCTAATTCTTGAAATTTGAAAAAGCATAGATATAACTCCGGTATTTTCTCAAATTTATTGCATTCAATCATAGAATTTGCAAGAAATGAGAGATTTTGAAGATATTTTGAAAAATCTTGTGTATTCATTTCATCATCTCCATACTCTATTAAGAATACTTTTGAGAATAGAAAAATAATTTTATCAAATTGGAAATTTTCATTTTCAGTAACTAATATTTCAGTTTCTTTTTCGCATTTGTTTGAAGATTCTGAAGCAAAAAATGTTGTTGGAAGATATGGAATTACCTTTTTTCCAGATTTAATTGAATCTGGAAAAATTGTAAGTTTTGATAAAGAATTTGATAATTCAGTCATCTTGAATAATATGTAAAAGATTTTTCTTTTATAATAATCAATTTTTTATTATTTTAAAAATTGATTTAAATTTTATCCATTTTTCTATTAAATATTAAATATGGAAAACGAAGATTACCTTATCCAACTCAGTCGCAAAATGGCTGAAATTGAAGAGCGTAAAGACTCTCTCTCCGACAATGAGTATCTTAACATGATGAATAATTGTAGGAAAGAATATTTAAATTATCTGAATGAAAGATGTACATGTACAGAAGATTCATTTGAATGCTACCATTATCCCAGATTACTAAAGAATTGCAGGAATAAAGACATAATACTTCAACAAGCACCATTGCTTTCTACATTGATTCCAGGAGCTCAAATTCCAGCTGATTTTAGACTACAATTAGAAGTCAAATATGAACCATATGATAAACCATTGCTTGTAAAAACTTTGCGATATTTATTTAATGTTTCATTTGAATCTTCTTATATAGATGAAAAGATAGTTTGTGCTTTTTCTGTTTTTCATCTTATTTTTAAACACAATGGATTGTTAAGAGAAAGCCCAAAATTACGTGAAATTGCTTGTAAAAAGTTGGCTGAATTTGAAGTAAATGATGAGAATCGATATATTTTTGAAAGTTATGATTTTACTTATCTTGGAATATCAACAAATCCAATTCCTATCTGGAGGGCGATATTATGCCCCCCACTTATTCCCCCTCCTATTGTTTAATAAGATTTGATTTTCTATAAAAAATTAAATAAATTATAATATTATTTATATAAATAAAAATGGAAATTTTAGGCAAATTATTTTTAATTTTAGATTACATATTTGATTTAGAATAATTATAAATTCGCAAAGCGAATTTATATGTACCATTTTGAATCAAATAAGCCAGTTATAATGAAAAAATTTATAGAATCTAAGATAAGTATATATTTGGAAAAATATTTATAATTTTTCACACATTTGCTGTAAAAATTTATCTTATAGGTATTTCAAGTATATAATTCTTTAGTCTATATATTCTTTTTTGTAATTTCCGAACTATTTGTTCCAATTTGACTAGTTGCATAAAATTGTATTGACCTTTCGCTACAAATGTTTTTTTAAATTTATCTTCGTTTGCAATATAAGTTAATAATTTTGAAAAATTATCAAAAGTTTCATTAATAAATGATAAATCCTCATTTGTCATTGTCTTGCTTTTTTTTGTTGAATTAAGTAATTTTGTGTAAGTATAATCCGGTGCCGCTTTGAAAAATATACTTTGTATTGGAATACTTATATCACCAGATACAACATGACTTGTTGACTCGTTATTATAATCCAAACTATGCATTACACGCGAGAGATGTGTTATAAGTCGTGAGAGTATCCTATCCGGCTGGATATAATAAAAAATTAATTGTCTTATTCTGCCTGTTTCATAAAAATTGTATTCTCCAATATTTGTATAAATTCTATCAAAATCAACTCTCAATTTGCATATATGATATCCTATACTAATCCAAAAATTATCTTTGGTTTCCGCGGAATAAGGCTTTAATTCCATTTATATTTTTTAAGTTGAAATTGTTTTATATCTTCAATAAAATTGGAATAATATTTTCATTATCAGCAATTGTAAAATTAAAATCACTGGTATAATAATCATTTAACATTGGTAATTTATGATTTTTATTTATAATAACCGTTTTATTATTGTGTTCTCTAAAAATTTTATCCCATTTTTTACTTTTGGTAATATATTTTTTAATTTTACATATTGGAAAAGAACACTCCCATAAACTATATTGAACGGGTGAAAAAGTCGCAATACTAAGATATTTAATTTTGGGATTTTCATTTAGATAAAAACCTTCTGTTTTATATTTATTGTTTTTTCTAGTAGAATTACAATTTAATCCAATATGTTCATTGTGAGCAAAATATATATAAATATTATTTTTATTCTTTTTTCTATTATCTAAAATTAAATCATTTATAATAGATGAATTACATTTATTTCGAGTTATACCACTAATAGAATCATCTAAATATATTTTTTTATATTTATCAATAATTTTTTTTAGTTTTGGATCCAATATATTATACATATCAAGATATTTAACTATTTGTATATCAATACCATAAAATTTTACTTTTGGAACTAATTTGTTAAATTTTTTAGTAATTTGTAAATGTTGAGTTGTTTTATTAGCATTAAACATCATAGATGGATAAAATTCAGAATAGGAATTCTTTGAATCTGGATAATTGTAAAAATTAAATTCAGTATTTTTATTATTAAGATTAGAAATATATGGGTCAAGTGTTTCACAAAAAATAATAACTTTATTGAAATACTTTGTTAAATATTTAACAATTTTATATCTATATTTCCAAGAAGTTAATTCACCGTGAGTAAGTTCTCCAATACCAATTAAATCATATTTTTTACATTCTTCTAATATTTTATTCATATATTATATTATATGAATAGAAATTTCATCTAAATCAATTCTCAATTTGCATATATGATATCCTATACTTATCCAAAAATTATCTTTAGTTTCTGCAGAATATGGATTTAATTCCATTGTTTTTTTATTTATTTATCATATATTTTTTAAGTGAAATCTTATTTTCGAACATAATTTCATTCAATTTCGTCAATTTTCGCAAAGAGAATGACAATTTTTTTATATCATTATCATCCTTTGCTGAATATACTATTGGTCCACCAAAATATTTGATTCCGAGAGCATCACGTGCATTATGAATAGTATAGTCATTTCTTTCTATCAATATATTTTTATCAAGCTCAATTACTAAATTACCCCATAATCGAAGTGATTTCATTTTTTTCCATTCATCTTTCTTTTTTTGAATAAAGCAAAAAACACCGGTTCCATTTTCTGCTTTATACGGGCATAAATAGCCATCTTTCACGATTTTATCGTAATTTTTTTCGGTTGTTACGTGAACGGTTAAAAAACTCTTTGAGTTTTTTAACCGTTGAGTCTGAAAGATAAAGTCTTTAAGACTGAACTATGCTATAAATTGAATCCATTTTTCTGATATATATTATTACAAATATTTTATTATTTATTTTATTAATTTTTATAATATAAAAATAATTAAGATAAATTATTTAAAAATAAATATTTAATATAAATAAATGAGAATTAAAAAAGCTGAAAAATTTAAAAATGAATGTTTGGAAATAACAAATAAGATTATAGAAATATTAAATCTTGATAGTGATCAGTCATTTATTTTATATGATTTTGATAGAGATATAGAAAAACAAGAAAAAATAAAAGAATTATCAAGTGATATTAAAAAATATTTTGCATCAAGTTATTGGAATGGTATAAATGAAAAAACTACAACTAGACCATATTTAACAATAGTTCGTAATTTATTAAAAATACAGGGATATCTATTTATTAATAAAAATATTATTTATAATACTGATAATTGTAAAGTAAAAACAACTCGTTATTATATTATTAAAAAATAATTATTATCATATAATTATTTTATAGTTATTCTTTCATTTAGACGTAAAACCCCAAATATTATATTATTTAGAATAATTATGGAATTTATTGAAAAAATAGATATTTCTTTAATAAAAAAAATAAATAATTTAAATTATAAAGATTTTGAAAATAATTATTTGAATTTTACTGATGATATTGAAAAATTTAAAAAGAAAAATTTAAAGGCAATATATAATCAGATCATGTCATTTTGTAAAATAAATATTAAAAATAAAGGAATAACAAAGAGAATATATCAATATTCAACCGGTACTTTAAGGGAAAAAGGTGGAAGATTATATTGTGGCAATTCTATACAAGGATTGCCAAAATTTATAAGGGGCTTTTTAATGAAACATACAACAGACATTGATGCAAAAAATTGTCATCCAAGAATATTACGATATATATGTAAAATACATAATATCAGTTGTCAAAATCTTGAAATTTATTTAGAAAATCGAGACATTATTATAAAAACCGGCGAAGCAACAAAAAATGATTATTTAAAAGCTATAAATGATGGTAAATTAAATAAAAAAATTCAAGACAAATTTTTTAAGGAATTTGATTATGAAATGAAACATATACAAAAAAATATAATCAAAATTAAAGAATATAAAGATATTGTTGATTCTGTGCCAAAAGAAAAAGAAGAATATAATTTACATGGTAGTGCATTAAACCGAATATTATGTATGTATGAAAATAATATTTTACAAGAAGTAATTAAATTTTTAAATGAGAATAATATAGAAATTGCAGTATTAATGTTTGATGGTTTGATGATATATGGTAATTATTATGAAGATAATAATGTATTAGATAAAATTACAAAAGTAGTTGAAAAAAAATTTAATGGATTAAATATGGAATGGGCATATAAAGAACATTGTAATAAATTGAAATTTGATAATTTAAAAAATGATTATAATGATGAAATAGATTATGATTTTTTACCAAACTATATAAAAAAAATTATCGAAAGTCAATCAGAATGCATTATAGCAGACGTAATGAAAGAATTATATGGTAATAACTATTATTATATTGATCCTGATAAAAAAAAATGGATTGAATTTAAAAATAAAATGTGGATTGAGAGTAGTTTTGGAATGAGACCTCTTATAGATACTATTTTTCATGAAGAAATACAAAAAAATTTAGATAAAATAAATATAGAGTTAGAAAAATATGATGAAAAAACTTTAAATTATGAAAATATTTTAGAAAAAAAAGATATTTTATGTAATGTTTGCAAAAGATTACAAAAAACAGTTGAAAAAAATAATATTCTTAAAGAACTTTCAGAAAAATGCATTAATACTGATTTTATGATTGATATGAATAAACAAAAATATATGATTCCAATTAAAAATGGGAAAATTATTAATTTGAAAACACTTGAAATTAGGGATAGGGATGAAAATGATAAATTTAATTATGAATGTCAAGTTAATTATATTAATTTAACAAATAATGATGAAAATATTGCAAAAAAATATTTCATGGATTTATTTTGCAATAATGATTTAATTGTAAAATGTGTAATAAATATAATAAAATCAGTTATAACAGGTGAAAAATTAAGATATATTTTTTTTTGTACTGGAACAGGAAGAAATGGTAAATCATTACTATTTAAATTATTAAAATTAATGTTTAATAAATCAATGGATATCATAAGTGAATTAGTTATTATAAATTCA
>Ga0247843_1009011_pt1 | contig 11306 bp, 12 predicted proteins | sample LaCruzMarch2017__FD_192420 | JGI IMG/M metagenome (GOLD analysis project Ga0247843, IMG submission 192420) | Freshwater microbial communities from meromictic Lake La Cruz, Castile-La Mancha, Spain - LaCruzMarch2017_8m | ecosystem: Environmental > Aquatic > Freshwater > Lake | place: Spain...
ATGATTGACAGGCTGTTTGAACGGTTTCTTGCCTCAAAATCACCCACATTCAAGGAAATACAACTCTTTGCGACTTAAATTGGTAGCCCAAAAAACAATTTTATCCCAATATACTTGCGTTGGCTTGACATTGTAAAACCAGTTATTGACGTAAACTGGGACGACCTAAAAAAAGCAAGTATTTTAAACAGCGACTTTTATTTAGCTGACTTGTTTGTAGATGATAAAGACACCAATAAAATTGAAGATGACTCATCAATCAGAGATAATCTATTTGTAATTTTTCAAAATCAAGGCTATAAAATTGAGAAAGAAAACATCAAGCAAATGTTTGATGCGACAATCAACATAAAAAATAAAGAAACCTATTTACAATTTTGGAAACGCTACAAACGTCCGCCAATAAAAGAGTTTCAGAATTATATAATTGAACGTAGAGATTTACTTGTTCCGCAAGACATCAGAGAACGTAAAGGAGCATTTTTTACACCAAGACAATGGGTTGAACTTTCTCAAAAATATTTGTGCAACTTATTAGGAGAAAACTGGCAAGAAGAATATTTTATTTGGGACTGTGCCGGTGGCACAGGCAATCTTCTTGCGGGTTTGACCAACAAATACAATATTTGGGCAAGCACCTTAGACCAAGCAGACGTAAAGGTTATGCACGACCGTATCAATCACGGAGCAAACCTTTTAGAAAGTCACGTTTTTCAGTTTGACTTTTTAAATGACGATTTTTCAAAACTTCCACAAGGTTTGCAAGACATCATAAACAATAAAGAAAAACGCAAGAAACTTATTATTTATATCAATCCACCTTATGCAGAAGTTTCAAGTGTTGGTGAAAAAGGAAAAAAAGGAGTAAACCTATCTAAAACGCATACAAAGTATAGCAACGCATTAGGCGGGGCTGGACGTGAATTATTTGCTCAATTTCTGATTAGAATATATTCTGAAATAAACGGCTGTTTAATTGGTGAATTTTCTACTTTAAAAACTTTTAATGGCTCAGCTTTTGAAAGTTTCCGTAATAATTTCAAAGCAACTTTTGAAAGTGGTTTTATTGCACCTGCATACACATTTGATAATGTTCAAGGTAAATTTCCAATTGGTTTCAAAATTTGGAATACACAGAAAATTCAAAATATTGATAAAATAGAAATTGATATTTACAATGATAAGGCAGAATTTATTGGAGAAAAGGGGTTTTATGTTTCTCACGAAAAAAATCAATACATAAATAATTGGATTTCGTCATATAAAGTAACCTCTGATTACATTGGTTTTTTAGCAGGAACAAACGGTAATGATTTTCAACAAAATGCCATCGTTTATTTATTAAATAAAAAAGAGCAAATGGCTAATCCGAGAGGAATGTGGGTCAGCCAAAATAATTTAGTTCAAGTATCAATATATTTTACCATTCGGAAAGCAATTGCCCATACTTGGATAAATCACAACGACCAGTTTTTGTTTCCAAATGCAAATTGGCAGAAAGACACCGAATTTCATAATGACTGTTTAACGTTTTTGTTGTTCCACGAAAAAAACAATATTCAGTCAGAATATGGAACAAATAATTGGATGCCATTCACAGAAACCGAAGTAAACTCGAAAGAAAAATTTGAAAGCAACTTTATGAGTAACTTCATAAAAGGAAAAATTAAAACAGAACAACAAGCTGACGGCTTGTTTGGTATTACAACGAATAATTATTTTGCCGATAATAAACCACGACAATTTTCAATCGAAGCAACATCCGTTTTTGACACAGGACTTGAACTTTATAAATATTATCACGAACAAAAAAATATAAACGTAAATGCAAGTTTATATGACATTAGAGAATATTTTCAAGGACGCAACGACAAAGGAAGAATGAACTCACGAAGCGACAACGAAACCTACACAAAACTAATAGCTGACTTGAGAAATAAATTAGATTTACTTGCAGACAAAATAATACCGAAAATTTACGAATACGAATTTTTAAAACAATGACGAGAAAAGAACAACTGGTGCTAACAGCGGTTTGGCGTAATGGCGGGTTCAGTGCTTCGTATGACAGTTTTGTGGTAGGTTCAAGTGCAGTTCTTCGATTGAACATTTGTGCTAAAAATCCGCCACTACGCCAAGCCGCAAAACGTTATCAGCAACCCTATGATGACAGTGCAAACATTAACCGACAGTGCTAAAATGAACGACAGAGAAATTTCGGACAAGCCGTTTGGCTATCCTTCGCAAAGGCAAAAGAGAAGCAACCCTACACACAAGCCAACGCAAGTTGCTTCACATTTGCCTTTGCCCTCCGCACCCGAAAACCGACAGCAATCGTTACATTTGACTAACACTTTTTATGACTAATAATGCTAAACAGAATTGTAATCATAAATTCGGAACTCTATGCTAAAGCCAGTATTCACATTGGCGACAATGCAAGTATTCAGATAACTGCCGAGAACAATGTTGGGAAAAGTTCATTCTTAAATACTCTCAATTTTCTTTACATCACGGACAAAGACCAAATGCGATTTGAAGATAACCGCAAGTTATCTGATTCAATGAAGCACTACTTTGACGGGACAAGTTTGCACAGCTTTATTGTCTTTGAGATTTTCAAAAACGGCTACTACTGCATATTGGTAAAAGCGACACCAGAAAACACAATTGAGTATTACAAAATCAACGGAGAGTATAAAGAGAACTTTTTTATTCAAACATCGGCAGACGGTTTCAAAGCAAAGAAGTGGGAAAATATTTTACAAGAACTCACAAACGACAATCCAACCGACCCACCCACTCTACTAAAAAGCGAAGAACTTTACAACCTCGTTTACAATTCTGACAAAAACAAAAATCCAGTTGTTTGGATTAAAAGAGAAGTTAAAAGAAAGGGCAGAGCCCTTTCTAATAGCTTCACTGATATTTACAAACACCTCATTAAGACAAGTGAGATAAACGAAAAATCTTTTAAAAACGCTTTACTTATTGCAGACAATAAGCAAGATACTTTGTTGAATGTTTTTACAACTTCAAGTTTTGACAAGATTAATGAGTTTGAAAAAAAGAAAACTCATTTGGACAATCTGAGAGCAGTAACTCTTGATTTTGAAAAATTAAAACTTCTTAATGATACTTTCATTGCAGAGGAAAAGGTTTTAGGAAAACTGAAAAATACCTTCTTCAAAAAATTTGATGCAGTAGAAAAGGAGTTGTCCAGCAAAACTACAACCGACAGTTTACTTTCAATTTCAATCCGAACTCTGGAAACTAAAATTGATGTTACGCTGAAAAAAGAAAGGGATGATTTAATTACTGAAAAAGCAAACTTCAATACTCAAATAAAAACAGCAGAAGAAGCGAATAGAGAAATTGATAAGCAACTAAAAGAGGTTGAAGACTACGAACCACAGGACGACCACTTAATGTTTCAAGGATTGATTACTAAAGCAGAAACAGAAGAAAAACAGCGGATAGAACTTGAAGCCCAACTTACCCAATTAGAGAGAAGCAAATTCACTTTGACTGAAGTTGATAAAGCAATTAAAACTTTAGAAGGAGAAATTCTATCGGAAGAAAATTCAATTAAAGAATTTGACAACTTACTTTATCAAAACATTTCGACAGACCCTGAAATCATACGCAAAGCATATTCCCTATTAAGCAGTAAGGTTGCGAAACTTAATAAATCAAAAATCAAAAAGGAAATCAGCAAAGCTGATTTTCCTCTTACTTTTTTTGATGGAAAAATTGATGCAAGTGAAATTGAAATTCAGAAGCTACCAACCATTAAAGAACTTCAAGACGATGTTGAAACAAAAAAGAAAGAATTAGCTGAAAAGAAAATTCAATTAGACGCTATCAAAAATCAAAACACTTTGCAAGGCAGTGTTGATTCTCTTAAAAAATCCACTACAGCAACCAACACCTTGATTGAAAAAGTTCGGAACAAGCCAGTATTGGTTCAAACCAAAACAGATAACGAAACTCTAATAAATATTACTCTCAAAAAATCCGTTTCTGAAACTCAAATAAAAATTGGAGAGAAGGACAACGAAATAGAAAAAGAGAAAGGATTTTTGAAAATAAAAAAGGATGAGAAGAAACAATACGAAGATGATTTGAGCAGATACAAAAAGCAGTATCAGAATTTCCAAGAGAGGCAAGACATTTATGAGATTGAAGAAATTTTGGATGAGCCATTTGAAAAACTTTACGAAAAATTCTCAAAGACTTACAATGCTTTTGCAGGAGTTGATGGCACAAGAGAAAGAAGAAAGGATTTGAAAGACTCTATCAACTTTAAACTGAAAAAAGATATTCAAGACATCAAGCAGTTTATAAGAGAAGTTGAGGAAGAAATAAGCAACATTCCTCAAATGGACAAGGTTATAAGCAACTTGTTAGATACCCTTTCTTATGAAATTGGAAGCCCTACATTTTCATTTCTAACAGCGTTCAATGATTTTAAGACTTTTGTTTACAAAAGCTATAACTCAAAACTGGCTGAATATCCAGTTTCAAATATCCAAAGTGTCAAAGTGAAAATTATAGAAGCCGAAGAATTGATAAAGGACTTAGACAGAATTTCAAAATTGAAATTTTCAAGCGGATTGGACTTTGACAACACATACACCGAAAGCAAGAAAGCACTTGAAAGGCAGCTAACTGAAAGCAAAGGGAAACCTATTGAAATTTATGATTTGTTCACTATAAAAGTTGAGATAACAAAAGTAACAGGCGAATCAGAGGAAATTGATTTGTCAAAACAAGTTCAGTCAAGAGGAACAAACATTGTTTTGAAACTTTACCTTTTCCTAAACATCTTGAAAGACTTAGTTCAATCTGCGAACGAAAATAAAGTTGTGATTTATGTAGATGAATTGGATGCAATCGGACAAAAGAACGTGAAGCATTTAATTCAGTTCTGTAAAGACAACAACTTCATTCCAATTTTTGCAGCACCGAGAAAAGTTGAAGGCATACAGAAATACTATATGATTAAAGAGCCATTGAACAAAAACAAAAATCAAAAGCCGAAAATTACTTTCGGAGAATTACAATCTTTCCCAGTAGTTTATAGAAATGCAGAATAAAACTTTCAAAAACTTTGTAAAGAAAATTTTGAACGAAGGCAAAATCAGTGCTTCGTTAGTTGGCGATTCTATAAAGCGAACAAGCGATTTTACTACTTTGCTAAATGGCGGTTTCATTCAGCATTTGCCAGCTAAAACAGGAGGCGGAAGTTTCTACACAAAAAACAAAGAAGCATTAGAAAAATATTTTGCGGACAAGTTTCCAGGCGAAAACGAAAATGTTTTTACAGCAGTTGGCAATGTAAATTCTATGCGAAACACGAAGGTAGGGAAAAGGGAAAGTCAAAATGTGATTTTAATACGAGGACAAGAAACAGTTTTGCTGAATGGAATTGAAACCGACTTGAAAAAATACAGTGATGCTTACGGAACATTTTCAGCTACATTGAAAAATTTGGAAGCAAACAAAGTTTGCTTTGTAGAAAATTTAGATTCCTACTTATTAGCGGAGCAAGTAATCAAAAAAGGATTTGTGTTCATACACACATACGGAGGAATAGGAAAATCAGTAGTCAGCAAAACAAAAGCGAAAGAGATTTTAGTTTTTCCCGATTACGATTTCAAAGGGTTGCATAATTATTTACTTGTGAAAAGTGTTTTTCCAAGCACACAATTATTCGTTCCGAATAATTACGAAACACTTTTGGAAACTAAGTCAAGAACCATAAAGACAAAGCAAGGAAGAACACAACAACCAAGTAAAACAGTTTTGGAATGTGAAGAAGAAATTGTTGTGAAAATCAGAACTGATATTTTTAAGACAGGACATTTTGTAGAACAACAAGCAATATTCAAATGAGTAACTTAAATCTTTCGGGAAAAGACATACTTAATTTTTTATTGAGGCACTACGAGTTTGTTCAAATGGCTTTCAATTCCAGTAAACCCGATTTCATTATTGATTCCGACAAATTCCAACATTTAATAAACGAGTACAACACAAGTAGCGAAAGCAAGATTTCAATTTCAAGAATTACAACCGACTTGAAATTTTGCAGACAACTATCAACAGGCGAATACAAGTTAAACGGCAATTACACCACATTTTTAGAGTTCATCTTTGATGATTTCGTTTTGGATTTACCCGATACTTTAAAGAACAGGTATCAAGCAATTTTCAATCACTTCACCAACTTACAAGTAGAGCCAAGCGAAATGAAAATCATTTTGCTTGTTCAGGAGATTATTAAAGAGGTAGAGAATTTTCTAAACGATATTGGAAGGCAGACAGTAAGACTTTTAAGAGATACTGAATCACTAAAAGTAAATGCTGAAAATCATTCTGATTTTACATTAAGAATCCAAAAAGCAAACTATTGGATTGATGAATATATTATTCCATTAAACGCCATTCTTGACAAAGACCACCCGAACTCTGTTGTAAATGCTATCATTCAAGTGCAACGCTATACAAGTGAGAAAAGAATTTTAGCAGACGGTTACGAGCTAAGAAGAGAATTTGAGAAACTTTACGCTTGTGTGGTAAATGCAAAAGCCGAATTGGATGAAACACTTCGGATGCTTACAAGAGATTTGTTGCCGTTACTGGATAGAATAAAAACGGATTCAATAATCTTGAGTGGCTTTTATCATTTCGTGGAAAACATTGACCAATCAGAAAACTACATTGTTGCACTGCCCGACTTATTGCGAAGGACAAAAGGAAATGTTTTATCAAAAACATTTGGCAGCGAGGCAGAATTTTACATTGACCAGTTCAATTATCAAACAGCTGAAATTTTATACGAAGAAGAAAACGAAGAAATAGAATGGTTGCCAGATGCAAGTCATTTCAAAGAACAGCTATTGAAAGAAAAGGAAGTTGGAAACTTCTATCAATGGTGCTTTGATTCTTTGAAAGAACATACCGACAACATAACCCTTGCAAAATTTTTCACTGTTTCAAATTTGATTTTGGAAGAAGATTTAGTAGCCGAGTATAAAGACGAAAACCGATTTGAAATACAACTTTCAGATGCAATTTTAAAAATGCCTAAAGTCAAAATATATGAGAAGTTATCCAATTGAGCATAAAGAAATTGTAAGCCAACTTTTGGACGGTAGGTTTATTATTTACCCAAACCCAATGTTTGCCGTTATTCAAACACAGGAAGACGAATACAAAGAGTTTTTCAAAGAATCTTATGGCTTTGATTTAAACATTGATTCGGAGTTTGCTTACTTATCTTCAAATGAAGTAACCGAAAAACGGACAAGAGATTTTACGTTGTTTCTTGCAATGCTTTGCAGAGAGTTGGACTACAGCGGAAAAAACTTTAGAGATTCTATTGAGTTAGCAACCTTTGACATTGCAGACACAGAAAAACTTTTGAGACAATCTTCAAAGTGGGAGATTTTAGAAAAGACATCAATTGCTGATTTTGATAAATTTATTGGGACTTGGCACACAAAGAATGTTTTGAAACGGACAGGCAACCAATTCAAATTTACAAAGGCAGTAAAACTATTTTTTGAGTTTGCGGTAAACGTTGCAAATGCTAAACTTAAAGAACAGCAAGCACTATGACAATGACTGCAAACAACGCCAACGCTTTTGCAAGCACATTTTATTTTTTGCAACCACACAAGACAACGCTAAAAAATAAAAAGAGCTTGCAAGCCATCGCACCCGACGATGCAAAGGTTCAGTGCAAACTTGACACGACACCACTTCGGACGGACAGAAGGGCAGCTGATAACAAGGGGTTTGCAATAGCGGGGGTTCCGTTCTTCGCAGACACATTTGTGCAAGGTGGAAGTTCAGTTCTCCGAATGAAGTTTAGTGCTAAAACACCCCGCCATCGCAAACCCCCAAAACGTTAGGCGTAATGCTAAGACGACCCGTACCAAAGACCGACATTAGTCTTAACAACGGACTACAAAACCTTAACTCTGCATAAACAAACTTTGACAGACATTTTGCAGACGATTTTCAATTATTGGAATGTAGTTTTTTTCAATTTCAATACCGACATAATTAAATCCTAATTCTTTTGCAGCGACCAAAGTTGTTCCGCTTCCAGAAAATGGGTCTAAAATAATATTATCTTCAGACGGTGGGACAAGAGTATCAATAAGTTTTTTAATCAGCCCAAGTGGTTTGACAGTGCAATGGTCAAATTTTTCTTCTCGACCTTTAGAATATAAATTTTCTAAAATGTTAGATTGAAAACTCCCATCACTATTTACAGTTTTAAAAACCCCGACACCAGTTTCTTGAAGTGTTTCCCAATAATTATTTATCAATGGTTTTTGGACAAGTAAAACGGCTTCCCATTCATTCCTAAACGCACTATGCCAACCTTCCCATTTTTCCGAATCAGGGTGTTCAAGCTTTTCTAGTTTACCTTGTAAATTAAGACCTTTGGGTATTCCTGAATTTCGTCTATAAACTAAAATATCTCTTGTATAAAATCCGCAATTCTCCAAAGCAATTTGAACGTGTGCAATTGACCTATTGCTATTAAAAACGGCAACAGGACTTCCTGCTTTACAAACACGGAATAATCCTCTTCCCCATTCTTCACACCAAGCCATATAATCTAAATCATTTTGCCTGTTTTTTTCATACCATCGTTTATTTCTAACACCTCCTGCCAAACCACTTCCGTATGGTATATTTTTAACCATAGTTTTGCTATCCTTAACTCTTTCAGTTCTTCTTTTTACTTCATCATCATCCCATTTATGACCAATAAATTCATAATTGTATGGCGGGTCAGTAATGACACAAGCAATTGAATCAGCAGGAAATTGATGTAACAATTCTATGCAATCACCATTGTAAATTTTATTTTTTTCTAGTTCAATCATTCTATCTTTCAATTTTATGCTTTCCATTATTTTTAAGGTTAATCAGCCACTGCTTTAAATCAAACCCAGTTCTTTCTTTTATATATTTAAAAGAATCATCTCCCATATAAATTGCCCAACCACCAACTTTACAAGCCGAAATAGCAGCAGGTAAATTATCGGTTCTTAAAAAAAGAAACACAGGTGTAAGACCTTCGCTTTTTAGCATTTCACCATATTGTTTGAACTTCTTTAATGTTCCTGAATCACCCGAACCAACTCTATATTTTGTATCGACAGCTTCTTTACCAGCAAAGAAATCAGCGGGTTCATCATCTCCATATTTTTTTGCAGGACTAAAATCTTTACAAGAATTTCTAAAAACTTCAGTAACCAACAACTGCCAACACATTCCAAGTTCACGACCCCAATATTGTTTATTTTCCTTTTTTAAATCTTGCGTAATACCAAATGCTTCCATTAAAACATCTATTTCTTCTGACTCTTCGCTGTAACTTTTACCGCTAAAATTCTCTGTATATTTCTGTATTATGCTTAAAAGATTTTCTTCAAAATTTGCCATTTTATATCTACTTTTTCCACAAAAATAGACATAGTAATAGGACAAACTAGAATAGTTTTCCGTTTATTTGCATAAGATTACGCAAAACTAAACAATGTTTTCGTAATACGCAAATTTATTTTCGTATTAAGCAATGACAAAAAAATATAATAGAATAAAATCAGTACTAGCAGAACAAGAAAAAACCAGTATTTGGCTTGCCGAACAAATTGGTAAAGACAAATCAACTGTTTCAAGGTGGTGTACTAATGATATGCAACCATCTATCGAGACACTTTTTCTAATTGCGAAGACACTAAATGTATCTCCTAAAGACTTACTAACCGACAAATGAGAATAGAAGCACATACGCCTAACACGGGTTTGGCAAAAGTGGCGGTTCAGTGCTCCGCAGACAAATTTGTGGTTAATCAAAGTTTGGTTCTCCGCATCAACATTTGTGGTGAAAATCGCCACCTTCGCCAAGCCCGAAAACGTTAGGCGTAATTGCACCGACACGACACAACAAACATTATGACAGAAGTAAAATCGCATCTTGACGACATACGGGAACAAATTTTAAGCGAACTAAACAAAGCCAAGGTAAGCTTCCCTTGAACAGTAACAGTCATAGTTAGAGTTCCAGGGTTAAATGTTCGTACTAAGTTAGTTATCAATTTGAAAAGTAGGAAATAAATCTTCCACAAATTCTTCTTTACAGTGCTTTAAAAGAAAATTACGAGGAGAAAGATTAGAAAGCGATGCATGAGGTCTTTTGTGGTTGTACATGAATAACCACTGATGTGCCGTAGTTTTAAATGTGTCAATCGAGGTAAATAAATTCATGCTGAGCACTTCCTCTCGAAAGCTTCGGTTAAAACGTTCAATATAGCCGTTTTGAGCAGGTTTTCCTGGTTGAATAAAGGTGAGCTCCACCTGGTTATTTTTACACCAATCAGAGAGCCTTTCGGCAATAAATTCAGGGCCGTTATCCACCCGGATCTTCTCTGGTAAACCTCTCCATACTTTTAGGTTTTCTAGCTCAGTGATTACGCGTTGGCTGGTAATCGATTTTGACGGAACAATCGCTAGTCCTTCACGATTGAAGTCATCTATAATGTTTAAAACACGGAACTTTTTGCCATCACTTAGGTTATCTTGCATAAAGTCCATTGACCAGTGTAAATTGGGTGTTAAAGGTTGTAAAAGTGCTTGTTTTTCTCTTCTAGGAAGCCGTTTGCGGCGCTTTGAACGCAGGTTAAGCTTCATCTCTGTATAAACCCGATAAGTGCGCTTGTGGTTCCATTTATGGCCATCGTTTCTCAGGTAATGATGCATCATCCAAAAGCCCCATCGATAATGTTCATCTGCAAGGTTTTGCAAAGCGTCAATGATTTGATTATCATCTCGATTAACGGCCTTGTAATAAAACGATGAAGCGCTGATTTGAAGCAAATTACACGCCTGTCGGACACTCAGGTGGTGTTGCTCGATTAAAAACTCACCTGAACTTCTTTTATCCGCAGGCTTTAAAGCTTTTTTTCGATTAAATCTTTTAATGCGTCACGCTGTAAGCTCACATCAGCATACATCTTTTTTAAACGTGAGTTTTCTGCCTCTAATTCTTTTAATCGCTTTAAATTAGTGGCATCCATTCCAGAATACTTCTTTTTCCAATTAAAAAAAGTTGGTTGGCTAATACCATGTTGACGGCAAATTTCACTGACCGACATACCGGCATCTTGAAGTTTTAAAATCGACACGATTTGTGACTCCGTAAATTTTGAATTTTTCATACATCTTGAGTTTACGGACTCTATTTCTGAACGTTTCAGTTTTTAGGGAAGCTTACC
>Ga0247843_1009013_pt1 | contig 11304 bp, 7 predicted proteins | sample LaCruzMarch2017__FD_192420 | JGI IMG/M metagenome (GOLD analysis project Ga0247843, IMG submission 192420) | Freshwater microbial communities from meromictic Lake La Cruz, Castile-La Mancha, Spain - LaCruzMarch2017_8m | ecosystem: Environmental > Aquatic > Freshwater > Lake | place: Spain...
CAAGGATATAGCCTTGGTCAAATGTTGAACAGGTATATTACAACAGGCGATACAGGTGTATTAGAAAAATTAGAGACCGTTAGTTCTACCTCATATTTCCGATTCTATAAAAATTTGCGCTCCCTTTATTTGTCTCTTCCCGATAGCCAGAAATTCAAGGTGCACAGCATTGATGTGGAGCGATTTTATCACCAAGCCATCACCTATTTGTCGTTCTTGATTCCCAAAGACAAAGCCGTTCCGGAAGAATTGCTTCTTGATGTCCAATCTCTGTATTCGATGGAAAATTTTCTGGTTATGAATAACGAAGACAATCGTAATAGTGGATACGACAAATATCAGTTCTCCTATAATCCTCTTGATTATGATAATCGCACGTATATTAACCTGCCTCAAAGCATTTCTCTTTTTATAAATAGCTTTGATTCATTAAGCTCAGGTTATAAAAATTACCTTGGTAACGATTATAACGAGTTTGAGAAAATTGTGAACAGCTTACGTGAAAAACAGCGCTATGAATCCCTTTCAGGAACGGCTCAACAAATTGTATTTAGAGAACAATTTATCTTTAAAAAGTTTGAATCCCTTGCCAATATGTATACGGAAGATAGGTTCTTTGGACAATTTGGTCGTTGCCATGCCACCGACACCATAATGAGTAAAGAATGCGATTGGTATGCGGTTAGCTCCTTTCTAAACAGGGTAAATCAAAGTAAAACTTTTGCTACCCCATGCAAGGGTTTTGGAATTGGTTTGGGTTATTCCTCTTTCTTTGAGTCCAACCATTCCTCTCGATACAAAACCAGTTTTGTTTATGCCTTATCCCCATATATGGCCAAAGTAAAGGAAGATCAATCCATGATATTCCCTTTAAATAACGACTCAAATAATGTCTTCTTAACAAACAGGTATAAATTCATTTTAGTTTCGAAACTAAACGCCGAGGAAATTCCTTTAGATGATGATACCACTAAGATAAAGCCAGGGACAAAAGGTGTTTCCGCCAGTGATTTGTATAATTATGTTCATTACAGCTTTAGCTACGGCAGGTACTCCATGAAATTGACGGGGCTTCAATCGTCTCTCAAAACAATGGATATCCATTCACCTATAGAATCGTTTGGCTTTCATTACCTGGTAAATTTTAAAGACGGCGAACCATCGTTTGGCAACTCTTTCTTTAAGTTCAGAAAGCAAACTACAAATTCCGGTACCGATACTAATTTCATGTTGGAGGGATATAATTTAGGGTTTCAATTGGGGTATGATGTCCTTCAAAAGTCAAAGAAAGTATGCATTATCCCATTGATTGGAATTAATTACCAACAGATCAAACTTACTCCAGTCATTAAAAATCAAGGGGGAAACTTCCCGTTTTCTAGTATGGCTAGCAACGACATTTATAAGAATCCTGCTTTTATATTAACCCCTCAGCTAGACGTTAGAGTGAATCTTTTCTCCGTGGTTTGGATAGGATTAAAAGGGGGATATGCCTTGGATGTAAGCAAAAAGGAATGGCGTTTGAATGGTAAACTTAGAGAGACCAATGTTCCTGTTAATCAATCCGGTTTATTCTTTGAAGCGATATTATCTTTTGGTACGGAAAATGCGTTTTAAGCTAAGTATGGGAATTCGATATTGGTTTCCAATAGAAGTTTAATTGTCAATGCCATCCACCCTTTCTAAGGGTTGCATGGTGATGGAATCTTTTAAGGCGGCATTTCCTTCTTGTGCTTTTTTCAATAATACCTTATCCAAATCAGGGTTGGGATTGCTTACCTCGAAGGTTTTCCCATCTGCAGTAATTTCAAATTTATATAAACCGTTTTCGAAACCTAATCTTCTTATTTTAAAGGATTCAGGATCTTTTACCTCAAACCTGATATCGGCCTTGTATCTGCTCAAAGAAGTATCGGATGGGTCTTTTATAATCGTAGGTCCAGGCGGGGTAGATGAATTTCCTGGAGTTGCATTTTCTATTAAACTGTCCGTCTGTTCCAAAGTATCGCCTGATTGAAAAGAACGAATGGTTTTATGCCCTCCATTTATATACCAAAATGAAATGCCGGTAATCACAGCCGCAACAATTACAGCACCAGATACCCACTTAATGATTTTTAATTTATTGGGATTATACTTTTTAAAATCGTTTTGTGGGATTGAATTTTGAATGGCGGCCAGTTCCAATTTTAGATTGGCACGCGCGTTTGCTTTAACAGAATAAAAAATATCGCGCATAGCAATAACCTCCCCGGCAAAAGCGGAATCCGTTTTTATGCGTTGTTCGAAGGAATTCAATTCTTCCGAATTTAATTCTTCCCGAAAAAAGCGTTCGATGAGGTCGATATCCTGTTCTTCTGAATTCAATTTTTGATTAATACTTTAAGCTGTTGAAGGCATTTATATTTTTGATTTTTAGCGTTGTCTTCGTTGGTGTATTGCATATTCTCCGCGATCTGTTTCATACTGTGTTTAAGGAAATAATAACTTTCCAAAAGTTTTTGGCAGCGTTCGCCCAATTGTTTTAAGGCGTTTTCTAACTTATCCTTGTTCTGGTGGCTGACAATTCCATCCTCGTCAATCATAGGAATGTCGTACAGATTTTCAAAATCTTTAATATGTGTAGGAATCTGTTTATGTATTCTGAGTTTTTTCAGCCATATATTTCTGCAAACAGCATATAAGAATGTTTTGATGCTGCAAGACAAAACAAAACCCGGAGAATTCAACCGCTCAAACAACACAACTACCCCATCTTGGAAAACATCTCCGGCGTCTTCCTCCAATCCATTATTTTTCATCACGAAGTATTTTACCATACCATAATAGTCGCGGTATAGCTGATTAAAAGCTGAGGTCTTTCGATCCTTCAGGTCGTTTAATAATATCTTCTCTTTGTGTGTAATACCTGAACCGTTTATGAATGAATACCAAAAATAGATAAAGGTCTCCTTTAAAAGGCCTTTCAGTTTTTAAATAAATGATTTGCAGAGAAATAAAAATAATAATTTGGCTTTAGGGTTACCTTTTCAGGGAATGAGCATAAAGTTTAAAACAAACAAAATCATGAAACAGTTACTTTTTATCATTCTAGTTTTCTTTTATTTCTCGTTCCCTGTTGCTATGGCTCAAAAGCCCGAAGAATTTAAAAAAATCGAAGTCAAAACCTACGCATTTAAACCAACAAAGGATTTTATCCAATTCCGGATCCCTTTGTCCTTCGCCAATGCGATTCTACCCAAATCGTGTATTCCTGATTCACTTGTCTCCAAAAAGATTATGTCGGTGAAACTGATTTATACCCGGTATAAGGAAAGCAAGTCCTTTGATCAAGACAAATTGAACCAACAAAGAATTTCAAATTTGGTTTCGTCCAATCCAACCTTGTTTAAAGGCTCCACCATCAAATGGTATTTTGTGGAACAAACCCTAGAGGATTCAATTAAGGCTAAAACCTTGTTTCATGGATTTGAGATCATTTATCAAAACAAACCCCCACAGAAAGACTATGCCATGACCGATAAGATTTTCAATACCAAAGCAATTCCATCGATATCCTTTAAAATTAATACAAACAAAGACACGGTATTGAAAGGCGTGGAAGGAACAACCGTTAATATTCAACGCCATTGCTTTTTAGATGAAAATAATAAGCCTTATAAGGGCGAAGTAAACATAGAATTGAAGGAGGCCATCAAAATGGAAAGTATAATATTGGCAAACTTAGTTACCATGACCGATGGCAACGCTTTGGAAAGTGGTGGAATGATATTTATAGATGCAAAAACCAAAGCAGGAAAATCTCTGAAAATAGATCCTTTAAAGCCAATTAATGCAAGCATCGCTTCTCCACATGAAGTAGATCCAGATATGCAACTCTGGGAAGCAGAAAAGCAAGGGAATTTGATGAATTGGAAAAACCCACAACCATTAAACGGGGCAGATACGGATAAAGATGCTATAAGGAACGAAGAAAGTTCTGTAAAGGAAATGGAAAAGAATCTAAATTTTCAAAGAAGAAAGATCCAATCGGAAGACGACTTTATAGAACATGTGCAATGTTGGTGCACCGAAAACCCATCTAGTTTTTATTACTTTAAATTATTGGAAAAAGGCCAAATGAATGTTCAACTCTTTGCGATGAACAAAAATTATGAGAACAAATTAGTCTCGGATACACTATACGATGCCAACGCCCTTAATAATAAAAATATTGAACTACCTAAGCCTAAAGGGAGAGGAAAGGATTGCTTTACTAAAATTTACCTGAAAAACAACAAATTGGATTATTTGGGCAAAGTGCCCATGTGGAATGACTCTGGTTTCAATTTTAAAGAACCTGTTTCGAAAGAATATTTATTTCAACTTTCAAAAGTGGGTAATTGGGCAAACATTGATTGTTTGGCTAACGACCGAAGAACCAGACCAGTTGATTTTATTGCCTCCTTACCAGTTGGCGAAACCTATTCGGATGTTAGTTTTTACATGGTTTTCAAAGACAGAAATATATTTATCCCGGGATACCGATCTCAAAACAAACCCGGGTACGGATTTAGCCATGGTGACTATGAAATACCCAGACTACCAGTTGGAGCAAGGGCCACCATTTTATGCATTTGTTACAAAAACGGTAAACCTTATATGGCTATGAAAGATATTGTCATTTCACTTTCTCAAAACATCGTAATGAATCCGGAAGCTACCACAGATGATGGCATTAAAAAACGAATCAAACAAAGCTTTTAGTTATTAAATTAAGCCTTTATAATATTTACAGCCAAGGATATATGTTGATTATCTAAATCTATATATTACCAGGCCCGTCTGCATAATAAAACATCAGACGGGCTTGTTATTTCTGATGAGAACCATTTATTAAAAGACCTTAAAAATCCATTTTATAGTAAAACAGAGGTAACCTCCCTAACTGATACTCTTGTTTAATATTATTACCATCGGCACTTGGAACATAAGATAGCTTTAGAACATTCTTCGTATTTAGCACATTTACCAAATCAAGGGCAATTTCGTGTGCAATCCTGGTTTTATTCCATTTGTAAGAAATCCTTAAATCGAACCTGAAGTAATCAGGGAACCTCAGTGAGTTTCTTAGTTTATCATCCGGAACAATATCACTCTCTCTATCACTCAACAGGGTGTCGGGCGGTGAATAGTACTTTCCACCGGCAGTGGTTACTTTGGTTCCTATTTGCAGGGTTTGAATTTTGTTTACGATAAAATCTTTCGCAAAAAGAAAATTCAAAGCATACCGCCCATTAAAATCCGTATTTCTTACCAAACCATCACTCCCTTTATATTTGGATTCATACACCGACCCTGAAATGAGAAAATAGTAATTACCGGCAAAGTATTTTTCCAGGGTCATTTCCAAACCGTAATTATAGCCTGTTCCATTGTTTTGAAGCGAATCGGGTCGGAAACGAGAAAACCCGGAGCCTGAATTAATTAAGGAGAAGGAGCTTTTGTGAATGGTGATAGGAATGTTATAAAGGCTTTGATAATACGTTTCCAGCTTAAAACGCATGGATTTTTTAAATATATGGTCGTACGCTAATACAAAATGACGGCTTCTGGTAAAATCCATTTTTTCATTATGGGGATTAGAGTTACCTGGAATGGTATAGAAATATAAATAAGGCTGCTGCATCTGACTATAAATTCCGGTACCAAAACTTAGAGTTTGAGTTTTTGATAATTCATACTTTAACGAAGCCCTGGGCTCAAAAACACTAATACTTTGAGATAAACTAAAGTATTGAGAATGCCATCCAAGATATCCTGTAAGCGTCTTGTTGAACCGATATTTAGCCTGAACAAATCCCTGAACCAAAATGGCCGATTTATTTGTATTCCAACGGGTTGCCCAATTGGCCAGCGAATCGGAAGATGGGTTTCTCACGATCTGTCGGGCAGAGTCATGGTAATTGAATCCCCAAAGCGTGTTAAGTAAACCATATTTTAGAGATAAACGGTTATCGATTTTATGATTGATAAAGACATTCGCTGTTTTCTGATTAGTCACATAGGTGTATTTCATTTGAGGAACCACAGCATCCACTTCACGAGTTCCGTTCACATTTTTAAAGAAAATATATTCATGATGGACTTTGTTGCCCAAGGTAGAAGAGGCCAAGGCAATATTTAAATAAATTCTTTTGGACAGAGATTTCTTATAGTTTGCCCCCAAAGTGCCCATCCACGAAGTGAAATATTGATCACGATCATTATCACCATACAAATTTCTTTCTTCCGGTTTTTGTTTGCTTATAATGATATCAATGGTTGAGAATCCTCCAATGCCCCAAACCGATAAGCTCGCATTTTTTTTCATGGGAAAATTTAACCGAAAGGCACCATCCTGATATTTAGGCACGGCGTCTGTTCCAATGCTTATGCCCAATCCACTAAAAAGGGCCAGGGAAGAATAGCGGTAATTAACCATATAAGAAGATTTTGTTTTTTTATTAAGAGGTCCTTCCGAAGCCACTTCCGTGCCTAAAAATCCAAATTGAAAACTATGTTCTCGCTTTTCATTGTTTCCATTTCTCATCTTTAGGTCGAACACACCGGCCGTACCGTTACCAAATTCGGCCGGGAATGCTCCGGTATAAAAGTCGGAATTGGCCAGGTATTTATTATTAATAATACTTATCGGTCCGCCGGTAGTGCCGGGAATGGCAAAATGATTGGGGTTGGGAATATCTATTCCTTCCAGCCGCCAAAGAACACCCGAAGGGGAATTTCCTCGAACCACGATATCGTTACGGCTGTCATCCGCCCCCTGTACACCTGCAAAATTTGAGGCCATACGGCTGGGATCACCCCTACTACCAGCATAACGGTCGGTTTCTTCTATGGTAAAGGATCGGGCACTAACCGTTGCCATTTCGTTTAAGGGATCTCCATTGTTTTTGCGGGCCGTTACAACAATTTCATTTGACAATACTAGATCTTCTTCCAGTTCAAAATTTAGAACCACCTCTTTGGCACTATTAAATAGGATGCTATTAAACGTCATGGTTTTGTATCCAAGATATTTGCACACCACAGTGTGGCGCCCAACCGGTATCCCGGTTAGTTTGTACTCCCCGTTTTCATTACTGCTTTGTCCCAGGGTTTCGGAAGAATCAATTTTGACAAAAACTGATGCACCTGGCAATATGGCTTTTGATTCTTTATCTGTAATGGTTCCTTTTAAGGTTTGGGTTAATACCTGCGAAAAAGAAACGGCTGGGATGAAAATGAAGAAAAATAATAGTTTTAATGAGTTCATAAATAATCAATTAAAGGAAAGGCAATTTTAGAGAGGCATTTTCAATATCGAAGGACAAATATCACACAACAGAAAAAATCATTTGCAAATAATGCAAAAAGTCGAGATCATTTGTTTACTAAAACGATAATTACTGCAATTACCTTGATCTTCATGGTGTTCTCTTGCCAGTGTTATTATTATTGACGAAGTTTGAATCTAAAGTCATGAGAAAAATAATAGTATATGTATTACTTGTTTTGGCAATGGACGTTGAGGCTCAAAATCGCGAATTCGCACAACGGACGATTGATACCCTGGCATCCAAAGAATTTGCCGGAAGGGGTTACGTGTACAATGGGGATAAAAAGGCCGCTTTGTATATAATGAAACACTTTAAGGAAATTGGCTTAAAAAGCTTTAAAAAATGGGATTACCTATATCCATTCGCATTTCCAGTAAATACTTTTGATGGGAATTGCGAAGTGATTATAGATGGTAATAAGCTGGTCCCGGGAAAAGATTATATCGTAGATCCAGGATGCCCCACCATAAATCGGAAAATGAAACTTAAGCCTGTTTCCGATCACAAAAACTACCCCGACAGGAATCGTGTAACAGCGGTGGTGTATGATACGAGTTATAAAATGGATAAGCTAGAAGCGCCATTATCTGAATTATATCCTTTGAAAGTATTTCTACAAAAAAAACTTACCTGGAGCGTTTCAACCTCCACCGATACGAAGGCCTCCATACATATTCTTAAAACCTCAATGCCCACCGATCCAAAAGAAATTAGAGTAAAAGTACGGTCCAAACTTCGCATCCACAAAGCTTCTAACGTAATTGGGTATATTGAAGGTACAGAAATTAAAGACACCTTTATTGTGTTGACCGCCCATTATGATCACTTAGGTATGATGGGTAAAAAAACGATGTTTCCCGGGGCGAATGATAATGCCAGTGGGGTAGCGATGATGATGGATTTGGCAGACTATTTTAGTAAGCATCCTTGTAAATATTCAATAGCATGTATTGCCTTTGCTGCCGAAGAAGCGGGATTAATTGGGAGCAAGCATTATACAGATACTCCATGGAAAGAGTTTCCATTATCTCAAATGAAGTTTTTAGTGAATATGGATTTGATGGGCAGCGGTGAAAAGGGAATGGCTGTAGTAAATGCCACGTTATTTCCCTCTTATTTTGATAAACTTAAAGAAGCCAATACAGCCCAAAACTATCTTGTTGGATTTAAAAGCAGGGGGAAGGCCGCCAATAGTGATCATTATTGGTTTACCGAAAGGGGTGTTAAAGGGTTTTTCTTTTACTTGATGGGGGCTTACGACCACTATCACGATATAGAGGATAATCCGAAGAATTTGAGATTGGGAGAATATTACGACCGTTCCTTTTTATTGATCCGGGATTTTATTTTATTGATTTGAGAAATTATCTTAAAATCGAAGGGGGCATTTACACCCATTGCTATAATATCCCTTTGGTTTCGAGCCACGTCGAGTTGATCCGCAGGAAGAAACAAGAAAAATTCCAAGAATACCAATCATTAATATTAACTTTAATCGCTTCATAATTACAAAACGCTGCAATTACGCATTTATTATTTTAATTGCAAAAGCTTCCGATGGAATATTCTCGTTAATGGCAAAACAATATTAATATTTGTATTAAAGGTGTTAATCTGGATTGTCGCCTATAATGGAATTCAATGCCATTTAAATCTGTTCAGGTTTGGTTTGAATGGCTAGAAACATGTTTCTTTATAGTCCGAAAATATCCTTACCGTTTCATAATTTGTTTCTCTTCATTCAAAAAAGTAGAAGAATCCTTATAAACAGCGCTCCGAAGCCTTTTTGATTCGCTTTTTTAACCTTTTGTAACGGTTTATTAAGTCTGGTTAACCTTTTTTAAGCTAACGGAGGATTACAAAACAATAGAAAACCATTACCCAAAGGTATTACGAAGGTTCAAAACCTTAACTAAGGATCAATTTGAGTTAAAAAAACGGTTGGCGAGGTGACGAAGGGTGAATTTGAAGTAAAACGATAAATTTTTAGACTAAACAAGAACATCCTTGCCCTAATAAGCCAATATAAATCGTATTATTTAAGATGAATAGTGCAGGTCTTTTACAGACACGCATCATTGAACGTCTCTAAAGGGCCTAACTTAAAGTATAAAACTCTGTTTTTTCGTAATTATGGCTTCTAATTATTCCGGTAACAATAAGATTTACCAAAATACGGGACGCTCGGTATTGGCTTAGGTTAAGCATTTGGGTGTATTGCTTCAGGGTAATTTTATTATTGATGGATAAATAATCAAGCAAGGCCTTTTCTTTCGAGGTATACTTAATAAGGGTCCCGGTTTTTTGATTTTGACGTTTTAAAACCCCAATAACGATTTTACTGGCCAACAGGCTTTTATCCTTTACCCGAATATAGGTTACCCAATTTCCTTGTTCATCCTTGGCGCTATAGGGCTTGTCTTTTCCTTCGAAAACGGTACATTCAAGCAACAGTTTTCCATCAACTTCCCATTCGTCGATGTGGATACGGACTTCTGGTTTGCAAAAAAAAGTCGCGGCGAGGTCGAGCATATATTTCTCGTCTTCGGTCCGAACACCGGCTATGGTTTTATTGTCGCGAACACCGACGAGTAACTTACCTCCCTTGTGATTTGCAAAGGCTACCATGGTTTTGGCAATTTTAGAAGCGGAAGATATTGATTGTTTAAAATCAAGCGTTTCATCCTCGCCTCTGATAAGCATTTTTAGAATGTGGGGTTGCATAGTATTTACCCTTTTCTCCGTGTGCAAGTTATGGTATATGAAATTATGAAAATGTAAAATTGTAAATATGTTTTAAACGAATAAATTCTTATCCTTTTACGGACAAATCTCCATCCGAACCGTTGCGAATAATAGGCCCAACATTAAATTATTAAAACTAGGAAGGGACAGTTATAAACAAGCTGGTTTTATTTTTAAGACGTTACGAATGTATAAAAAGTACGGTTAAATGGAAAGATTACAAAAAGGTGCCTTAGATAATGATTTATCTAATAAGCAGGTTTTCATTTAGGCTTATTCATCCGTATCTTTTTTAATTTTAGTACTTTCGCACCAATGAATTTTTTTGAACGATTAAAACATCGTTGGGGTGTCAATTCTATCACTGATGTTTTAATAATATTGATCGTTTTTACCTGCACCGGATTCACCTCTTTGTATATCAAATCACCTTTGTTTGATGCCATTGGAATAACCACTATTGAAAATAAATTTTTGAAAGGTGTTTGTTATACCCTTGGCATCCTGATATTTTATAATATTTTACTTCTTCTTTATGGTTTTTTGTTTGGAAAGTTTAAGTTTTTCTTAGCTTTTGAAAAACGATTCTTCGGAAGAATGGTTACTATTTTTAAGCGAAAGAAAAATGACAGAAATAACCTCTAAAGACATTCTGAAAGCCTTGGCCCATGTGGATGATCCTGATTTGCATAAGGACATCGTTACCCTTGGGATGGTAAAAGATATAGAAATCGACCACCTTAACCTTTCATTCACCGTAGAGTTAACCACTCCGGCTTGCCCAATGAAAGACATGATTCAACGGGCTTGTATTAACGCCATAAAACATTTTATACCTTTAGCCGAAACGATAAATGTGAATATGACCGCCCGGGTTACGTCGCATCGATCGAAAAGCGAAATATTACCGGGGGTAAAAAATATAATTGCCGTGGCTTCTGGTAAGGGAGGGGTCGGGAAAAGCACAGTAGCTGCAAACTTAGCTTACGGATTAGCTCATAATGGGGCCAAGGTTGGATTGCTCGATGCCGATATATACGGCCCTTCGATTCCCATAATTATGGGTTTGAGAGGACATCATACAGCGGTAGAAGATGGGAAGATGATACCTGCCGAAAAAGATGGTATTAAAGTATTATCTATTGGGTTTATGATTAATGAGAACCAGCCGGTAGTATGGCGGGGACCAATGATATCTTCA
>Ga0247843_1009014_pt1 | contig 11301 bp, 8 predicted proteins | sample LaCruzMarch2017__FD_192420 | JGI IMG/M metagenome (GOLD analysis project Ga0247843, IMG submission 192420) | Freshwater microbial communities from meromictic Lake La Cruz, Castile-La Mancha, Spain - LaCruzMarch2017_8m | ecosystem: Environmental > Aquatic > Freshwater > Lake | place: Spain...
GGCAGGCCTTAAAAAGCATCCGCACAGCGTGGGTGATCGGCAGCTTAGCAACCGTTGCCATGCTGCCACCGGCTTTGATTTTTGGGATTTCAGCTGGCTATTTCAAAGGCTGGATCGATGACGTGATTCAGTACGTGTACACGACCTTAACCTCGATTCCAGGTGTTCTGTTGATTGGTGCGTGTGTGCTGATGATGCAGGTTTACATCGATGCACACCCGGGTATGTTTCCAACCTCGGCGCAGCGTGCTGACTTGCGTTTGTTTTTGCTGTGCATGATTTTGGGCCTGACCGGTTGGGCGGGCTTATGTCGCTTGCTGCGCGCTGAGGCGCTCAAGCTGCGCGAGCTTGAATATATGCAGGCTGCGCGCGCGTTCGGGATCTCACATCTGCGCATCATGGCGCGTCACCTCTTGCCAAACTTGATGCACATCGTACTGATTACGGTCGTGCTCCAATTTTCGGGGTTGGTGCTTTATGAAGCGGTCTTGTCGTATTTAGGAATCGGTGTCGATCCTAGTATGAATTCATTTGGGTCGATGATCGAGAAAGCTCGCCTAGAGATGTCGCGCGATCCGATGATTTGGTGGAACTTGCTCACCGCGTTTCTTTTCATGTTGGCTTTGGTGTTGTCGGCTAATTTGTTTTCTGATGCAGTGCGTGATGCTTTTGATCCTCGAACGAGGGCTTTTAGGCCTAAGCGCTTTAAATTGAGCGTACGGTCGCTTACATCAGGTGCTAGTTCGCGTTCAGGCTCAGGCTCAGGCTCAGGTTCAGTTTCAGGTTCAGGTTCAGGTTCAGGTTCAGGTTCAGGTTCAGGTTCAGTTTCAGGAGTCACGGTGGCGTCAGACGTCTTGGCGACGCATGCACCTCTAGCGTCTGAGGTCTCAGGGGTGACGTCCTCTAGTGCTGGCGCAACGCTTGCAGCCTCGTCGCGTGGTGTGCCCTCAGTGCTCAGTGTTAGTGCTCTCGACATTGCACTCGACACAGACGATCAAGTCCGCTTGGCTGTAAAGGCCTTAGCGTTGACGATTCATCGTGGAGAAACCTTTGCTCTAGTGGGCGAGTCGGGGTCGGGCAAAAGTATGACTGCGATGGCTCTGATGCGTTTGCTGCCAGAGGCCTTGCGTGTGGTGGGCGGACGAATCGACCTGCAAGGTACAGAGTTAACGCAGCTGTCCGAAGCAGAGATGCGTTCAGTGCGCGGCGCTCGCGCCGGCATGATCTTTCAAGAGCCTGGCACGAGTTTGAATCCTGTGATGCGCATTGGCGACCAAATTCTTGAGCCGATCCAGCGGCACACTGCGTTACGCGGTGCACAAGCCCTCGCACGTGCGGTGCAATGGTTAGGCCGTGTTGGTATCCTCGAGCCTGAAGTTCGAATCGATGATTACCCCTTTCAGTTCTCAGGGGGGCAAAAGCAGCGGATCATGATTGCGATTGCGCTGGCGGCTGAACCTGAATTGTTGATTGCAGATGAGCCCACTACTGCACTGGATGTGACAGTGCAGGCACAAGTCTTGGCCCTGCTGGCGGATATCCAAAAAGAGTTTGGCATGGCGGTGCTATTAATTACGCATGATTTGGCTGTGGTGCGACAGGTGGCGGACACCGTTTCGCTGATGCGTCATGGTGAGATCGTTGAAACGGCGCCTGCCGAGCAATTTTTTGCCTCGCCTAAACATGCTTACGCGCGTGAACTGTTTGACGCGATCCCCACGTTCGCCAAGCGTGGACGAGCCCTATCGGCGCAAGGGCAAGCGCGCGCGGGTCTTGGGGGTTCAGGATCTGATGCCAACCAAGCAACGGCGGTTCTGCAGGTAGATCAACTGCGGGTGCATTATCCAATTCGCAAAGGTTTATTACGTCGAATCGTGGCCTACAACAAGGTGGTGCAAGGCGTAAGCTTTACGCTGCACGCCAACGAAACGCTGGCGTTGGTCGGGGGCTCTGGTTGCGGCAAGACAACCGTTGCCAAGACCTTACTCAGATTGTTAGATGGTAGTGCTTCGATCAACGGTTCTGCTGTCGTTGAGCGCACCAATATTTTGCAAGCCTCTGGCGCTGCACTCAAAGCCCTGCGCGGTCAGATTCAAATTGTGTTTCAAGATCCCTTTGCATCTCTTGATCCGCGTATGCGAGTGGGTGCAATCCTGCAGGAAGGGATCGCCGCGCTTCGTCCTGAGTGGTCAGCAGCTGAGCAGGCGCGCCGCATTGCCTACTTGCTAGAGCGTGTCGGTTTGCCAGAGAACGCTGCGTTGCGCTATCCGCACGAGTTTTCAGGTGGGCAACGCCAGCGTATTGCGATTGCACGTGCGCTTGCGGTTGAACCTAAGATTCTGATCCTTGATGAGCCCACCTCGGCACTAGATGTGTCGGTACAGGCTCAAATTCTCGATCTTTTGCAGGATCTGCAGCGCGAAACTGGCATGGCATATTTATTTATCACGCATAATTTTGGGGTGGTCGAATACTTCGCCGATCGGGTAGCCGTCATGGATGCGGGCCAGATCGTTGAGTTAGGAACTGCCGCGCAAGTGTTGCAGGCACCTTCTCATGCCGTGACCAAAGAACTGTTAGCGGCTGTGCCACGTCTTGATTTTGTGGTCTCAGGACGTTAACACCTTACTCGCCCTAAGATCCTCGGTTGATTCCTGCTGCGGAAACCCCAGAATAGGGTCAATCGCTTCGGTGAGTGCAGGTTATCGAGGGCAGTGGTGTGCCCTCCAGTATACTTCAAAGCTTGAAATGCGGGCTTTTAGCCCCACTTAAGGGTCATGGGACTTAAAGTTTTCGATCTTGAATGCGGTAATCGCCATCTTTTTGAGGGCTGGTTCGGCTCGCACGACGATTACGACTCGCAGCAGGCTCGCGGCCTGATTAGCTGTCCGCTCTGTCAGAACGACAAGATTGAAAAGCGCTTGTCGGCACCTAGGATCAATGTCGGGCATTTTGAGCAACCTCGTCTTGAATCAAGCGTCTCGGCAGATGCCACTGCCGCTGCGCAAGAAACCACGCGCAACTTGATCGCCGCCAATCCTGAGGTTGCCCAACTCATGCAGATGCAGGCCGCTATGCTGCAGCAGATGCGCGAGTTTGTCAGCAAAACAGAAAACGTTGGCGATCGCTTTGCCGATGAAGCGCGCCGTATTCATGAGGGCGAGTCTGACGAACGCCCCATTCGCGGCACTGCGACGCGTGAAGAGCGCGAAGCCTTAGTCGAAGACGGCATTGCCGTCGTTGCTCTGCCAGATTTTCTGGACACTGATCGCCTGCAGTGAGTCACTGCTGATGAACTGCCGCTCTGATTGCGGTGCCTGCTGTATCGCTCCCTCCATTACCAGTCCTATTCCAGGTATGCCGCAGGGCAAACCTGCGGGCGTGCGTTGTGTTCAGCTGTTACCCGATAATCGCTGTGCCATCTTCGGTCAACCCGAGCGTCCAGTGTTTTGCGGTGGTTTGCAGCCCTCGTTAGAGATGTGCGGACCTGATCGAGAATACGCGTTACGTTGGCTCGCTGACCTTGAGAACCAGACACGCTGACTCACACTGTCACGTGTGGTGAAGTCGCTCGGCGTTTATCGGATTTGCCATTCGACTGGGTAAGCGCTAGCTAGTATGATGAATAAAATTGTCATGGTGGTGTTAAGTCTTTTAGTCAGGCTGATTCTTGTTACTTTCCCACTGACCGGACAGAGTTTTTGCGTATTCCTTCAAATAGTTAAGTCGAGGTGTTTTTCATGATTGATTACAGCAAACTAAAGAAGTCGCTGTCGCATCTCGAGTTGCAATACGCTAACTATCTAGACAGCCATAATCAGGCTAATTTGAGCGTGTTGAACAAAGAGGCAATTGTTGAGTCTTGCATTCAACGGTTTGAGATTTGCTATGACTGCACCTGGAAGATTTTAAAACGCTACTTGATTGAGGTGTTGGGCGCGCCAGAGGTTCCGAATAGTCCTAAGCCGGTATTTCGGCTAGCCAATGAGAACAAGTTGCTGGCTGAGTCGATAGAAGCTTGGCTGGTGTATGCCGACACGCGAACCAATACCGCTCATGATTACGATGGTGACAAGGCGCAGCAGTGTATCGCTCGGTTACAGGGTTTTTTGAAAGATACACGTGCGCTTTATACGGTAATGACCGGAGAAATTTGGTCGTGACTTCGGTGATACACATTTCGAGTGCTCAGCGCAAAATCCTTTCGACGCTATTCGAACAGTACTTGCCCGGTGTTTTAGTATGGGTGTTTGGTTCACGCGTTAAAGGTAACTTCAGACCTGATTCAGACCTCGATTTGGTGGTTTTTTCAAAGGTGACACAAAGCGCTTTAGTGTCTTCACTTAGAGAAGCACTGGACGAAAGTTCGTTACCTTTCAGCGTAGATGTCTTAGTTTGGGATGAAATCAAACAGGACTTTCGAGACCATATTCTTGAAAAGTATGCGGTGTTTGAGCCCGTGCCGAGCGCGCAATAAAAAAGGCCCAACACCGTTGGGCCTTTTGACTGACGATACAAACAACTTACATCACACGGCTACGGTATTCGCCAGTGCGTGTGTCGATTTCGATCTTGTCGCCGATTGCACAAAACAAAGGTACGGGTAATTCATGCCCAGTGTTGATTTTGGCAGGCTTCATCACTTTGCCTGACGTATCGCCACGCACTGCCGGTTCGGTATAGGTGATTTCGCGAACGACCATGGTGGGCAGTTCGATTGAAATTGCACGGCCGTCATAAAACACAGCTTCGACAGGCATGCCTTCTTCAAGATAAAAGAGGGCGTCGCCCATGCTGTCTGCTTCGATTTCGTATTGATTGAAATCGGCATCCATGAACACATACATTGGGTCAGCAAAGTACGAGTAGGTGCATTCTTTGCGGTCAAGGGTGATGACGTCGTATTTTTCGTCGGCCTTTGAAACGGTTTCGCTACCGGTGCCTGTGAGCAAGTTTTTGAACTTAAGCTTCACGACTGAGGCGTTGCGACCTGACTTGCTGTATTCAGCGCGCTGCACGACCACAGCATCTTTGCCGACCATGACTACGTTGCCGACGCGCAACTCTTGTGCGGTTTTCATGACTTAAAGCTCCGGTAATTCGGTAAATGTTAAAAAAGCCCTCTATTCTAGCCTGCCTTAGCATTTATTGCTCTGTTTTCACGGATTTCGCTTTGTTTGCGGGGAGTTGCGCGTGTTTTTCAAGTTTTGCTGAGGGGCTGTCGAGCAATGAGTCAGCCAAGCATTTGTCCTCAAGTTGTGCCGCTTGTCGCCTGAAGGTTAGGCGTTGCCCCTTGGTGGCATAAGCAGCAGAGCTAGCTTCTTGTTACAGTCAACGGCAAGATTGCTGTCAATATCCTCAAGGCGACCCATGAGTTTTTTTCAAACACGGCACGCGTCAAACCATGGGGTTGTTCATCAGCCCCCTAAATACGTCTACGGGTTTGGGAATCGTCAGTATCAGCCTGGCCATGGCCGCTTTGATTAACTTGCCGATCAAAGAGCCTGCGCCAGTAATGGCAACGGTTGCGGCCTAAGGCGTCATCTTTGAAGCGCAAAAGTCATGCAGCGCTTGGGCGAAGTCGACCTCTTGTACAAGCGAGTGACTCAGTGCTAACGCGTTGCCTGACCATTGCGCGTAGGCTTCGGCGTTGATCGCTTGTGTAAAGCCGTTAGGTAAGTCGGCTGAGACCGTGTCTGCATTCCAGTGGCGCATCAGGTCTTGAATCTCAGTGGGTAGACTAGATATCTTTAACCAAGCCTCAAGCTTGATCAGATGCGTGCCTTCTGTTTGTGGATAAATCTGCCAAATAAGCGGTTTGCCCGCCCAGACCGCGCGAACAATTGAATCTTCACCACGCACAAAATTCAGATCCGCCATCCATAACAGCTGATCGTATTCTGGCTGTGATACAAAAGGGATGCGTTCGAGATAGACCTGTTTGAAGGGCCCCAGGCGGCCTGTGGCAAGTTCTGGGGCGACTCCCTCGGGGATCAACACAACCGAGGCGCGCGGCTCTGTACAGAGCGCCTCGAGCAGTTGCGCGATAGGCGCGTGTGGATAGCAAAACACGGTCAACAGGCGCGCGGGCTGCAAGTCAGTGCGCGGTAGCGGCGAAGAGTCGCACGCTTCGCTTTGCCGCGTTAGGGTCGTTGAGTGAGAGGCAGCGGCACGTGGCTGATCTACGTCGGGCTGCCAGGCGGTAAGTGCTTGTGCAGAGACGCCTAGGCGTTCGAGCATCTGACGCTGACCACCGGGGTCTTTTTGCCAGATGTCGCGACGTGTGAGCAGTTCATGTTCGCGTAGCAGGCCACCGGTTCGAGAGTTAAAGCCCGGAAAAAAGAAATACGAAGACAAACCGTCACCGCGCAGCGAGGGCAGGCCGTGGCACCCTTCAACCCAAGTCTCTGCACTCAGATACTCAAGATTTAGCCAAAGCGCGGGTCTTTGGTGTAACTGTGTAATGTAGGTTGCAGGCAAGTCGCATGAAAAACTGCACAGCACAATCGGGTAGGGGATGAGATCGGGGGCAGGGTCGCCCCAATGAATGATCTCGATATGCTCGATCACTTGCTGCAAGGCATGCAAGTCAACGCGAGCTTCAAACCGTTGAAAACTTTTTAAATTATCCACCCATAAACGGATTGACCAATTGTGCTCGCGTTGCAGCTGACGTACTAAGCGCCAGGTTACGCCGATGTCGCCAAAGTTGTCGACAACTCGACAAAAGACGTCGGCTTGCATGATCAGTGAAAGTGCGCGGGCGCCGTTTCGGCGTCTTCGGGTAGTTCGGCGTGCACCATTTCGCCTGACGGATTAGGAAAATACGGAGCACCACAATCGTCGCAAAACTCAGGGCTTAACATACTAGGCAGGCGCCGGATGTCGGTAATGCCACACTCTTTGAGTAAATTCGTGATTTCGTCGATCGTTTCGAGGGGTGCAGGTTGCCCTTCAAGCAGGGGTTCGTCTTCGTCGAGACCGTAAAGCGGCCATAGGCAACCATAGATGACTTCGGTTTGATTCTTTTGTGTAAAGCCAATTCGGTATTCTTCGACGGTGCGTTCACCACAACCCGCTATCACAGCGCGCAGTTGACTCGCTTCGAGCTGCAACGCACCTTCAAGCCAAACCACCGCCGACTTAACCGACAATGGACGAATTCGGCGATCGGCCTCGCGGTTGCTGACGTAGTACGCGTCGGGGATTAAGATTTCAAAGCCGCAGCCCGCTAACAGACTCGTGAAAATCGGTTGAGTATCCGCGACCCATTTTTCAAGACAAGGCTCTCGACCGTTTCCGAGCTCGCCGACGGTTTCTTGCCAGCGAAATACCGGCTTGCCAGCGGGTACGGCCACACCAATCGCAATATAGCGGGTATCGGCCAGCATATTGAACGAGTCAGGCTCGTGATTCAGTGTAGGTGGGCCACTGGGTAAATCTAGCGCGGTGGCACCTAGTTTGTGCAGCCAGTCGTAGGTTTCGCAAAGCGTGCGTGGCATTTGATCGAGGCTGATTAACTGAGGCATCATCGCGATGTGTGCGCCGGTTGCCAGCACGTGGGTTTGCAAATGGCCCGCTAGCGTTGATACAACGCTGTCGCTCAAGGGCACCGCGGGGATGCTATAGCGCGTCCAGGCAACCAAGGGTGCAATGACGAGTAAAACGTCAAAGGGCTTACCATCTTTTTCAAGAACGCATGATTCAGAGTGCGTTTCAGCTTGCTCGATCAAAACTTCATAGCCGCCTATATCGGTGGTAGAAAGGTGATCAAGCGCAGCATCTAGGGTAGCGTCTTGTCCGGCCCGCATCAGTTTGTTCAAAAGGTTTTCAAGTTCAGTTTCCCAAAAACGATCCTCAACGCGACTGCCTGAGTTATGCAAAGCGAGGGATAGGGTCACTAAGCGCGACGAGTCGCGATTGAGTCGTTTAGGGGAAGAGGAAGCGCGAGCACGAGCCATAGAAATGTCAGAAACCAGAAAAGCTGCAATAAAGGGCTCTAGTGTAACGAACTATCTAAACGAATCGTTGTTTAGTCTTTTAAAGAAAAACCCCGTAAAGCTGGATCAGAGTCCAACTTTACGGGGCTGTTCAGATAAGCGAGGCTTTTAAACGACGCTCAGTGATTGCTTAAGACGCAATCGTATCGGCCACGTCTTTGTAGTCGGGGATTTGGTCAAAGTTGAGATACTTGTAGATCTGGTCGCCGTTCTTGCTCAAGACGCCCATGTCTGTCATGTACTCTTCTTTGGTTGGAATGCGGCCAAGTTTCGAGCAAATGGCGGCAAGCTCAGCAGACCCCAAGTACACGTTTGTGTTTTTACCCAAACGGTTCGGGAAGTTGCGTGTACTGGTTGACATTACCGTTGCGCCTTCGCGCACCTGTGCCTGATTACCCATACACAGCGAGCAGCCGGGCATTTCGGTACGAGCACCTGCTGAGCCGAAGACACCGTAGTGGCCTTCTTCGGTCAATTGCGCTGCATCCATTTTGGTTGGGGGTGCAATCCACAACTTCACGGGCATGTCGCGCTTGCCTTCGAGCAGTTTTGAAGCGGCACGGAAGTGACCGATGTTGGTCATGCAGCTACCGATAAACACTTCGTCGATCTTGGCACCAGCGACGTCTGACAAGGTTTTGACATCATCTGGATCATTTGGGCAAGCGACGATCGGTTCGTGAATTTCGGCTAGATCAATTTCAATGATCGCTGCATATTCAGCGTCAGCATCAGGCTGCAACAGTTGTGGGTTTTTGAGCCAGGCTTCCATGGCTTGAATGCGACGTGTGATGCTGCGCTCGTCAGAGTAGCCATTGGCAATCATCCACTTCAACATCACGATGTTGCTGTTGATGTATTCGATCACAGGCTCTTTATTCAGACGAATGCTGCAGCCACCTGCAGAGCGCTCGGCTGAGGCATCTGACAGTTCGAACGCTTGTTCGGCTTTAAGATCAGGCAAACCTTCAATTTCAAGAATGCGACCCGAGAAGATATTTTGTTTGTTCTGTTTACCAACCGTTAACAAACCTGCTTTGATGGCATACAGTGGGATTGCGTTGACCAGATCACGCAAGGTCACGCCAGGTTGCATCTTGCCTTTGAAACGCACCAACACTGACTCAGGCATGTCCAAAGGCATGACGCCCGTGGCAGCAGCAAAGGCCACCAGGCCCGAACCGGCTGGGAAGCTGATGCCAATTGGGAAGCGAGTGTGCGAATCACCGCCAGTACCGACCGTATCAGGCAACAACATACGGTTGAGCCATGAGTGAATGATGCCATCGCCTGGGCGCAGCGAGATGCCGCCACGGTTGCTCATGAACTGGGGCAAGGTGTGATGGGTTTTAACGTCTACCGATTTTGGGTAAGCCGCAGTGTGGCAAAACGATTGCATGACGAGGTCAGCTGAGAAACCCAAGCAAGCCAAATCTTTGAGTTCGTCGCGTGTCATTGGGCCGGTTGTATCCTGGCTGCCGACTGAGGTCATTGCAGGTTCGCAGTACGAGCCGGGACGCACGCCCTGGCCTTCTGGCAAGCCACACGCACGACCGACCATCTTCTGGGCAAGTGTGAAGCCCTTTTTAGACGCAGCAGGGGTATGCGGAAAGCGGAATAGCGTTGAGGGCGGTAAGCCCAGTGTTTCGCGCGCTTTGCTGGTCAAGCCGCGACCAACGATCAGGGGGATACGACCGCCTGCACGCACTTCGTCAAACAAGACTTCAGATTTAACTTCAAACTTAGCGATGACCTTACCGTCTTTCAAGGCCTCGCCATCGTAAGGGCGCAATTCGATCACATCGCCCATGTTCATGTTTGACACATCGAGTTCGATCGGCAAAGCGCCAGCGTCTTCCATGGTGTTGTAGAAGATCGGTGCAATCTTGTTGCCCAAGCACACACCGCCAAAACGCTTGTTCGGTACAAAAGGAATGTCTTCACCGGTAAACCAAAGCACCGAGTTGGTGGCTGATTTACGCGACGAACCTGTACCGACCACATCACCAACGTAGGCAACCAAGTGGCCTTTCTTTTTCAGATCGTTGATGAAATTGATTGGACCAGTTTTGCCTGCCTCTTGAGGCTCAATACCAGGACGTGGATTTTTGAGCATTGCTAAAGCATGCAGCGGGATATCAGGACGTGTCCAGGCATCAGGGGCCGGAGACAGATCATCGGTATTGGTTTCGCCAGTGACTTTAAACACTGTCACGGTCAAGCTTTTTGGCACTTCAGGGCGGCTAGTAAACCACTCGCCATCTGCCCAACTTTGCATGACAGCTTTAGCGTTGGCGTTACCCTTTAATGCTTTTTCTTTGACGTCATGAAAAGCATCAAACATCAGCAAGGTTTTTTTCAAACCTTCTGCGGCGACCTTGCCAACTTCGGCATCATCAAGCAGGTCAACCATGGGGCCAATGTTGTAGCCACCAAGCATGGTGCCAAGCAATTCTGTTGCTTTGCTGCGCGAGATTAAGCTGCATTTTTCGGTGCCCAGCGCGACGGCGGCGAGGTAAGACGCTTTGACTTTTGCCGCGTCATCGACACCTGCGGGTACGCGATGGGTCATCAACTCAACGAGTGCAGCACCTTCACCGGCGGGGGGCGCTTTGAGCAGTTCAATCAGATCCGCCGTTTGCTGTGCGGTCAGTGGGAGGGGAGGAATACCAAGGGCTGCGCGTTCGGCAACGTGTTGGCGATAGGCTTCAAGCATGATGGCGCCTTTCAAAGGTTAAAAATGTGAATCAAATGAAGAAAAAATTCTGACGAATTCGTCAGCCTTTTTATGAAATTTTGGACTGAGAACCGATACCAAGATTGTAGTGGTAAGCGCGTGATCGATCAAGTGTCTTATATCTTATATAAGACTCAGCGATAGGCCCTTGTTTATTGGCTGCGTATTATTTAGCCTTGTGTGAATAGCGTACCAAGGGAGGGGGCTTCCTGCTGGTGGCGCTATTGGGGATAACACGAGCGATTTAGGCTACCGCAATATTTAATTTGCCACTATCATGACCCAAAATAAACCACCATAACAACTACGAGACATCATAATGTTACAGATTAAAACGCTAGTATCCGTCGGCTTGGCGGTTTGGTTGACCTGCCTGGGTTTCAGTACTTCGGCACAAGAGTGGCCCTCGAAGTCGGTTCGTTTGATTGTGCCTATGCCCCCCGCTGGTACCACTGACAACATGGGGCGCTTGGTCGCGCAAAAGATGTCTGAACTGATTGGTCAAGTGGTGGTGGTCGAAAACAAGGCTGGCGCCAATGGCAATATTGGCTCGGATTTTGTGTC
>Ga0247843_1009015_pt1 | contig 11299 bp, 11 predicted proteins | sample LaCruzMarch2017__FD_192420 | JGI IMG/M metagenome (GOLD analysis project Ga0247843, IMG submission 192420) | Freshwater microbial communities from meromictic Lake La Cruz, Castile-La Mancha, Spain - LaCruzMarch2017_8m | ecosystem: Environmental > Aquatic > Freshwater > Lake | place: Spain...
AGTTGGCCACCAAACGGAAATACTTGAGGTCCCGCAACCACTTGCGGTCGTCGGCCGTCAATTGGGCTCGACTCCAAGCGACCGCCTCAGCCGCGGCATCGTTGAACCCCTCGGGGTCCTCATCCAAGCCGATGTATTCGTCATGGTTGCCCTTGACCGTGGGGATGTTCATCCCGCGCACGATGTCGAGGCACTCCTTCGGGTTGGCGCCATATCCGACAACATCCCCGAGACATACGACATGGGTACACTTCTGTTCCTGGATGTCGGCAAGCACCCGCTGGAGACCTTCTAGGTTCCCGTGGATGTCAGCTATAATGGCGTACCTCATTCTCGTTTACCGCACGATCTCGAAACCCCGGAAACCCCCCGTGGCCTCGTCCCATGTCACGTCTTCGTTGCGAATCATCGGACCCAACCCGCACTCACGGATTGCATTCCGAAATTCTTCCAACTCGGACCGCTCGCCCTCGGCGATCAATTCTACACGTCCATCCAGCAAGTTCCGCACCGTTCCAGATAATTCAAAGCCCGTCGCCTGCCGCTTCGTTTGATAACGAAAGCCAACGCCCTGAACCCTACCCGAGTACAAGACCTGCATGCGCCAGCGCTTCATGGATATCCCTACCGTCGCGAACCTTCCATTTCGGAGGATTTACCCCCCCGGAAAGGCGCGAAACTTAGCCACATCACCATCGGAAGGCGCAATGAGTATTTGCCTTCCCACCCGCTTCAGCGACCCACGGTCCAGACCCACCCCAGCGAACGACGGCTTGCTGCTGAGTCCCTGCCGGGTAGCCTGTCCTGCGTGAAGTTCACGCGATTGTTCCGCAAACTCAGCGCCGGCGCTGTAGCGATGGGCCTTCTTTCGTCGGCCATGCGAGCTGAGGGCCCTCTGGACCGCCTCGCCGCACTGGCGGCCGGAACCGTGGATACCACCCTCCGCCTCGACGTCTTGCGCGGCATGGAAGCCGCCCTCCGCGGACGCAACGGCGTGAGTGCTCCCGCAGGCTGGACCGAGTTGGAAACCTCTCTCGCGGCCGCACCGGACGAGGAAACCCGCCGGTTGGCCCGGAATTTGGGCACCGTCTTCGGCAGTCCCCGGGCTCTGGAGACCCTCCGCACCATCGCCGCCAACCCCCAGGCTGCCGGCGCCGACCGGACCGCCGCCGTAGACACCTTGCTCCGAACCCGGGATGCGGCCTTGGTCCCGCTGCTCCAAAAACTCACCACCGAAGCCGGAGTCCGGGCCACTGCGATTCGCGGTCTGGCCGGATTCGACGACGCCAAGACTCCCGCGGTCCTCCTCGCTGAATTCCCCAATTTCAATGCCGCTGAACAAAGGGATGCCCTGAATACCCTGGCCTCCCGCGCGGCTTATGCCCGACCTCTGGTGGAAGCCGTCCGCTCAGGCGCGGTTCCCAAGGCCACCTTGACGGCAGACCTCGTGCGCCAGTTGCGCTCGCTCAAGGACACATCTCTGGCCGCCGACCTGACCCAGATCTGGGGCGTGATGAAGGAAACCAGCCCGGACATGAAGGCCGAAGTGGAACGGGTGAAAAAGCTCTACTGGGCCGGCGGTTCCCAACCGGGAGACGCCCCGCGCGGGCGGGTGGTCTTCAATCAGGTGTGCTCGCAATGCCATCACCTCTTCGACAGCGGCGGCAATGTCGGCCCGGACATCACGGGAGCCAATCGCGCCGATCTCGACTACTTGCTGCAGAACATTCTCTACCCCAACGCAGTGATTCCCAACGAGTACCTGGCCTCGACCGTCGAGACGAAGGACGAGCGGGTGCTCACCGGTGTGATCAAGTCCCAGGACGCCAACGGGATATCGCTGCAGACAGCCAATGACCTGGTCACCGTGCCCCGTGCGGAAATCCGCAAGATCGAGGCCACGGCCATCTCCATGATGCCCGAAGGCCTGATCGCCAACCTCACGGAACAGCAGACCCGGGATTTGCTCTATTACCTGAGCCGGCCAGGTCAGGTGCCGTTGCCCGCCGGTTCGAAGTGACCGGCCTCGACCGGACACTGGAATCGCCAGCGATGGATCAAAGTCGATTGCCGCCCAGAGGCCCGACCGGCTTCTGGGTAACCCCCGGACTTTGAAGCACCTTGCTGTAGTCGTCGCAGGCGACCGAATACTGGAAACCCTGGCCGGTCCCCGCCGCTCCGAAGCGGCCCCGCTTGTCGAGGGCGATGAAGTTGATGCTGAGGTCGTAGCCCTTGGGGTCCATGGAGGCAATGCGGTGCAGCGTGGCCAGGCAGGCCTCCGTGGGGGACATTCCCTGGCGCATGAACTCCACCACGAGGAACGAGCCGCAGTAGCGCATCACGTTCTCCCCGATGCCGGTGGCACCGGCACCGCCCACAGCGTTGTCCACGTAGAGCCCACCGCCGATGATGGGCGAATCGCCCACGCGACCCGGAATCTTGTAGCCCCAACCCGACGTGGAACACGCCCCGAAGATATCGCCCGACGGGCTCAACAGCAGAAGTGCAATGGTGTCGTGGTTGGGCGCCTTGGCCTTTTCGGCCTCCTGCGCCTTCTTCCAGTTTTCCCAAGCCGACTTCTGACCCGGAGTCACCGCCGGGCCCTCCTCGAATTTCCTTTCCCGGGCGAACCGTTGCGCCCCCTCGCCCACCAGCATCACATGACGGGTTTCTTCCATGACGCGGCGCGCAATAGACACAGGGTGCTTAAACCCCTCGACTGCGGCCACCGATCCGGCTTTGTGTCCTGGACCGGACATGATGCAGGCATCCAACTGAACCACACCATGGGCCGCCGGAATCCCTCCAAGCCCGACGCTGGGGTTGGAAAGATCGGCCTCGGCCAGTCGCACTCCTTGCTCCACGGCATCCAAGCCGGATCTTGCGGAACGGAACACTTCCAAAGTGCGGTCGTTGGCCGGCTTGCCAAAGGGCCAGGTCGAGATGACCAATGGCGGCTTGGCCGAAGCATCCGCCTCCCGGCGGGCGCTCGAGCCCGACATGGAGTTGCCCGACTTCGAATTGGCGCCAATGAGCGGACCGCCCGCGATGGCCGCCAATGATGAGCCCACGAATGCCCTGCGAGGAATCTTCATGGGCCAGAGGCTCCCCAAGAAACGCCCCGATGCAAGCATCTGAAGGGAACTCCTGAAATTTCGCATTTGTTCAGGGCCTCGATGGACCGTTACTTTGCATGCCAAGACTTATGCCGGCCGAGACGCTCATCATCGTACCGACCTACAACGAGCGGGAAAACCTGCCCGAATTGGTCCGCCGGCTCGGCTCGCTGCCCGTGCCGGTCGATTTGCTCGTGGTGGACGACAACTCACCCGACGGCACCGGCCAAATCGCCGATGAACTGGCCTCAAAGAACCCGTGGGTTCACGTGCTGCACCGCACGGTGAAGGACGGACTGGGTCGGGCCTACGTGGCAGGGTTTCAGTGGGCCTTGAGCCGCGATTACCGGTTGATCTTTGAGATGGATGCCGATTTCTCGCACAATCCGGCGGATATCCCGCGCTTCCTCCAAGCGGCGCAGGAACAAAATGCGGACCTGGTGCTCGGCTCGCGCTACTCAGGCGGCATCCGGGTCATCAATTGGCCGCTGCCCCGACTGCTTCTTTCTTTGTGGGGCGGCTTCTACACCCGAATCATCACCGGAATGCCCTTCAGTGACCCGACCGGAGGCTTCAAGTGCTTCCGGCGGGAGACATTGGCGGCCATCGATGTCGGTTCGGTCACAGCCAACGGCTACAGCTTCCAGATCGAGTTGACCCATCGCGTTTGGCGCAAGGGCCTCAAGGTCGCCGAAGTACCCATCATCTTCACCGACCGTGAACAAGGGGTCTCCAAGATGTCGCGGGACATCGCCATCGAGGCCGCTTGGATGGTTTGGCGGCTCCTGCTGGAAAATCGCCTGCGCCGGCATCCCGATACAACCAAGGAGTAGCCTCTGAACGGCCCGCCGCAGCAAAACCGGGGGCAAAACCCATCCCTTGGCACTCCCCTTGGGCTGCGGCAGTCTTATTGGTATGCGTTCACAATCGCTGGCTTTCCTCGAAACCCTCGTCAATACCCCGAGTCCGGTTGGTCATGAGACCCGCGGCCTGCGCGTCTGGCTGGATTACGCCGGCACGTACGCCGACGAGACCTTCTCCGACGCCTACGGCAACTGCGTGGCCGTGCTCAACAAGGGGGGCGGACCCCGACTGATGCTCGCGGCGCACGCCGACGAGATCGCCATGTCGGTGAACTTCATCACGTCCGAGGGATTCATCCACGTCCGCAAGACCGGCGGCATCGACCCGGCCATCACCAAGGCCCAGCGTGTCACCATCCACACCCGGAAGGGACCGGTTTTGGGAGTGGTCGGCAACGTTGCCCCGCACCTCACCCGCGGAGATGGCGAGGCCAAGGCGCCGAAGATCCACGAGCTCTTCATCGACATCGGCGTCGCCTCCAAAGAAGCCGCCCTGAAGCTGGTGCGCATCGGTGACCCGATCACACTGAATGACCGCTTCGAAATGCTCCGCGGCGATCTGGCCGTCGCACGCGCCTTCGACAACCGCATCGGCACCTTCGCCGTGGCTGAAACCCTCCGGTTGCTCAAGCCGGTGGCCAAGAAGCTGAATGTTGAAGTCTGCGCAGTGGCCAACGTGCAGGAAGAAGTCGGCCTGCTCGGAGCCCGTCAAATCGCCTACTCGCTCCATCCGGAGACCGCCCTGGTCGTCGACGTGACCCACGCCACCGACTATCCGACGGTGGACCAGCGGGCGCACGGCGACATCAAACTCGGGGGAGGACCGGCCCTCACCCACGGCGGCTGCAACCATCCCGCCGTACTCCAGCGCCTCGAAACGGTCGCCGCAAAAAAGAAGATCCCCCTGCAACACGAGGCGATGAGCGCCACCAGCGGCACGGACACCGACGTGATTTTCTGGACCCGCGGAGGCATCCCCAGCGGTCTCATCAGCCTGCCCAACCGCTACATGCACTCCCCGGTGGAGATGGTGAATCTCAAGGACCTGGAATTCATCCCCGAGCTGATGGCCGGCTTCGCGCTGTCCATCGGCAAGGGTGAGAAATTCAAGGTGGTGATCTGACCCGCGGCAATCCGACGCCAGGCCGCACGCCCGGTGCGGATCACCGTTCACTCGACCGAAGCCGCCTCCAGTTCCGAGAGCTTGGTGGCCGCAGCCTCCCAGTCGGTGCTGGTTTTGTGCAAATCGTGACCCACAGTGCGGAGTTGCTGCTGAATTTCCATGGATCGACCCGGCTTGGTGTAGGTCTCGGGCTTTTCCATTTCGGCCGTCAACTGGACTTGCTTGGCCTCCAGCATGGCAATGCGTGCCTCCAGTGTGGCCACATGCTTTTTCTGGAAACCCATCGCCTTGCGCGCCTCGGCCGCCTGCTGCCGACGCTCCTTGGAGGAGGTCGTGATCACCGGTTTTGAAGACGCGGCCGGGCCAGTGGTGGCCGGACGGGCATTGGTCAGACCGCTGCCGGCAGAAGCGGCGGTCAAGGCCACGCGCGCCGAAGAGGCCTTGGTCTTCTCGAGGTAGTAGTCGTAGTCACCAGCATACGGAGTGAGCACACCACCACTGATGTGCAGCACCCGGGTGGCGATTGCCCGGATGAAGTACACGTCGTGGCTGATGAAGACCAGGGTTCCGATGAACTCGCTCAAGGCCGCAACGAGCGCGTCGATGCTGGCGATGTCCAAGTGGGTCGTGGGCTCGTCCATCAACAGCAAGTTCGGCGGATCGAGGAGCAACTTCACCAGGGCCAGTCGGGTCTTTTCACCACCGCTGAGCACCGCCACCTTCTTGAAGACGTCATCATCCCGGAAAAGGAAGCATCCCAGCAGGGATCGGATATACAACTCGGTCACCCGGGCCGGCGTGTCGGAAGCCTCCTCCAGCACCGTCCGCTCGGCTTGCAGCATTTCGGTGCGGTACTGGGAGAAGTAACCCACCTTCACCCGCAACCCCAGGTCACGCACACCGGCCTGCGGCGTCAGGTTGCCTGCCAACAGCTTGAGCAAGGTGGACTTGCCGGCGCCGTTGGGTCCGACCAACACCGTGCGATCGCCCCGCTGCGCTTCGAACTCGAGGCCGGTGTAAATCACGTTCTGCCCGTAGGCGAAATCCATCCCCTTGAGAGTGATGACCCGCTGACCGCTCTTCTCCGGCTGAGGGAATGCAAAATCAACCGTCGACGCCGCCTGCTCCGGCGCGTTGATCTTCTCCATGCGGTCGATTTGCTTGAGCTTGGCCTGAGCCCGCGTCGCCGTGGTGTTCTTGGCTCGGAACCGGTTCACGAAGTCCATCAGGCGACCAATTTCGCGTTGCTGGTTCTTGAAGGCGGCCAGTTGCTGCTCCTGCTGGGCTTCGCGCTCGTCGAGAAAGGCGTCGTAGTTGCCCGTGTAGCGGTAGAGCCGCTCATTGCGAATCTCGACGATGCCGGTGACCAACTGGTTGAGAAACTCCCGGTCGTGCGAGATGACCAAAATCGCTCCCGGGTAATTCTTCAGATAGCCCTGAAACCAAATCAGGGTTTCGAGATCCAGGTGGTTGGTGGGCTCATCGAGCATGAGGATGTCCGGCTCATGCACCAACAACCGGGCCAAGTGCGCCCGCATGACCCAACCACCGGACAACTCGCGCGCCGGCCGCTCAAAATCCGTATCACGGAACGCCAACCCCTTCAGCAGTCGCTTAGCCTTGGCGATAGCCGGGCCGTCGGCATAGAAGTGGTAATCATCTTCGGGCTCAGAACCGGGGGCATGCTGGCTCGTGGCAATTTCCAACACCGTTTGCTCACCCACCGGCGCGCTCTCCTGCGGCAGGAAACCGACTGTCGTGCCCCGCTGGAAGGTCACCAGACCATCATCGGGTTCCTCTTGCTGGAGGATGAGCTTGAAGAGCGTGGACTTGCCGGCGCCATTCGGACCCACCAGGCCCAGTCGGTCCTGACGGTTGAACTGCAGAGACAAGTCCGAGAACAGGGTCCTTCCGCCATAGCCCTTGGACACATTGGAGACAGTCAGCATTGCTGAGGGCCACCTTAGGGAAAATCCCTGAAAAGCGGGACTTGTATTTTGCACGCCCCTCATGAAGTCGCGCCGATTTTTCGCAAATGCCGTTCGACGTGTTGACAACACCCCCAACGTTCTTCATAAAGCGCGCCGGTTTTGGCGCCTCGGTAGCTCAATGGTAGAGCAGTTGACTCTTAATCAATTGGTTCTAGGTTCAAGTCCTAGCCGGGGCACCATTTCGTTCTTCACCACTTTCTTCAAAAACAGTCGCGCGCAGAAAGTCTCGAAAACCGCCAAAAACCGGTACCCTTGATTTTGCCGTCCCAATTGGTATTCATCAAAGGTCCAGTTCACCCTCAATCGGCATCCGCCAAGGACGCCACAGAATGTTGCTCTCTGACCGGAGCGCCACCGATCGATGATACGGTCCCTCTCTAGGCCCTTTTTCAGGTCCTTCCCCGATTTGGCCCGAACACTCTGGCTACTCCTGTTGGTATCCCTCTCAGCTCGTTCCTCGGAGATCGTTTTCGAGAACATGTCCGGGATGACCACCAACTACTACATGTTCGGTCGCCAACACGGCGACGACATCAGTTTGGCCGGACGTGGGCGGATCGTCACCCAGTTCACCTTCCTTTACTTCGGCAATATCCCCACCAACCTGATCTCCGCGGGTGAATGGCGGATCCGCTTCTACAAGAACGATGGAGCACTGGAGTACCCCAACATCCCCTCCACGCAAAAACCCAAGAGCCTGATCTGGGAAAGCGGAGTGTATCCGGTCCAACCCGGCTACCAGAAGACCACACTGGCAGTGCCTCAGGTGACAGTCCCCGACCGATTCACTTGGACGGTGGAGTTCTTCAACCTACCGCAAGATTCGAACAATGGTGCCGGACTCGTCTTGGCCAACCCTCCCACCATCGGTGCCAAACTACCCGGCAACATCTCCCCCGTCATCGGAAGCTACGCCGATTTCTGGATGCTGGAGGAGGCCGACATTGAAGATTCTTGGTCCCTTCAACTCTTCAGCACCAACCCCGATGTCGGACCTCAAGGCAACTTCTTCGCGCAGGTGGTCACCGTGGCCAATCCCAACAAGCCCCCGGTCTGGATCTCCGCAGCCCTAAACCGGCGAGTCTCCGAGGGATCCACCCTTGTATTTCAACTCAAGGCCACCGATTCCGACCTGCCGGCACAATCTTTGACCTACCGCCTCATCAGCGGTCCGACGGGCCTGACAGTCAGCACCAACGGTGTGTTGACCTGGCGTCCCACTGAAGAACAGGGGCCCAGCACCAACCAAGTCCGCGTGGATGTGCATGACGGGGTCGAAGCCACCCCCCAAGAATTCAACATCGTGGTCCAAGAAAGCAATCTTCCACCGGTGTGGACCGCCCCGGGCACGCGCCGTGTGAGCGAGGGCCTAAGACTGTCATTTCAACTCAAGGCCACCGATTCCGACCTGCCGGCACAACCTCTGACCTACCGCCTCATCAGCGGTCCAACGGGCCTGACAGTCAGCACCAACGGTGTGTTGACCTGGCGTCCCACTGAAGAACAGGGGCCCAGCACCAACCGGGTGCGGGTCAACGTCGGCGATTCCTTCACGACCGTGGCTCAGGACTTCGACATCATTGTGCGCGACAGTGAACCCACTGTCGCAGTGGCCACGCTGGAGATGGCCGGCAACCCGGATGGCACCTTGAGTCTTCGCCTTCGGGCCACCTCGGGATTCAATTACAAGATCGAGCAGAGCACCTCGCTCGGAGGCACGTGGACCCAACTCCCTGGGGCAGCTGCAGTGGCTGGGAAGAGCCTCTCGGAGGCGGTGACGATCCCTCTGCCCAACAACCCGGCGACAAACCTCTTCCTGAGAGCCCGCCGGCTCTGATACGCAGGTGGGGCGGCCGGTTGCTGACCTTGAAATCTGTCGCACTCCATTTTTGAACCGTGGCCCCGAATCCCCCGAACCCTGACCGCCCCCTGCTCCGTGCCCTCATCGTTGAAGACTCGGAGTTCGACGCGCTGATCTTGGTCAACCACCTGCGTCAAGGTGGCTGGCGGGTTGAATCCATGCGAGTGGCCACGGCCGATTCCTTTGCGCAGGAATTGCAGACCGGCAACTGGGACCTCGTCTTGTGCGACCACTTCATGCCCGGGTTCAGCGCTCCCCAGGCCTTGGTTCTCTACAAGCAGTCCGGCAAGGACATGCCATTCATCATCGTGTCCGGCGGCATCGAAGAGGGCGTGGCCATCGAAGCCATGAAGTCTGGAGCCCACGACTTCATGACCAAGGGATCTCCCGGGCGGCTGGTGCCTGCCATCCAGCGGGAATTGCGTGAAGCCGCCGTCCGGGCAGCCCGCAGGCTGGCCGAGACCTCCCTGCGAGAGAGCGAGCTGCGCTACCGATCGGTCTGGGAGAACTCGACCGACGGAGTCCTGCTCATCGATCTGGAAGGGGTCATTCGATTCGGCAATCCGGCCGTGAAAACCATCTTCGGCTGGGAAGCCGAGCAGGTTTGCGGAAAGACCCTCGATTTCCTTCAGACAGCGACCACCGCCCCAGGAACCTGGAAGGCGGCCGCCGAGGCCGAAGACCGCAGGGTCTTCGAATCCCTCGCCCGCCGTTCCGACGAATCGGAGGTCGAAGTTGAAATCGGCTTCACCCAGATGCGGATGGGTCAGCAGCAATGGCTCGTTGCCTTCATCCGTGACATCAGCCAGCGCCGTCGCCACGAGGCCGAGATTCGCAAGACTCGCCAGGAGTTCGCCGCGGCCCGCGAGATCCAGTCCCGCCTGTTCCCCAAGTCTTCGCCCCGAGTGCCGGGATTCGACATCGCCGGAGTTTCCCATGCCGCTGAGGCCACGGGCGGAGACTCGTTCGACTACGTGCCCTTGCCGGATGGTTCTTGGGGCATCTTGGTGGCCGACGTGGCCGGACACGGCATGGGACCCGCCCTCCTCATGGCGGAGACTCGGTTCTGCCTCCGCATGACGGCCCGATCGTTCATCAGCCCGGCTGAAATCCTCACTCAAGCCAACCGACTCTTGGCCGAAGACCTCGGCGGCGACAATTACGTGACCGTGTCCTTGGCCACGATCCATCCCGAAAGTCGAACCCTGCGTCACGCCAGCGCTGGTCACCCCGCGACCTGGGTTCTCGATGCGAACGGCCAAATCCGGGCCAGCCTGCGTCGAAGCGGAAAACCGCTCGGGCGGCAAGGCATCGTAGCCTACGGCGAGAACCCGCCAATGATTCTGCAATCCGGGGACACTCTACTCCAACTCACCGACGGCATCGATGAAGCCATGCGCGCCGACGGGAGCCTCTTCACCGTGGAGCGAGTTCTGGATCTCATCCGAAGCCATGCGGGAATGCCGGCAGCCGAACTGGCCGAACTCATCTGCAGCGAGGCACGGGCCTTCACGCAGCCAGAACCACAGACCGACGACTTCACCGTGGTCATCGTCCGGGTCCTCTGAGAACCTCGGCGTTACGCCATGGCCATGAGGCATTTCTTCACCGGACCCTGGATCAAGTGCGAGCTCCTGCAGACTTGGCTCGAGAAGCACGGCATCGAGTCCACGGTCGAACCCGTCGAACCCATCGTGGGTGAACCTTCCCCTCCGGATTTCGAAGATCTGGACCGAGAAGTGCGCATCCTCGTCCCGGAAGCCGATTTTTCGAGGGCACACGACCTGTTTTTCACCGAACGCGAAGGAGAACTGTGAATCTGGAATCACTGAGCGCCCGACTCGAACACGCCGAGGCTTCCCTCGCCCATCTCGAGCGCAACTACGACGAACTCAACTCGGTGGTCATCGACCAGAGCAGGATGATCACCCGGCTTCAGAAACAGCTGGAGACTCTGGGAGAAACCCTGCGCGGCCAGGATGTGGACCGTGCTCAGCCCCACAACCAGAAGCCACCGCACTACGCACCCTGATCCGGACGAGTGGTTCCGACAATACCCCGATAGCGACCGATCTCCGGGCGGTTGCACTCCAGCGGCACTTTCCGAGGAAGCGCCCTACCCTTGGACCGTGACCACGGCGTAGTTGCGCCGGCCTTTGCGCAGGAGCAGGTGCTTACCAAAGAGCAAGTCGGCCGTGGTCACCGCGCGTTGAACCTCGCCGACGCGCACATTGTTGAGCGAGGCCCCGCCGCCTTGGATGTCTGTTCGGGCCTGTCCCTTGCTCCCCGACAGGGCAGCGTGCACCAGCAGCTCGGTGACCAGCATGCCCGTCCCGGACAACCGC
>Ga0247843_1009017_pt1 | contig 11296 bp, 17 predicted proteins | sample LaCruzMarch2017__FD_192420 | JGI IMG/M metagenome (GOLD analysis project Ga0247843, IMG submission 192420) | Freshwater microbial communities from meromictic Lake La Cruz, Castile-La Mancha, Spain - LaCruzMarch2017_8m | ecosystem: Environmental > Aquatic > Freshwater > Lake | place: Spain...
CCAAATTATAATTTGCCCAGCGTTCGCACTTTACAAGGAGCGGATACATTGAGTGCCATCTCATATGACACATTCGACACAGACTCGATAACATCCATTCCCCATTTATCAGCCTTTTCACCATCACAACATACAATGTCGGCTTTTGTTTTACCCCCTCAACCTTATAATTTACCCGTTTCACAATCTACAAATTCCACATTATCACAAGCGCAATCCCAACCGTCAATGAATTCTGCACTTTATACCCCGCAAAGCAGTCCCGCAAGGACGGCGAGCCTTGTGCAAAGCAGTCCCGCAAGGACGGCGAGCCTCAGTCCCGCAAGGACGGCGAGCCTTGTGCCAAGACGACCAGCAACACCGCCACCACCCCCACGAAGACAACAACCACCACCACCACCACCAATATTTAACCGACCGCCCCGTCCCGTGAGTCGTGTTCTTCCTCCTGCATATGAAGAAAATTTAGAAGATGGCGGATTTGTTCCACAGAATCCAAACACGGGCGGATTTGCGTTTGAACCAATGCCAGAACCATCACTTATGCCAACCTACCCCGCACCCGTTCCAAAAGAACGTAAAAAGCACAAACCGTATGTAAGAACGACCAAGGATTTGATGGATGAAGCAGGACAAACTATTTTAGCCATTGACCCAACCATTGATGTAAAACAAAAGAAATATGATACATACGCAAAAAGGGTGAAATTTATCAATGACAACAACAATCAAGGTTTTGTAATTAGACAACAAGACAACGTCAGTGATTTAGCAAATTTTAAAGTTATTCAACATAGAATAAAAAAACAAAATCAAATACCTGACTGGGTATAATTCTTTTCTCACAACAGTTTATAACATGGGTGTTTTTGGTTCTGCTGCTGGGGGTGCGATTGGAAGTGTTGCGGGTCGAATTTTAGGGGGTATGTTGCCATTCAAAAAAGGTGGAAAAGTTCCGGGCAAGAAAGGAGCTCCCCGCAGAATTTTAGCACATGGCGGGGAGGTTATTGTTCCTAACACACTTCCTCTCGTTCAAAAAATGGCAATGCAAGAGATTAAATCACACAAGCATATGCTTAAACTACAAAAGGAAGCAAAAAAGAGCAAAAAATAGAAATTTAATTTCTTCCGTTAGTCCATACAATGGAAGAAATGCAAAACGACACAAAAGACGAGAACGAGAACGAGCAAAGTTTAGAAAAACCCAAAAAAGAAAGGTCTCAAGCCCAAAAAGACGCAACCCAACGGATGCTGTCAGCCAGAAAAGAACGAGCCGACAAACAACTGCAGGAGAAAGCAGAGAGGGATGAAATCGCCAAAAAGGAAGAGGATAAATTGAGAAAAATAATTGAAGACAAACTCGTGAAGAAGGCGGTCTCCATTCGTAAGAAACACCACACCAAAAAAGAGATTGAGTGCATTATCAAAGAGGACAGTGCGAGTGAAAGCAGTGAAAGCGAAGAGGATGAACCACCTCCTCCCAAAAAACCGAGGTCAAATGTAGGCAAGTCATTGGAAAAAACGAAACCAAAACCAAAGCCAAAACCTCAGCCCGTGCTACAATTACAAAACCCAAAATTTATGTTCTATTGATACTATAAATGAATCTATTGGAAGATGCTTTAACCATAAATTTAAACAGCACCGACGCCATAAAAAACAATGGTTCTATGAATTCAAATGTATTGTTCAATACCAACGGCATATTACGAGACGATGTAAGCATTTCTTATAGCGAGATTTCAGTCAGCAATTGCCAAATCCCCGTTTCGTTTTACGGCATTAACTCTAATAACAATGTTCTCAATTATTCAATCAATGCAGTAAATTACACTCTTACGATTACACAAGGCAATTACAATTTCCTGACATTTCAAACTGAAGTAGTCGCCAAGTTTTTAGCCAATGGACACGCTTTTACTATGGTTTTGAACAACACAACAGGCATCATAACATTGCAGTATTCTTTTGCGAGTTCCGTCTCGGTTGCGTTCCTATCCACCAGTTTAGCGAAATTGATATTTGGATTCACCACCACGATTACGAGTTTGTCCAATGTAGCCATTCCCATGACACAGCCGTTGAACTTGTTGGGTCAAACCAAACTAAAAATTGTTTCCAAATTGTTGCCAACGGGGAACATTGATTCACAAAATACAAATGTCCTTCAAACTATTCCCGTCAATCAAACCAGTTATGGGCTGATTACATGGGAAAATGCAACCAATCATAAAAATGTGTTGAGATTGAGAACCATCAATAACATTGATATTAGCATTTTAGACCAAGACAACAATTATATTAATTTCAACGGCTTGAATTGGACAATTTCACTGCGTTTGGCTAATTTTAGGAATTTCAACTATACTCAATCCACACTATACGATTATTTACACAACCCAAATGATAAAAAACCCAATGAATTAAATGACACATAATATCCACAATTCTTTTCTGTGTGGATTGTATAATGTCCATTAGTCCAATTGTTGGTTTGCCGAAAGTTCTCAATTACAATGAGGTTGCCCCCACTCTGCCCCCTGATTCGCAGAGTTATAACACCAGTGTTGTGCCATCCAATGGCTCTATTTTCAACACCCCCACTCAAATTTTCTTTGACCTCCCTCGTGCTGATTTTTTAGTTCCTGACTCTGTATTTTTGAAGGGCAATATTAGCATCACTGCGACCGCCGCCTCGGGTCTGGTGGGTCTGCCTGCCACATCAATGTTTCAACGTCTGGAAACCCAGATTGGTGGAACTACCTTTGAATCCATCACCAATTTCAACCAAGTCAATACCCTCATTTCCAACATTACGCTGAACTCATCCCAAAAGCAAGGCGTTCAGTCCTCATATGGTTATACTGACACAAGCGTGGAAAACTTGAACGGTCGTGTTTTGGCGATTGGTGTCAATACCTTCAGTTTTGCCATTCCCCTGTTAAGTATGATTACACAATGCAAAAAATATTTGCCTCTGTTTGCCATGCCCACTGTTCGTTTTGTTTTGTATATTGACCAACCCACCGCATGGCAGTCATATATTGCTGCGGGGGCGGCCAACATTACGGCTTACAGTCTTTACAACTTGGAAATGTGTTATGAGTCATACAACCCAGGGGTCGCCTTCAAAAACGAGATTTTGGCTATGCCTTCTATCAGTTTGAAAACCATCATGTTGGATTTCGCTTCTCAAACCATGCCCACAGGTTCAGCGGGTTCTCAATCACTTAACTACAATTTGAGACATTCCTCTATCAAATCGGCTTTTTTGACCCCCAGTCCCTCCGTTGCCACTGCAGTGTATCTCAACGGACCATGTGGCGATTTTACAGAAATTACCAACAACACGGGTTCGTATCAGTTGCATATTGGCAACCAATATTTCCCACAGAAAGCAATTTCCATGCTTCAAGCACGAGCGGGGCAACTCTTGGAACTCAAAAAAGCCTCCACCAGTTTGGGCGTGGAATACGAGACCATTTATGACAAAGCCAACAACTTCGCTATTGATGCGGAAGAGTGGGCATACCTTCCAGCGGCTGGAAACACAACCCTCATCAAACCTTCCAAGGCTGGGATTATTGGAATCCATACCGAAAAACTGCACAACAACCGCCTCTTTTTCTCGGGTGTATCCAGTCAGGACACTGCCATTGTGGCGAATATTAACATGGGAACTTACACCACTGTGTCATCTTTCAATGTGGGACTCCTTTTGGTGGTGGATGCTGTCATCGTCATTGATGTAGCCAATCAACAGGTAATGGTGAGACATTAATTAATTTTATAATGTAATGTTATAATGAGTAAAATTGAAATTGTCAAAAACAAAAGCCCCACTCTCAACATTATGCCGATGGTATGCGATAATGGTTTAGACCCGAAACTCAACGAATATGAACTGACGAAACATTTAAACAAACACAGTTCAAATTGCTTTTTAGGAAAACCCTCGAGTGGTAAAACAACACTTTTGAACGCACTTTTTGTTGATAAAAATTTATTGTATCGTGTGTATGACACTATTTATTTGTTCCAGCCAAGCCATTCACGCAGTTCAATGAAAGATGATATTTGGGAGAAGGGTGTCCGTGATGAAAACAAGTTTAGTGAATTGACCGCCGACAATTTGACTGAAGTTTTGGAGACAATCAAAGCCGAGGTTAGTGAAGACAAAAAGCATAATTCTTGCATAGTGTTTGATGACATGACGGCGTATTTACAGAAAGACAAAAACATAATTACACTGTTGAAAGACATGATGTTTAACCGTCGGCATTATCACATTTCCATCTTTTTCCTTGTCCAGAGTCTCAAGAGTGTGCCATTGCAAGTGCGAATGATGTTTGAGAATTTGTTTGTGTTTCGTGTGTCCAAGGATACAATGCAAATCATTACTGACGAATATTTAGAAGAAATCAAAAAAGAAAACATTCCACGATTGGTAAAGTTAGTGTATGACGAGCCACACAATTTTTTGTTTATTCATGTGGGAACACAACGAATGTTTAAGAATTTTGATGAAATCAAGTTTTCATAAATTTATATGTAAGTCCATTATATATAAAATGTATTACAGCACCTTGGTAAAGCCACCGATGCCCCAACCCATCGCAGTAGTTAGAAAAATAGCAGTCTTGCCACCATTGCCAAAAGCCCCCTCCCTACGGGACAGCCGAACACCTTTGAATATGCCACTGTTAAACCAAACATTGTTTATGAGAAAATAACCGCTTAATGTATAATGTCAATAGCATTTCATGAGGCTTTAGTAGAAATGAATAAAAACGCATCACCCCCCGAAAAAGTGAAGAAAGGGAATTTAGAGAAAAGACGACCAGTCAAGACAAAAAAAAATACCACGCTATTTATATGAGCAAAAACGATTTTTCAATTTTCATCAATTCAAGAACCAACGCCGTGGATAGTGGGGGATTGAATGCCGAAAAGTCATTTCGTTTTAATTTTAACGCTTTTAAACAGGGACATTATAAAGTTTCTTTCACTTTTGTTGGCAATGAGAACAATGTTTCGCCATCTACTCCCGCCTATTTAAGCATTGATTTCGGTTCGAATCAACAGGTCTATTTCCCCGAACGTTTCAATTCCAGTTTTCAAAATTCCAAAGCATTGGGGTTGTTGTATCCCCATTATTCCAACATTAACCCGCAGGGACATTTACAAGCCCTTTATGGTGATAATGCCCCTGTTGTCATGCAACGACCCAATACATCACAATTTACGGTTTATGTAAGAAATGACCAAAATGACCTTTATACAGATGCAGCAGCCGCAAATGAATTAACCCCCTATTTATTGATGTTAAAATTCGAATATATTAGCGAGGACTAATGTATAGATGTCTTCATCCACCAACATTCCGTATTCTGTGAAATCTATGAACGGTGTTATTGTTTTAGCCGATGGAAACGGCACGGAAATACGAGACGGGGGAATCATTACAAACAGCCTTAATACAGGAAATATAAACAGCACCAATAATTGCGAAATTGATAATGTCGTGATTATTAACGGAAACACTCCATCCACGACTCCATACACGGGGTCGCTATTATTGACGAGTGGCGGGATTGGATGTGTGGGCAATGGTAATTTTTCGGGAAATTTAACATGTAATAAATTAACAGCCTCCAATGTGAGCATCCCATCATTAACATTAACGAATTTGACAGTTTCAGGGGACATATCAGCCAATAATATGTATGCAACACTAACAATGAAAAGCAGGGATATGATCTGTTTGTATGCAGATTTAGGAAATTGCAGAACAACAACGATGATGCAATGTAATCGCATAGACCAATACACAAGTGGAGTGTGCAAATTATGGAATAACAATGGTTCAGCAAATAGTATTCAAATAGGTAGTTCATCAAATGCATCTATTAATTCATACGGGGTAATTCATAATAAATATGGCTCAACCACAAACGATTACACAACCACCCAAAACAGATATGGAACTACCATGGTGTATGGAGCGAATTCATCATCAACCCATACAATCAACGGCAATTTAACAACAACAGGCAGCATAACATGTGGGACATCCATTTTGGCATCCACTCTAACAGCAAACACAAAAGTTTCAGCGTTTAACATTGAAAGCAACACAACAGGAGGAGCGAATCAAATTTATTCAAATATTATAGCGGGTGGAACTATTTCGTTCGGCTCCATCAATTCGGCGAATCATTATCATGGCTTGACGAATATCTACGGCGATGACTCGACCACATCACATTTGTTTAAATCTGGAACTTATACTTTCAATGACAATTTATCTGGAACAGGAACTTTAACCATCAACCCCAAAATTACATTATCAAAACCTTTAACATCATCAAGCACAGTTCAATGCTCCAATTTGACGGCATCCACTATAACAACCTCAGGAAATATCACATGTGGCGGGACTATAACTGGAATTATTTCGCCGACAAGTTTAGCAATCAATACCATTTCAGCATTGGCGCCCGCCACGGCTTGTCTATTGTGGGGAAACACGACAGACAATTTAACAATAGGAAGCGCAACCACCGCATCTCTTACGATTGAGACACCAACCAATTTTAACAAGAATGTTGTGTTTGTAGGGAATATGTTGGCACAGTTTGGATATTCAACGCATAACTGGATTTCCAATTTAACCACAGGAACAATGAACTTATGCACTGGTTTAACGAGTGGAACTCTCAATATTGGCAATCCTGCGTTTGGTGGTGCTTCTTCCGTTGTAAATATTGATGGCGGGACAGTAAAAATTGACAATATAAAATCAGCAAATGCCTATTTCTGCAGGGCGCAACAAAGTTTTCGAATGTTCGGGACTACGTGCAACGCATTCGGTGCGGGTTTTAATTTGGTGGCATCCTACAATTCGGCAGGGAAATATTCGGTTAGTTTCTCAGACCCCATGCCCAATGCTAATTATTTTGTTCAAGTATCGGGAACATATCAAGCCGTAGGGACTGCAATGGGAGACATTATGATTGGTTCCGCAACAGATTATACAACTGCAGGATTTACATTGTTATTGGGTAAGGCGTTTTCTTCAACATTACAAGGCTGTTTAGACAACACGGGCAGAGTGGTGATAAGTGTTTTCTCAGCATAATGTAAATGGCTTCAGGTTTATTGATTGTTTGTATGGTGGAGTTGGTTGCCAGTGTGGGCAAAGAAGGATTTCATCAATATTTCAAACATAGGCGAGACATGATAGAACAGAATAGGGGTGATGAATTGGTTTCAAGCAGGATAAAAAAAATATCATCTAATTTGTATAATAGGATGTCAAGAGACAACACACCACAGAAAAAGATTATTAAGGAAACAGTCCATTTTTTGGATGAAATCATTGGCGACCACATCCCCAACGAAACCGAAAATGTTATTGCAGAAGTGGGAGACGGTATAGCGGACGTTTTTAAAGACGAGATAAGCGACCTTGAGGACAATGTGAAGGAAAAGATTAAAGAAGTTATTGAACACATGCCCGTTGCTTTGCCAAAAAAACAAAGAAAAAGCATATTGGGATTTAACCCATTGAAAGTAAGCGAAATCATAACCAATGTTCATAAACGTTTCAAAACACCAACCAGAGAACTCTTGCCCGAACCCAATATTGTTTTACCTGATGATGACGAATTTCAAAAGTTTATCAATACCATTACCCAATACTTGAAGGATGAAATCGCCATGCATGACGGCAATTTGAAGAGCAATTTGAAACAACGAGATTATGAAATGAAAATGGTGAAACGTTTCAATCCCGTTCGTTTGAAGGACATTAATATAAAACCTACAGTATAGTATAAGATGGATTACAACAATGTTGAAAAAGCACGATGTTTAATGAAAATGGAATGGGAAGGTGGTTTATTGGGTTTTATGAATTATGGATTGCCCCGACGTCTTTATCTAAAATTTAAGGATGAATTGGAAGACATTTACGATTCTATCGAAAAGAAAAAAACAAAAAAAGAAAAAACCCTGTTTCAAACAAAAGTAAATGCTTTAGAATGCAAAATAACAGAATACCTAAAAACGGATGAAGAATTTACAGACAATGAACTAAATGATGTTAATTACATTTTTACGGAAAGGGGTGATTTTAACAATGTTTAAAAATAAAAACTTACTGTATAATAATGTGGGGAATCTGTATAGCCTATATTGATTTTCATAAAACAATCAATATAACTCAAATTTATGCTTACCCAACTGAGCAAGACTGTTTAAACAAATACCGTGAATTTTTGTATGCCTATTTAAGAGAATGGCATCCATACAAGGACTTTGAAACCGTTAATAATCGCTTTTCTCTTCCAAATCTGGAGTTGATTCTGGATGGGCTGGACAATGGGTTTCGGTTTCGCTACACAATCGACGAGATTTGAGGGCGTGGTATTTATCCCTCATTTTTTGTAAAATGTCTTCTTGGTGCAAATAGTAATATTCTAAATCTCTCTTGTTCTTTTTTAGGCGATTCTCTTCAATGGCGTAAAATGCTTTTTTGTAATTCTTGATATAGTCGGGGTCGTCTTTTTTGAGTGGTTTTCTCATTAAACTCTAAAGAGATAAAAAAAATGGATATTTAAACTTATTTTAAAACGTAATGCGAATATTGGCATTCTATCTCTTGAACACTCATTATTGTATTACGGTCAATATGAACACCTATTTTTTCGCTTTCAACTCCTAACGATTGCAATTCTATATTTTTGTTAATTTTATCTTTCATATTTTGTTTCAAACGATTCATTTCGTCTATATTCAATTCGGGTTCATTCATGGCTTTCCTGCATTTGTTAAAATAATCACATTGATTTTTCCAAGCGCAATCTATATAATTGAATGCATACTCCAAACACTCTTCTTTGTTTTCAAATAGTTTCGATTTAATGCTAAATTTTAATACAGTATTACATGTAATCAACCACATTTCTATATATTCTCTAGAGATTATAATTTAAGGAATATAAACGAATTAAACTTTAACATTATTTGACAAATTACTCAAATCGTGGGCGTCTTTGATTGTGTTTAATGACGATGTAAAAATATAGTTGCTCGGCACTGTGGGCAAAGTTATAGTGTTTTTATTGAGTGAGGAAAAGCCACTGATTGGGTCGTATGTTGTTCTGTAATTGGTTGAATTTTTGTGTGTATTTTGAAACGGTAGGGTTGCGGAGTTGTAGGTGATGACTTTGTCGTCTGTGTCGGCTATTTTTTGGGCATAATATCCGCCCTTGCTGTGTCCTGTTATGGTTGTGGTTGGGTTGCCATATTTTGCCTTGGCTAAATTGAGGTTTTTCTGTTCTTCTTTGTATCGGGTCGATTGTGTGCCTAAACCCAATGCGATTTTTCCATTGTCCGCCCAATCCGTAAAAAACTGTGATTTTTGCGTCCCGTTGCTATTGTATAACAAATTGTTTGTCTTTTTGTTATAATATACTTGATGGTTGTTGTTTGTTAATTGTTTGTCCAATTTGTAATGATAAGGCTTCAATTCTTTGCGTTGTTCCTTTTTGTTGTTGCTGTATCCTGCTTTTAAAATGGTTTTCAAAGGAATCATTTTAATATAATGAGAGAAAATTACCAGAGCCAACCTTTGGGAGGCAAAACTTTATATTTTTCTTCTTCTCTCTCTTGAATAACAGTTTTTTCTATATTATCATAAAGTTTATACATACTTATCAATTTTTTCGTATATTCATTGTATTCTTTACATAATTCTTTATATTTTTCATTGGCTTTGTTTAGGTCTGTTTCTTTGTATGTTTCCAAAAATAAAAGTTTCACCTTTTTATTATCAAATGGGTCAGGGTATTTTCTAAGAGCCAGAATATCGTTAAATACTCTGTAATGTTTTTCAACTTCGTTGTGAATTATCTCAACTTCTAAAAATTGGTAATAGTCCATTTTCTATATATTCCCTTATAATTTAGGCAATATAAACGTATTAATTTCTGGTTTTCAATATTTCCAATCTTTTCAATAAACTATCTAAACTTTGCGACAAATCTGGTTTTTCTAACAAAAAGACAAACTCACGATAAAGTTCATCATAACATTCTTCTTCATCAAATACACAATGCCAATCCCCAATAGTTGGCATATATTTATTACTGTGCCAGCATTCAATCCAATTGATTTGAGCCAAACCCCTATGTATTTTTTTATCTTTTTTAATTTCTTCTTCCCATTCTGCTCTGGTTGGGAATTTTACAGTTGAATTAGGGTCGTGAATTATTTGCATTAATTTCTCGAGGTTCATTTTATATATTACCTAAGGATTTTAATATATGAGTTATTTGACGCAAATTAATATGTCTAAAGAATCTATAGAATGGAATGCCCTGTTTGTTATGAAAGTAAAACATTTTTATTAAGAAGTTGCCAACATCCACTGTGTGATAAGTGTTATAAAAAAATTAATACATCAACGAAAATATGCCCTATATGTCGTCATTGTTTTAGTGCAAATGAAAAATTGACAGAACAACAATTAATATTATTAAATTGGCAAAAACAGAAGATTGATGAAAGGGTTGAAAGAAAACTGAAGAAAAATAGAAGAGTAGTAATTGAATCAATGTTAAAACAGAGAATTTACGGAGGGTTAAAATATCATGTTTTACAAGAATTAGTAAAACAGGGAATATTTATTGAATACCATGGCAATTTTATGGATAAAAACAAAATTTATTTAACCGAGGATTTTTTAAAAATGACAAAAGCACAAATATGGCAAATTTACTACAATTATATAATAAGGCGGGGAGTTTTCTTTTACAGTATCGATTTACTAAACCCTTATTTTATTAATTTATTAAGTCAGGCAAAAGACTTTGTTTAGTGATACATACAATAGAATGTGTTGCAAAATTGCTCCAATAGAAAACTATCATGTTCAAGAGATTCAATTACCGAATAGTTATGTTTTAAAGTAAAAAAGGGTATAATAGCCCCCGCCCGAATAGGTTCCCGAATATTGCAAAGATTGATAAATTGACTTAATAATTTTATATTTTTACTTTCAACAACAAACAAAAAATATAAAAAACAACAAAATAAACAACAAGGCAGATAAGGCACTTTCTGCCCGAAAAACGAAAAGGGTCTATAGAAAGGGTTTCAAGAGGGGTTTATGAAAATCGGGCAGAAAGTGCCTTATTTGCCTTGTGAATAATCGTCTTAATTTAAGCCAATTTTAAGCCGAATATTGAACCAGTGTAAAACTGTGTAAAACAGTATTGCCGAGACGGAT
>Ga0247843_1009018_pt1 | contig 11296 bp, 10 predicted proteins | sample LaCruzMarch2017__FD_192420 | JGI IMG/M metagenome (GOLD analysis project Ga0247843, IMG submission 192420) | Freshwater microbial communities from meromictic Lake La Cruz, Castile-La Mancha, Spain - LaCruzMarch2017_8m | ecosystem: Environmental > Aquatic > Freshwater > Lake | place: Spain...
CAAGAAGCTTGTCCATTCTCAGACATCACCAGCCTTTGATCACTATGACTTCCTGTTGCCTCGCGACCAAATTGTTGGTTTATTGTTAGATAACTCACTAGATGTAGAAATGTAAAATAGACACACAAAAAAAAACAGAAAACAGTGAAGGTGGTGGGACAGAAAAAGTATCGTAATCGATAAGGCGGGAAAACCTCTCTGAACACACACAACCAAACCACCTCATTATGCCGAGACTTCGTCGCGTCGCCACCGGCTCAGCGGTGGTTCTCGCTTGCGCCTCGTGCGTCTATCCAACAACAACAACATCATCCTTTCTTCTTTCCCCGTCACCAGTCGCCATATTACCATTTCCTTATAGCAGTAGTTCCAGTAGTAGCGATGATGATAATGTGCGAACACGTAGAAGACGACCTCGTGGAAGAGGATACGAATTGTCATCATTCTCGCCGTCGTCGTCGTCGTCTCAACTTGCTAGCTCCCGACAAAGAGGCGGAGAAGACATATACGGTGCCGTTCATCGGAAGGAGTATGAAATGAAACGTCTAAACGCACAACATCAATCGCTCTCCGATCCCGTGCGGATGGCCATGTCCTACTGTCAAGATGGGATCGAACGCAAGCGTCTCGCCGCCGCATTACGTCGCGTATATGATGATCCCGACAATATTGCCAATCCGAACGCTAAACAACAACGACGACGCACGATGGACGAATTGGAACGAGAAGAACAAATGGCATCCGCCGGAGTGGCCGAGTCCACGATGCGTCGTGGTAGTTTTATCGTCGATATAAAACGCAAGTCGGAACTGAGCTACCCGGGCGAACAATTTGCGCGATTTGACGATGCTGGATCGGTGGCCGAGGCGATGATACGCCTGGGCGCTGATGTTGTATTTGTGAATGTCGATTATCACTCGTACGGAGGAGATATGACGGAACTAAAAAGTGCAGTCCGTGCCGTCCGTGCCGTGAATGATGTTGCCGCCGTGGTAATGAAAGATGTAGTCGTGGATGAAATACAATTAGGTTTAGCCAAGGAGGCTGGCGCTGATGGGATTGTATTATGCGCGACGGTATTGGGACCGGCGCTGGATAACTTTTTGAATTTGGCTACCATTATTGGATTAGAAACGATTGTGGAATGTCATACGTACAATGAAGTACGCGTGGCATTGGATTCATTAGCACAGAATATTATGGTAACCAATCGTGATCGTATTACGGGTGCGTTGGTGTATGATCAGGCAATCAAATTGGCTGGATTATTCCCTGGTTCGGGTGGGCCTATAATAACGATTGCAGGAGGTGGGATAACAAACACTGATCAAATGAAGAAATTATTAGCCGTGGGATATGATGGTGTGGTTGTTGGTAAGACTGTAATGGGGAGTGCACGTGCTCCCGAATTCATACGAGCAGTGCGAGATCGAACATTGTTGCCTGCCGAATTTAGTCAATGGGGACTTGATGAGTATGAGTTTGATATGGATGGGAATGTTATGCCACCGAGGAAGGAGGGTCTATCAAGTTCTGACGATGATGATGTGTTTCTATGACATATGCCAGTTTACACAGATTTATAGCAGAGTAGGTAGAAATTGGCAACATAAACTAGACAGTGATAGATAAGGTAGTACATGTCCAGCTCCACACGTTATGCGGCATTGTGCATTGTCTTTGCACTTGATTCATCGGTTGCTTTCTCCTGGGAAATAATCTTGCCTAGAGAGAAACCTACAGGAGTATTCTAACATGGTCCCCTTTTGTCCCCTCGTCCCCCCAATGTCCCCCTAGAAAGTGACTATCGTATAATTTTTCATATCTAGTACTTTTATTATAATTGTACTACCTCTCCAACCAAACAAACTATGCTAAAACCAAATGAACACATATTACTTGCAACTTGCAAAACACAAAATAATCTACATATGGTAGTACATGTTGGATGACAACTTCAGCTCCACAGGTAATGTGGCATTGTCTCCGCATGCTAGATTCATCAGTCTTTACTTTCTTCTGGCAATTAGTTGCTTTCTCTTGGGAGATTGTCTTTTTCATCTTCAACTTCCACAATGAAAGTTCCAATATCATTGTGATTTCCCAACTTAGAGAACTTTTCGTCTAAGTGGGCACTTTTTGCTCCAATTCCATTTTGATATACAAGTTGTCCGAGTTGTAAAAGAAGACGGCTGTGTGAATCATATTCAGAATGTCCTCATGCCAAACTTTTAAGGCACGAGCCTACACACTTGTTGACATAGAGCACATGACAAGAAATTCTATTCTTTCTTGAAACTGTAGTCCATTACATGATAATGAATGTGAAGGTTTTGAAAACCTATCAAGCAAATAAACCCAATCGATTGGCTGCATACTAGTAGGAAAGTGCATTTGTTTCACACAAAGTAGATTCTCAATGTTCTCCTTTGGTGTATCAATCCTCCCCATTGTCTCCACCATCATCGTCCAGTTGAATGTATGACAAGGGGAAAGTGATTGATAACTCTTAAATAAGAACTCAATAATCTCAGCTGGTGCAGCCCCCCAGCCCCCAGCATGCATACAGTAGTGGTAGTGCCCCCACCTATCTTCGGTAATTAGATTACTGGGGTATTTCTTAACTATTACACGATACAGCTCCAAATTGTGGACAGATGAGCATGCCAATATATGAAGAGGTGTCATCCCTAGTCAATCCTGTTGATTACCGGTCTGATTTAGTAGCTTACTGCGTAATTTCTGCCGCTGACCACTCGATCTCATGTTTAGTGCAGCAATTAGGTCCTCTAGCATCCCCTGATTATACGACTGGTAGTAGACTAATTTGTGGACAAGTAGACCATCGAATCGATACTGAAGCTCTCTGTTATGATTTCTGCTTCCAAACCAAAAAGTTTCCAAAGATCCGACCTTGTCACGTTTCTTCGTCAACACAGATTTCATGGCCAATGACAGCTTTGTGCGGAAATGTCACAAAAATGCTCCATAGTTTATCTTTTTTACATTGTGTGGAATTACGATGGAATAAATTGATCTACAATTGTAACATGCTCTTGGGTATCTCTGTGACGAGAGGTGGGACTCTAAAGGTGAGGTGAAGATACAATAAGCGAACATGTGCCTTCTCCGATGCTTTCAATGCCATCGTGGAGACAAATAGGGGTTTGAAGAGAATAATTGAAGGCTTTGCCATTAATCCTCCTCAGTGAGATGGGAAGATTGATTTTCATAATCGAGTGATTGCACCAAATGAAGAACCTTCACACAGCTCCACCTCGGTCAACTACTTGCGTCCCTCAAATGTACCAGCAGGGATTGACGCGACGGAGGGATCGACATGAACATAAACCACATTTTGAGGAGGACTCTCCACCTGGCCCCATGTGAGTCGATGCGAGCAGGATCTACGTCGGTTAACGAGGATAAGGGAGACGAGCAATGGCCTTGGCCTTGGCCGGGTCAGTCACCTATTCAGTCTACTATGATTAGGTCTTCTACCTAGGATTACATGGCAAGGAACAAAACAAGATGAGGGCACGAGGATCTGCGTCAGAGCGTGTCAGCTGCCACATCTCTCCGAACAAGAAAGGTGTCAGTGACGGTATTGAGTCCCCCCTCGAAGTCCCCGCATGGTTTCCCGCCATGCACATATTTCTTCACATGAACGATACATAAAAGATAGAAGACCTCGTTTACTGGTACTCGCACATACAGTAAGGAGACAACGCTAAACGCAAGGACTTCTAAGACAAAGATACGATGACAAACGCGGCACGATACCGACTAGCGATGCAGCATCGCGAGGCACAGCGTAAGCGTAAGGAGGCCATGGCCATACGTACGCGTTTAGAAGAGGCCGATCGGGACGGAATTTTGAACGAGGAGGAGACCGAAATGGATGATGAGACTAATTATTACGATGATGACGATGGCGGCTCGGTCAAATCAACAGGCGAACGGCAGATCATATTTCGCAATAATTTTAATCGTAACAATGATATTAATGTAAAGCTCCATCAGATTGCCGCGCAGGATGAGGGGGTTCTATATACGCATACTATTACGGTGAGTCGTGTGGGTATCGCGTATCCATGGTCGCGCTTTATTTCCCACTCAACATTATTCTCTCTAAATATTCAAGGAACGAATTGGACTGAAGGATAAGGGTGCGATAGGCAATCTCATTCATCGTAAGCCCCATGGACGGAAGGACGTATTAGCCGCTAACAAGAGATCTAATGATAACAACAACAGACGTAATGACGATCGTCGTCCCTCCATCGTTACCACGCGAGGACGAGAAAACTCCCGCCGGGGAGGACTATTGCGCACGGATACGCTACGGGGTGTCAATTCCTTCTTTACAGCACCAGATCAATGTCAATATACCATCGTTTCTAAGAAGAAACGTCGTTTCACCAACACAAATAATCGTTTCCTACAATGGTTTGATAATCATCATATGCACATAGCTGAGTATGCCTGTTGTCATCAAAATGAGGTGGATATGAATGTATACAAACCATCAATGTTATTATACCGGTATATACATTGGACATTCAAAACGAGCTTTACATCAGTCTTCATGTCATTTTTAATAATATACTTTGTTTGTGCATTACTATTTGCAGCATTATTATTGGTGGCGGGGACGTATGAACCACAATGCATCCAAATGGCAGGCGAGTCATATGGGACTACACCATTGACCAAATTCAGCGATGCATTTGCGTTAAGTTGGACGACCTTTGCTACGGTGGGATATGGTATGACATACACCAGCGTGGGATCACAGCTACAGGATACGCCGCCCAATGAGTGTGTTTGGACTGTCACCTTTTGTACGATACAGGCATTTATGGGATTACTCTTTGCGGGTATGAGTGCGGCTATATTATTTGGCAAGGTTAATCGTGTACAATCACATGCCAATATTATGTTTGCGAATGCTGTCTGTCTTCAATATGAGGAGACATTTCCATTGGATGATGATGATGATGACGACGATAATGATGACGACGATGAGGAGGAGGATGATGATGATGATGATGATGATGGGGCACAGGATTTGGGTACCAACCTCTCAGAATTGAGCAAGTATAATGTCAAGAGGAAGTTTAAGGCTGCTGTAAATATTGTAAGTGTTATTTTGTGTCATGTTACGTAGAAGATGGATAACAGCAGTGGGGACAATTGTTGTTGCTCTTGATCATTCTACTGACTCGTTCTGACTTTTCTTGATCTGTCATGATAATTCTCATTCCACTCTTTTCAATTTGTTGAAGGTTATGTTCGCTAACAAGTTAACATCTCTGGGGGCAAATTTCAAGGAATTCTCGGATTGTACTACTGAACGTGCAGGTAACCTTAATCCTCAGAAAAAGGAGACTACTGAACGTGCAGGTAACCTTAATCCTGAGAAAAAAGAGGCAGAGACAGCAACATTTGTTGATAAGTACAACGGTTGTCCAGTGATTAAGTTTCAAATAGTAAACGAATGGAGTAATAGTGAGGGTGGAGAAATTGTCGATTGTCAAATGAAAGTTGTGGGTGTGAAATATAAGAAGGACCCTATCAATGGCAAAGTAACACAAAGTCAATATGTTCGTGTTAACCTTGTGAACTATGAACATCCATTTTTAAGCCGTGTATGGCACGGTGTGCACATTTTGGATTCCTCATCTCCACTCTTGACTGATAGGGCAAGACAACGTATTGAGGTGAATGGCGGGTCGTGGCCAAGTAATTGGTTCGACCCGGACATCATACGTAGTAAATTGGACTTTCATGACTTGATAGTAACTGTCATTGGCTTATCAAATGTTAGCGCTATGGCAGTACATGCCTACAAACGGTACAAAATTGGTGATGTACTAATAGGGTTCAACTTTGCACCTATTGTATTCCGAGATATTGAAACTGGTTTAGTCGAAGTAGATTTTGACATGGCCAATGATGTACGGGAGCAATTGGGTCTACGTTGTGAGAATTTGTCCATGAGACGTATCGAGAGTAAAGAGAATGTGCTTCAAAATCCCTTGGCACATCGTACACGAAAGTTGCAGAAGGATTCTGTGAGATCGTTGAGCAGCTCAACCACGATACGATGGGAAAGATCAAGGATGTTAAGCATTGGTGGTAGCACTCCGTTTGGTAGGGGGTCATCATTTTTTGGCCAATCAGCAGTGTCAACTCTTCCTAGTGTGGCTAGTCTCGTCGAGCCTTTGTAAGTTCCTTCTGATTCAACACGGGAAGTGTTGACAAAAAGCGCGTGAAGATATAGAGACATAACGAGGAAATGAGTTGCCTCGACATGGGATGTGATATTGTGTAAATTATATGACTATTTTTGATGAAGATGAACTTAGTAATTCTCATTTCCTTTCCTCCTTCTTTTCGGCGACCGACCAAGGAGGTCCTTTAGTGATCCCGATCCTTCTAATAATTTTGACATGTCAATTTCATTCTTCGAACTCTTCGTTATTACCACATCATACTTTGGCGCTGCACCTCCTGCTACAAGAGCTTTCCTAACAAGATACTTTGCCTTTTCAGCTGTACGATCAATGGCGTTTCCTTTGACTTGAGGTTCTGAGTTATCACTCTCAGGTAACGGCATTGAATCTTCTACCACCATTGCTCCTAGAAGTGCAGCCTCGATCGTTTCTTTTGCTTGTGAACTTTCCAGCTTTACAAGCATTTCTTCATCGCTGTTCTCACTCGCTGCAACTGCTACGCCAATGCTGACTGACGATTTGATCTCTGATCTTGGCTTAACCACCACTGCTTCTGCCTTTGCCCTTGCTGCTGCTGCTAGATTTGCTTCCGCATTATGTTTCAATTCTTCTGCTCTTCGTATGTCCTCCATCTTCTTGACGTCCTCAGCTCTTTTGACATCTATTGATTTTGCCTTAGACGACGCAGCTGTAAGATCGATTTCTGGACGCTTAAATTCGTCATCGTTCCTTATCTCCTCTCTGTTCTTGGTTGTGAGTAGGACATTCTGCACTTCTTGGGACTGACGTGCCTTGGCTTTTATCCGTTTTTCTCTATCTCTCCGGTCTTGGTCTGCTTTCGCTGCCCGCTCAGCCAGAGAAAGACGCCTTGCTGAGGCTTGTGTCGCTGATGCCTGTATCTGTTGAGTGTTAAGTTGTCTCGGTTGGACAGTGCCCTTCGGCAATGTCACAGCTGTCATAGATGGCATTGCCATCTCTTTTTCATTTGCAGCAACCGATGCCTTAACCATATCTTGATGCTTCTTCCGCTCAAGCTCGATTTGACTTATATTCTTCGTTTCTGCAGTGGCAATAGGTTTGCGTGCCCTATCACTCCCCCCCGAAGCACCAATTCCTAAACCCATAGTGCTAGTACCACCTTTCGGCTTCAGTTGAGTACTCCGTCTGCTATCTTCTAACGACTTTTGGAATGAATTGTATGCCTCGGCGGCAACACGCTTCTTCTCAAAGTCGTCTAAACTTTGCCATTTGGCCTGATCATCATCCAATGGAGGATAAGGGGATAGTGAAGAAGATGAGTAGTCCTCTCCTGTTCTTTCATTTGACGACGACGCCGGTGCAGATTTTTGACTAAAGAAATGAGCCGTAGGCTTTGACCCACCAAATGCACCTGATGGGACAATAGGATTTTCAGCCAGACGTCGTTCGAATGCCAGTGCAGGTGTTGGCTGTGGAGCTGTGGGCGCTGTTTCTTGACGAGCGGGGGCGGGCCGTGGATACGTAGATGCACTACCGGCGCCGGCATAAATATTCTCAGTCATGCCGGTGGTCGCTGATCCACCCCTCGGGGCTGGTGCTGTAGGACGTTGATCAAACGATGACGTGGGGGGCATTGCCGGAGCTGGGACGTTGTTGTTGAAGTTCGAAATTACATTCTGATAATATTCTGGTGTATCTGATGGTACAGATACAGATGCACCTGATTTACTAAAGAATGATGATGTAGGCTTAGATCCACCAAATGCGCCTGCCGGAACGATGGGATTTTCTGCTAGTCTACGTTCAAATGCCAGTGCAGGTGTGGGTAGTCCTGTGGCAGCTTGGATGACAGCAGGAGAAGGAGTATTGGCACCACCAAATGAAGAAGAAGAAGCACTCCCAGCACCATCTCTAATGTTGTCATACCGCCCTGCTGTTCCAGGGTTACGGGTGGAATCATATGTGAAAGGTTGTGCATCACCTCGACTCATCCCCGGAGCCTCTCGAACATTGTCCACTCGTCCAGCTCCAGATCTTGGCATACTTGGGTCTCTACGTTGAGAAACCTCATCCGGAGACAATACATCTCTCAATTGTTCGTAGCTCTCCAAACTTTCTTCACTTGATGCCCAGCCGAAACTTGTCATATCCTTGATACCACCGAAGAGCGCACCAAAAGGGTTTTGAGACTGACCGAAAGTCGACGTACCCATTCTGCCCGGCTGTTCCTGCGGCTGCTGTTGCTGAGATCGAGATTTCCTCTCTGTCTCACGTGCAAATTGTATTGCATTAGCATTGGCGGCTGCATTATCTAAATCTACATTTCGTTGTTGCTTCATTCCCTCAACTAATCCCTCCAACGCAATAAATCGTTCTTGTAATATACTCATTTCCTCAACTCTAATATCAATTGCATTTTCGAGATCATTTACCAGTGATGACATTCGACTTAACTCTTGTTCATACTCATGTTTCTGTGCCTTCATTTCATCAAGTAATATATCAGTCGCCTTATTACTTGTACGTATTACTTTGTCACGTTCAACAATATCTTTTTCGAGTAATGTGATTCGTGCGGTTAGTTGTTCATTCTCTAAACGTAGCTCGTTCACACCACGTACTGATAAATCATCATTATTCATTGATGACGTCTTCTCTTGCCACTCAAGCTCGTGCTCAAGATCTCTAACTCGAGTTTTTAACATGTCAAGCTCTGCATCCTTTTGTGTCGTTTCCATGACAGATGATACAGAATTGCTGTTATTATTGCTATTGGCAAACAGTAATTGATTCTCCAAATTGGATATTTCACCTTCCAATTCGACTACACGTGAGGCCAATACCTTACGTTCTTGATCTTCACTACTTTTAATTCGTTCCAGCTGTATAAGTACACGACTTGCCTCTTCGGTACTTGCTACCACGGCACGTTTTTCTTCAATTAGTTCTTTTTCCAAATCAAGTATACGACATTCGAGTGCTGCTATGTGATTCGATAGCTGTTGTTGACTATTGGTATTTGTTGTGATGGTGTATTGTAATTCATTTGTACTCTTGGATAGGTTGGTTTCTAATTCTGTAATACGTGAATTTAAATTACCAACTGTTGCTGCATACTCAATTTCCTTCTTTTGAATTTCATTTTGTAATTGTTGACTTACTATCGTGGCCTTATCCTCATCGTCCATTTGACGTGATAGATTATCAATTTTGACTAATAATGAACGACGTTCATTTTCATGCTGTTTTGTTTGATCGCGTAATATTTCATTTAATTTGTTCGTTTCGGATAAATGTTCCTCCTTCATACGTACAATAACACGATCAAAGTCTCGTCGTAGATTAGTAAGTTCAGTATATAGACGTGTAATTTCCTCTTCTTTTCGTTTGAGCCTTTCCATGTTGGATGATGATGACGATGAGTTCGGTGGTTGGTAATTAGTAATCGATCCTACCCCACCATATGTTGCCGATCGTTGCTCGAGTCGTTGCTGCTGTTTCTGTTGCTGCACCACACTCCATTCCTGTTCCCCTCCAAATGATGTCGATGAAGAGGTAGAAGCATCATCATCATCATCATCGGCTGTTCTTCCGTCGCCTACTACTATATTAGTATCAACATTGGCATATTTGCCAATTTCATCGATCAATAATTGGAACGTGGCCGGACCGCATTGAAAGTCAGACACTTTGCCTCTACTGCCTTTATATATTAATATATATGGTAATTTCGTAGCATTTAATAAACGACACATTTCTTCATTGTTTGGATCATCGTATCTCATTTCGGCAAATCGTACCCGACCAATGTTATGAGTATTAGTGTTGGTATTAGCATCTGCGGGATTGTAGGTGTCGCCTAATTGGGATGCTAATTTGCGATATCGTGTGTCGAATACTGCACATGTTTTACACCAGGAGGCATACACTTTGACTATCGTTTGGATGGAGGGGAGCGGAGGGGGGGGGGGGAGATGACACAAACAATAAGAGAAAGAATAACAACAATTGATTGTGAACAATAACTGTCGGAAGGAGGCATGCAGTACTCACCAACACTCAGTCTTTCATCGCGTATAACAAAGTCTAATAAATCCTGTGGTTGGTTAATTGACACGACCAATGGCACGATGCCGCCCTGGTTGATATAGTTGTTCCGCGACGTCAACGAAGGAGGGCGAATTGCCGTGCGCGCGCCCCCGCCTCTCCCCCCGCCGTTCCAGCTGTTTGCAAAACCCCCTCCCTCAGTGTTACTGTTATCATCGCTTGAATCATCATTGTTGTCATTGTTCTCCTCTCGTCTACGACCGAACGATTCAAGGTAATTATTCCCCAATGCCATCTGGAGCCGCGACAACGTTCGATCATCACCGCCTCTTCTTCTTCGCATCGTCGTTGGCATTATTATCGACCGATGACGATGAGAAGATGGTAGCGAGTAGGACAAGGCACCGGGGGTATTGCATACCGCCGCCGCCAGCAGTAGCAGGACCGACATCGTCGCGAACAACAGCATCAATCACTAAACGAGAAACAAAAAAAATTGAAGTAGCGCAAACATTTATGTAGGCGGGGTATGTATGTAGGGTTTGTTTGTTTGTGAGGCATTTTTTTGGGGATAGGGTTTCATACATTAGGGTTTATAAATATACATTGTAGAACATTCTTTGCTGTTCTTTTAGGCCGGAGCTTGAGCAAGAAGATATCGTGTCTTGATTTCCTGATCAAGAAACAGAGCACATCAAACATGACTTTGCGTCGTCACAACTTCAAGTCTCCACGCGTCGAGGTGAGGTCAACCAAGGGAATAAGTTCAAGGGTAGGAATACTCCTTGGGCAAGGGGCAAGAAGGACGTTCATTAAAGCTACTCACCTAGGATAGAAAGCAGCATGAAAGCAACATTCAATAGTAGCGAGGAACATGTGCGCTTGAACCAGCGCCGACCACCATGGCAACAACGACGAGCATACAGTGCAAGCACTCCCGCTAGTGCTTACACCAACACTGATGACTTACCAAGCACAAATCGACGATCAGACAATGCTGAAGGCCTACGACGATCAAGCGTACCACATCT
>Ga0247843_1009019_pt1 | contig 11296 bp, 13 predicted proteins | sample LaCruzMarch2017__FD_192420 | JGI IMG/M metagenome (GOLD analysis project Ga0247843, IMG submission 192420) | Freshwater microbial communities from meromictic Lake La Cruz, Castile-La Mancha, Spain - LaCruzMarch2017_8m | ecosystem: Environmental > Aquatic > Freshwater > Lake | place: Spain...
TGGGCTAGGCGGAGGCGGAGGGCCGCCTCCGGGTCTCGGAGGACCGCCGATGGGAGGCATGTCCATGGGTCCCGGCTCCGAAGGAGGAACCCCTCCCGCACCCGCGGCCAAGGTTCAGAAGATCAACAGCGTGGACGTGTGGAAGGCGCTTGAAAAATCTCTAAAGAAATCTGGACAATAAGAAAACTTTAGATACAATGGGCGTCCGGAAAGCCCATGAAAGTTCTAATATTCAGCGACCTCCACATACACCCACACAAGCGATCCTCAGAAAGGCTTGACGACTGCATTGAAGTCCTGGACTGGGTGTTCAGGACCGCAACGGAGAGGGAGATAAAGAACATAGTCTTCCTCGGAGACCTCTTCCATGACCGCCAGAAGATAGATGTCCTGACATACCAGAAGACCTTTGATGTGCTAGAGAGACACCTTGACGGAAAGAAAAATCTCTTTCTTTTGCTTGGCAACCACGATCTCTGGCACTACCAGAAACTTGACGTCTCCAGCGTGAACCCATTGAGGAGCCTCCCCGGAATCAAGGTCATCAACACGCCGAGCGTGGAAATCATCAAGGAGGGCGATGAGGAATTCTCCTTCGGATTCCTTCCCTACACCCACAACCCGATAGAAGACCTCAAGGCGGTTGAAAAGGACTGGAAGATCAAGGGACGCAAGCACATGAAGGTCCTCGGGGGACACATATCCGTTGATGGAGCCGTCTGGAACGTCAAGTACAAGACGATGTCCGAAGTGACCATAGAACACGACGGAGACATGGTGCGCGTGGGATCCGACATATTCTCCAACTGGGACAGGGTTTTTCTCGGCCACTACCACGCCGAGCAGAAGCTGGACGAGAAGGTGGAGTACGTAGGCTCGCCTCTGCAGCTGTCCTTCGGAGAGGCCTTCCAATCCAAGCACATCGTAGTCTTCGACACCTCCGACGGGGAATGCGAGTACATAGAAAACACCTTCAGCCCAAGGCACTACATCCTCAAGGAGGACGAGCTAGGCGACCATGACTTGGAAGGCCACTTCGTAAGGCTGGAGGTGGAGGACATCGCGAGCAGGCAGATGACGGAAATACGGCAGAGCCTGCTAGAGAACTCCAAGGTTTCTTCCCTTGAGATAAAGCAGGTTCAGAAACAAGAGGACCACGCCATCAAGGACGCGAAGGCAATTCTCTACAAGGAGGAGGAGATGCTTGAGAAGTATGTTGAACAGGCCAACTCCGAGAGCCTTGATAAGGAGACGCTCATAAGGATCGGCACGGAGATATGCCGGGAGGCGGAATGAAGAGCCTGGACATCAAATACATCTACGCCCAGAATTTCCTCTGCTTTGGCCCGGAGGCGTTTGAGCTCACATTCAAGGATCATGGCAACATAGTCCTCGTCAAGGGATTCAACCTCGACGTGGTAGACAGCGAGTCCAGGGTCGCGAGCAACGGAGTGGGAAAGAGCAGCATCCCCGAGATCATCGTCTACACGCTCTTCGGCAAGACCATAAAGCATCCCAAGAAGATCAACCACAAGGACGTCATAAACAACCAAGTTGGCAAGGGTCTGAAGACCGAGGTCAGGTGGGGCGACTTCAGGGCTGTCCGCACAAGGAAACCAGACACCCTGAGGCTATGGGAAAGTCCGGATGGAATATGGGACGACACCACCGAGATCACCCTAGGCGGCCAGCCGGCAACCCAGAAATTGCTCGAGGAGAAGCTTGGCATCAACTATGAAACATTCGTCAACATTGTGGTATTCACCGACAACAATGCCGGAAGCTTTCTTGAGTGCGACGCCTCAAACAAACGCGAGATAGTGGAGAACCTCCTCTCCCTGGACAAATACAAGGGCTTCGCCGAAAGGGCGAAAAATCTGAAGAAGGAAAAGAAGGATGCAATTAAGGTTCTTCAGATAGACTACGAGAACATCCGCAAACAGATGGAGCAGTCCAAGTCAAGGATCAAGGCCGCCAGGGAGCAGGAGTCCGGCTGGACGGTTCAGCGGAAGAGCGAACTTGATTCGCTTCTTTCAAAGATAAGGTCGCTCAAGGAACAACTTGAACTTACCTCGGAGGGCACAGAAGCCTCCAGGTACCACGAGGCCCAGGCAAGGATAGAGGAACTTAATTCCGAAATCCCGCAGGCCGAAGCCAAGCAAATCAAAATCCAAGAGGTCCTTGACCTCGCACAGGAGAAGTCCTCGGGCATAAAGCAGAAACAGAACGAATGCAAGATATCGATCGACACCGTTTCAAGCTCAATAAAGACCCTTGCATCAAAAATTGAGGAAAATCAGAAGGAAATCGGCAGACTGGAGAAGAATGAGGGAGCCACCTGCAAGTTCTGCCTCGGCAAGGTCTCCAAGGAGAACTACAACAAATACACGGAACAACTTCTGGAGAACATAGGGGCCCTCCAGGTAGAAATGGGTTCCGAGAATGAAAAGAAGGATGGACTTTCTTCAAAATTGAAGGCTCTCGGAGATACGCTTTCTAAAATATCCGACGGGATATCATCGGCCAAGGACAATCTCAACAAATCCTCCAGAGAACTTTCCGAAAAAAGAAAGGAACTCGCCGAACTCAACAAGGTGGAAAAGCCCCAGGGCAAGGACATAAAGAACCAGCTTATAACGCAGCAGATGGAGGGACTGAACGAACAAGTTTCGGCCAAGAAGAACGAGATGGAGGGGGACACCCCATTCAAGAAGATAATAGACGAACTGGCGGAAGAAATAGAAACAAGGGAGTCGGAATTCAATTCGAAGAACAAGGAACTTGACGAACTGGAGAGGCAGCTCCCTTACTACGAATTCTGGTCGGTGGCCTTCGGCGATTCAGGAATCAGGAAGTTCATCATTGACGGAATAATCCCGGCACTCAACTCCAGAGTGGCCTACTGGCTCCAGTTCCTCATAGACGGAAAGATCAGCCTTGAATTCAACAACGAACTTGAGGAGAAAATAGAGCGCAATCCTTCGGACGGAGATCCGTTCGTCTATTACGCGATGAGCGGCGGAGAGAGAAGAAGGCTGAACCTCGCCGTGTCCCAGGCGTTCGCCTACGTGATGATGCTGAGTTCGGGAATGTGTCCGAGCCTAGTTTTTCTGGACGAAGTCACAACTAATATTGACCAAATAGGGGTGGTTGGGGTATATAATATGATTCTGGAACTCGCAAAAGACAGGCAAGTTTTCATCACCACCCATGACCAGAATCTGCTTGAAATGCTGGACGGATGCGAGTTAATAAGCCTCGAGAAAAGAAAAGGCTTTACGAATCTGAGAAAATCCAGTTAATAGACTTACATAACCTCACCGAAACAGACGACCAACAGGAGAACTCATGATTTTTGAAGAACAGATCAGCCGCAAGCCCGACAATTACCCCTGGACCCAGGATTTCATCGAGGCCATGCACAACGGGTTCTGGACGGACAAGGAGTTCAGCTTTTCAAGCGACACACAGGACTTCAGAGTCTCCCTCACGGAACAGGAGCAAGAGATAATAACCAGAGCCCTTGCAACCATCGGCCAGCTTGAGATCAGCGTCAAGAAGTTCTGGGCCAAACTTGGAGACAACCTTCCGCACCCCAGCATCAACGACATGGGCTACGTCATGGCGAACACCGAGGTCATCCACGGAGACGCCTACGAGAGGCTCCTCGAGGTTCTCGGAATAGACGGAGCCTTTGACGACATACTAGAACTCGACATCATCAAGGGAAGGGTCAACTATCTCAGAAAGCATCTCCACAAGTTCCACTCCGACAACAAGAAGCAGTTCATCTACTCCCTCATACTTTTCACTCTTTTCGTGGAGAACATCGCCCTCTTCTCGCAGTTCTATACAATCAGCTGGTTCGGGAGATACAAGAACGTACTCAAGGACACCAACAAGCAGGTGGAATATACGAGCAGGGAAGAGAACCTACATGCGATGATCGGAATGAAGATCATCAACGTGATTAAGAAGGAGCATCCCGAACTCTTCGACGAAGAACTCAAGGAGAAGATAATTCACGAGGCCAACGAGGCACTCAAGTACGAGATGCAGATTATAGAGTGGATCGTGAACGGCTACGGCGAGGAGAAGCTCAATTCTGAAATTCTCAAGGAATTCGTGAAGAACAGGATGAACGAGTCGCTCAAGGAGATCGGATTCAAGAAGATATTTGACGTTGATAAGAATCTGCTTTCAAAGACGATGTGGTTTGAGGAGCAGGTTCTGGGAAACAATCAATCGGATTTTTTCCATTCGCGCCCCGTGGAATACAGTCGGAAATCAAAGAGTTTCGCGGCGGAAGAGTTGTTCTGATCTAACTCTAGTAGGTGATAAAGCCTAGAAAGAAATAAATGACCAAAGAATATTACTGGCTGAACTCCCACAGCCGCCTTTTCCTTGAACGGGGATACCTAGAGCCGGACACGACACCCGAGCAGAGAGTCAGACAAATAGCCGAGAATGCCGAGAAGATACTCAAAATAAAGGGCTTCGCAGACAAGTTCGAGGGTTATATGAGCAGGGGTTTTTACAGCCTTGCTACACCCGTATGGACTAACTTCGGAAACAAGCGCGGGCTTCCAGTTTCTTGCTTTGGGTCTTTCATTTCCGACAATATGGAGGCGATCCTTACCAAGGCGTCCGAAGTGGGCATCATGAGCAAGCTTGGTGGCGGCACGAGCGGCTTCTTTGGAGACCTCCGCCCGCGGGGAACAAAGATCAGCGTCGGAGGAGAGAGCAGCGGGGCCGTCCACTTCATGGAGATATTCGACAAGGTGGCGGAGGTGATCAGCCAGGGCAGCGCCAGAAGAGGATCATTTGCCGCCTACATGCCCATAGAACACTCGGACATAGATGAATTCCTTCAGATCAGGGGCGAAGGCCACAGTATCCAGAACATGAGCATCGGCGTGACGGTCACCGACAAGTTCATGAAGGATCTTGTGGAAGGAGACAAGGACAAGAGGAAGGTATGGGCCAAGGTCATACAGAAAAGGTTTGAGACGGGCTATCCCTACATCATGTTTGTTGACACCGCGAACAAGAATGCCCCGAAGGTTTACAAGGATAAAAAACTCAAGATAAAAGCCTCCAACCTCTGCGTCTCGCCGGACACAATTCTGCTCACCAGAGAGGGTGAAATCAGAATCGGCGACCACGAGGGCCGGGAGGTCGAGGTCTGGAACGGCAAACAGTGGTCAAAAACAAAGATCGCAAAGACGGGCGAAAACCAGAGGCTCATCAAGTTTAATTTCATCAAGAGAGAGTTTGACGACGAGGACACCGAGACCATCTATAGAAGCACCCTTTCTTGTACCGAGTACCACAAGTTCTACCTCAAGGACGGCCGCGAGGTCAGAGCCGGCGAACTCGAGCCCGGAGACACGCTCCTTCCCTTCATGAATGAACGTGGCAGAATGTTCAGGGCGGAGATCATAGACATAAAGGATGACGGATTCGGGGACACCTACTGCGTAAATGAACCGCTCGAACACAAAGCAGTCTTCAACGGCATACTCACGGGAAACTGCTCCGAAATCCAGCTCTTCTCTGACGAGGAAAACTCCTTCGTCTGCGTACTATCCAGCCTTAATCTGCTTCATTGGGATGAGATAAAGGAAACGGACGCCGTAGAAACTATGGTGCGATTCCTCGATGCAGTGTGCGAGGAGTTCATCAAAAAGACCGAGGGCGTGAAGTACATGGAGGCGGCCAGGAACTTTGCAATCAAACAGCGGGCTCTCGGAATGGGCGTCCTCGGATGGCACTCCTACCTGCAGAGCAAGATGATCGCATTTGAGAGCATGCAGGCGAAGCTTCTCAACACCGAAATCTGGAAAGTCATCAAGGAGAGATCCGATACAACTACAGAGGAGATGGCGAAGGAATACGGCGAACCCGAACTGCTCAAGGGATATGGAAGAAGAAATGTCACGACGCTCGCAGTTGCGCCGACGACATCGAGCAGTTTCATACTCGGTCAGGTCAGCCCCAGCATAGAGCCTCTCAACAGCAACTACTTTGTCAAGAACCTGGCCAAGGGCAAATTCACCTACAAAAACCCCTACCTCAAGGAGATCCTCAAGAAGCACGAGAGGAACGATGACGAGACATGGAAGAGCATTCTTGTCAAGGGCGGATCAGTCCAGCACCTCAACTTCCTCACGAAGGAGGAGAAGGACGTATTCAAGACCTTCGGCGAAATCAGCCAGAAGGAGATCGTCATCCAGGCAGCGCAACGACAGAAGTACATAGACCAGTCGCAATCGCTAAATCTGACGATCCCCCCCTCCGCGTCGCCGAAGGACGTCAACAGCCTTCTCATCGAGGGGTGGGAGATGGGAATCAAGACCTTCTACTACCAGCGTTCCGCCAACCCGGCCCAGGAACTCGCCAGATCAATCCTTACCTGTGCTTCGTGCGAGGCATGAAATGAATGCAATATCACGCTGGTTCTTCGGGACAGAGACGGATGCTGACGTTCCGAATTTGAAGGTCGTAAGGCTGGAGAAGGAGGCCAGGATTCCGGCCCGTTCCAACTCCACGGACGCAGGTGCCGATCTGTTCTCTACAGAGGATGTCATGATACACCCCGGCGACAGAAAGACCGTCGGCACGGGCATATCCATGGAAATGCCGGAAGGTCTATACGGCCGTGTCGCTCCCCGCTCGGGTCTCGCCTCCAAACATGGGATTGATGTTCTGGCGGGCGTCGTAGACAGCTCCTACAGAGGAGAGATAAAAGTAGTCCTTCTGAACACAGACAAGCACAACACGTTCCATGTCGAAAAAGGCGACAGAATAGCCCAACTAATAATAGAGAGCCATTTCAATCTGCCGTTCGTGGAATTCGATAGTCTTGGCGATTCAATCCGTGGCTCCGGAGGCTTCGGCTCCACTGGAAAATGAAGGATCACCTTCCATTTTTAGACAGAAGACTCTCAATCGGGTGGTTCAAGGATGTCGGCATGGGCGTCGTCGCCGGAGCCAGGATAGAGAAGGGAATATTCATAGAGGTGGCTCCGGTGGTGGTTTGCGATAACAACGCAATAGCCTCCGACAAGGAGGCTTTCAAATATGTCATAGCGTGGAACGACAAACTTGCAGTTCCCCTCGGATGGACGATGATATACAACCACAGCGACAACAACAACTGCGAGTTCTCGACGAACATCCACGACAGGCTCCTTGCAATAATGACCGTGAGGGAAATAGAACAAGGGGAACAGGTCACCGTAAACTACGGAATCCACTGGTTCTCCTCCAGGGGCATCAAAAAGGAATCTATATGACCAAAAATTGCCCCATATGCGGACAGAAAATGGACATATACACGAACGCCCACAAAAACCACCCGTTCGTGGACGACAAAATGTACCCCACCCTCTGCTTCACTTGCTATTTTGTCCCGAAGACCGAAGAGCAGAAGTATGGACCGGACGGGAGCATATCTGAAAATACAGACCTGCCTTACAGCCACAGAAACCTTCACACCGCCAAGGAAATCCATGAAATAGGAGCCTCTGATACCCTCTCGCAGGCCAAGAAATGCGTCCAGGCGGTCGTGGAGGCCTGCAAGGGGGTCAGAGAGGGCAAAAGGCCCAAGACGAGGCCAAAGGCCTCCTGGAATGTGCTGTAAGGCACCTAGATAAACCCATGGAATTCAAGGACTTTATAATAAGCGAGGACAAGGGCTATTTTGCCCAGAGGGTGGCCGACATCCTGAGCGCAATCCAGGACCTGAACGACAGCGCGGAGAACATGGGGGTGCGGCACCTTGTCTCCAACGCCGAGACCATAGTCAACCAGATTCGCAGGATAATCCACACCCACTGGCCGCAGAGCGAGGAGGACAAACTGTCCGTCCTTCAGAAGTGCGGGGTGGCCATAATGAAGGCGATTGAGGAGAAAGACGACCTCCGTGCCGTTCTGAAAGCCTGCCAGGAGAACATAGAGGACATCTCGGGCGAAGAGGGCAAGCCGGTCAACCGACTGGGGGACTGACCAAGTTTTCCAACCTGTTCAGTTCGGCCTTTATCTTTTCTAATTCTGCCTTCATTTCCCCGCATCTGTCCGAAACCTCCTCGGAATCGGCCCTGACGGCCACCTTGTGGGGATGCCGTGATTCATATAATCCGAATGCCATGAATGCCAGGGTCAGAACTATTAGTTTTCGCATTCTCGTATATATGACATGGAAGATGATATTGACGTCGACGACATATTTCAGAAGAAACCCAAAAAGATAAAATCCGGCAAGAAGGGCAAGAGAGTGGAACTTGAACTCGTCAAGAGCCTCAACGCCCGCTTCTCAAAAATTCTTTCCTCAAGCCCCGACATCGGAACCTTCAGTAGATCAGTGGGCAGCGGAAATCGATGGGGTCAAAATGTGCAGCTATCAAGAGCCGCCACCAACCTTTATTCGGGTGACATCGTATGCCCCGAGAGATTCAGATTCGTTCTGGAAAGCAAGGGAGGTTACAACGACATAGACCTTTGCTCGGCCTTTCAGGGAGGACAGAGCGAGATAGACGAGTTCCTGAAGCAGGTGTCGTCGGACTCCGAGAGGTGCAAGAGAAAGCCATTGCTCTTCTGGAAGAAGGACAGAAAGCCCAGAATTGCCTTCCTCAAATCCGAAGACATTGGGGAAGTAAAATTTGAATACTTGATGAAGTACCGCGAGTGGACGGCGGTGAGTTACGAAGACCTCATGAGCCTTGACGACGGTTTCTTTTTTACTTGACCGTCCATCCTTCCGCCCATATGTCCTTAATGCGGTCAAGCCTTTTTACTTTTTTCCCGAGGCAGTATTGCTTGCATGCATAGAGGGCCACCTCGTGCGTGGAGACATCGTGACGCTTCCTCTTTGGACCCTTGAGGCCGTGGAGCCACATGTAAAAGTGATAGACAGGATCGTCCTTCCCCTCAAACATCCCGTCCTTGGAGTTCCGGAGGAATGATATCGCCCGTTCGCGGTCGTATCTTATTGCGCACTTCGTCACGGCCGCTCCTATGGAACTCATTCCCCTCGGCATGAGTTCGACGACCCGCTCGAGAAGGTCTCCGTGGACGCCGAGGAACTTCTCCACCTCCTCGTCTCCGGCTCCGGTCACGCATTTTGCGACCCAGTATTCTTTGTTTTTTTCAGATATCATTGTTTTGCCTCACTCTGCCCATTGAGCCATTCGCCACGCCGGATGGTCTTCTTGGGGCAACTGCATGCTACGGTGTCTTTCGCACATTTTCAAGTACGAAGCCACGCACTTCGCCGCCTTGATGATCATCGGCTCCGTCCACTCCAGAGCGTTTTCTTCTGCCCACTCCCACGCCTGCACCTCCCGGTCAATCCTTCTTCCCGACTGACTTCCCACCACATGGCCGATTTCGTGAAGGGCGATTGCGTAGGTCACGGCGGTCCTCACCGGGGCTATCTTGATTCGCCTTTGCTTCCTCCACGCCCTGCCCCTGAAATAGCCCTCCTTCCACTCCACCGATATCCCGTGTGAAGAGACGAGGTTCTCCACATGTTCGGCGTAGGTCATTTCTTCTTTCCGATGATGACCCGGACGGATTCGGGAGCCTTTTCCTCATCAAACACGAGCATGGCCATCTTCCGCCCATCAAAGTCCACGGGAGAATACAGGCAGTTTTTTATTTTCTCCCTCGGAATCCATTCTGCCTCCGCCCCTTCGGGAGGCTCGCTTCCGAGGATCGCCCTTAGGCCCTCCGGTAAATCTTCCTTGATCCAGGCCGGCACGATTATCATTTTTTGTTCCTCCCCGTTATGGTGCATATCTCGGTCTCCACCCTTGACTTCTCGGAGAGATGGGGCGACCTCATGTCCTCCCACTCCTTCCTTTCCGTGCGCTTCCTTTCAAGGCTTGCCGCCACGGTCGCCTTCTTCTCTCTCACCCTCTGAATATCGCCTTGCAGGATTTCTAACTGCTTAATCTTGTCCCGCTCCGCAAGTTCGAGGCCCGTGGCGTCAAGTTCTATGTCTGCGATCTCGGAGTCCAGGTTTCGAAGTATCCCGTCTATCTCCTTCAGCTGGAGATCGGCCTCCTCGTGTTGCGATATGAGGCTTTTGAGCTTGGGAAGGTCTTCGGAACTGAGGCCGGAATCCCGGCCAGCCTCCTGCAACTCCTCGGCTTCGGATCCATCCTCGATTTCATCCTTCCGTGGACTCTCGGACATGTCTGCCTCTCCATGAATGGCCTTCAAGGCGGCGATTCTCTTCGAGGCCTTGGGGGTCAGCTTGTAGCCCTTGATGCCCTGGCTTACGCTGCCGTCCTCCGCTGTGTAATGCACCCGCTCAAGATAACCGGCGCTACGCAAGGCCATGGTCAATGCTCTCATGGCACCCTCCACCGAAGTGTAGGTTCCACCGCTCACCTCCCCGACGAATCTCTTGATGCCTAGGTTGTCAATTATTGAATTGGACGCCTCCGTCTTCCTGGCGTATCCGTTCGGAGCCACGACGCCCAGGGCGACAAGAGCCTTGTCCATCACTTCCTGGTCGGACATGAGCGCCGGCTCATCAAGGAGAAGAGTTGACACAAGCTGCCTTGAAGGCGATACCGTTTGGGCTATCATTTCCGGATCCGAACCACGCTTCAGCCGGTCAAGATCCTGCACGGCCTCCCTTATCTCGGCTTCGGCATCGGAATCAATATCGTTTGGCTCTTCGACTTCGACAAACTTTTGCGACTCTTCAACGACGCTGGATTCTCTTTTCAGAGCAAGGAGCGGAATGATCTTCGGCCTTGCATCAATCACATGGTCAATGAAAGCCTTGGGCAGTTCGATTGACTCGGGGATATCCAAGTTCATGGGGTTCACCCGCCGAAGCAATGCGAATAGCACGTGCACATCAACCTCGGCGGGAGGCAGAAGGGTGTACTCAAAGCACGAGTCATTGCCCGCAGGCTTGCACCACACCCTGATGCTCTTGCGTCCGCTTCGCTCCTCAATGCGTATCGCATGGAATCTTTCCCTGCCCTTTTTCTTGATCCGCCTTGAATCCCGCAAGGACCAGTCGCCCTCGTCCATTCCCGCGTTAGTGAGAATTTCCCTCAAAAGGCTCACCGTGGGTCCGGCGACCTTCTTCTCCGATCTCTTTATCGAACTCTCAAACAGTACGCGGAAGGCCGTGGCGATCGCCATTTTTGGCTCCTTTTTGCAAATCGGAACGGTTGATCAGGATCGGGAGGGAATCTTCCAGCCCATCTCCCATTCGAAGATGTCGGAATCCCTCTCCACAAGCTTGGAGACCCTCTTGTCGCTCACGTGG
>Ga0247843_1009023_pt1 | contig 11291 bp, 9 predicted proteins | sample LaCruzMarch2017__FD_192420 | JGI IMG/M metagenome (GOLD analysis project Ga0247843, IMG submission 192420) | Freshwater microbial communities from meromictic Lake La Cruz, Castile-La Mancha, Spain - LaCruzMarch2017_8m | ecosystem: Environmental > Aquatic > Freshwater > Lake | place: Spain...
GGTGAGTCCATGCACACACAAGATGACCTCATCGCACTCGGGATCACCCCACTCGCGATACGCCATACGGTGCAAACCAGCAGGACTGGTGCAAGTGACAGCATGTAAACGTGGTGACAGCATGATCGGGCTCCCTCAAATCAAACTCTGACAGTGAACAATCTTGTCTTATTGTAGTCCTTCCCCCACAACAACGCTGCGGTGCAGCATCATAAAAAAAGACCCGAGAAAACAGCTCTCGGGTCATCTTTTATCAACAGGTCTGATTATTTTTTGAGCATGCCTGCGTTACGTGCGTCTTCCATGACCAAAGGTTCTTTTTCTTTCATGAACGCGGGGATCTTGTCGAGTGGGATATCCACTAGCACAAACCCTCCATCCTCAAGACGCTTTTTCGTTGCAGGATCGGCATTCAACTTTGCCATGTAGTCAGACATTTTCTTTTGAACGTCGAGGGGGGTGCTCTTGGGCATTGCAATACCGCGATATGCACCATCAACCCAATTGAGTCCCAACTCTTTAAACGTCGGGACATCGGGCAGAGCCGGGTGTCGTTGCTCAGTCGCGACGGCAAGAGTTCGCACACGACTTTTTTGTTGAATCGCTAGAGGCAAATAACCCATCGCACCATCAACGTGCATCCCAATCAGCGATGAAATCAAATCACCGGTGCCTTTGAAAGGCACATAGTTCACTTTGACATCAGCGAGCTTATTCAGCCGTTCTGTCGCCATGTGATTAGCCGAATATTGCGCAGAACCAGCGAGTGTCATTTTGCCGGGATTTTTCTTGGCGGCGGCAATGAACTCTTGGTAAGTTTTATAGGGACTATCCGCCGAAACCATCAAGGCATCAGGGGTGAAGTGATAGTAATAGACAGAATTAATATCGTTTGTCTTGTACTGGGTGCCTTCTTGAAGAGGCTGCAACATAATGTGCGGAATGTTGACGCCAATGATGTTCGTGCCATCGTTGGGATAATTGTTGAGTTGGCTCCAAACTAGCGCACCACCTGCCCCAGCTCGGTTGATCACAACCATGGGCTGTTTATACTGTTTTGCGGAGATATCTGCCTGCAAGCGCGCCACGACATCTGATTCACCACCAGGTGGAAATGGAATAATGTACTGAACGGGTTTATCAGAAAACACTTGTGCAGAAGCTTGCGAGGCACCCAGCAACGCCACCGACACCAAGCCTACGATTGTGGCAATTTTTTTAACTTGCATTTTTTATATCTCCATTAAGCTTTTATTGATACTGACCCACTCCAAAAAGGAAAAACTAGGCGAGTTGAACATTACTTTACTCCGAGTTTGTTTTAAATACTCGAAATACACTAAAAAAGTTTTACATTTTCCTGTGAAAGCGTTTCATCTCTCTCATGCCAATAGCGCTTGCGTCGCATGGATTCGGGTTGAACGTCTAAGCCTTCCAAGCTTGATAGGACTGTGACAGCACCATGAATATCGGTACGCCAAAAATGAGCACGAGCACTTAACCAGCGCTGTTGCACTTCTAGCGCTGGATGAGAAAATCGATTGAGATATCCTGCTTGAGCAATCGCGTGAGAGGCTCCTGCAAACCGCACAAATGATTGTGATGAGGACGTCAGTGATCCATGATGTCCCACCAAAACGACGTCGGCAAAAGAGCGTCTTGAGTTGCTCTTCAGTGTCAAATCTGTAGACATCTCCAGCGGGGTGATAAACCGCTGCAATATCTCCTCTTCTTGTTTGATACCAATATCCCCGGTGAGCAATGCTGAGTGATAGATTCCGTGTATGTGCAAAACACAACTTTGCGTATTAGTACGTTTTTTATTGGTCGCTACTTTTTTCTTTAGTTGTGTTGGATTTTGGTTTTCAAGCATTTCAGAGGATTCATCTTGGGGATGTAGAAAGCTAAATCTCACACCATCCCAGTCCCAGAAATGTCCAGCAACGCATGAAGACATCTTGTTGGGTCGCTGTTGCGAGACGTCAATCGATACGGTCTGCGGGATCTTTGAAAGCCAACGCTCTAAATTAAAGCTGGAAAATACTTGTTCGACTGAAATTTCTTTCAATAGTCCGGACAAGCCCCCTGCATGATCCATATCTGAATGGGATATGACCAACGTATCAAGTTTCCTGACTCCCATGGCACGCATGACTGGCGCAACAACACGTTGCCCTGCATCACTCGACCCCACTTTAGGTCCAGTGTCGAACAACAGTGCATGATGCCGAGTTTTCACCAAGATGGCACTCCCTTGTCCGACATCGAGCGCGGACAACCACCACCCCCCATCGGGCATTCGCTCAGGCTGCCAAGATAGCGCTGGCAATATCAGTGTCCACCCCACCCACCTCAAGGGGACTCCAGGAGGTTGCAGGGCCCAACATAGACCTAAAACACTGAGTATCAACGCCCATAAAGGCATGGCCGCCACAGCAAAGGATGACCACGAAGCGTGCGCAAGCCAACTGACGGGAATCATGCATCCATCAAAAGCAACATGCGCAATCCATGCAGTCATCGACGCGAGCGCCGACATACCAGGCACACACGAAATCAATGCCGTCAACAGCGCGAACGGTGTCACGATGAAAGTCACAACAGGAATGGCAACCGCATTGGCGAGCGGAGATGAGATTGAAACCTGTTGAAATAAAAAAGCCAAGCTAGGGAGCATCGCAAGCGTAATGAGCCACTGTAATCGCGCTGACTCTCTGAGTAATTGCCAAAATCGAATGCGCAGTGACACCGACTCAGTCTGAATAGACTGCGCCTGAGATCCCACAAAGAACAATATTGCGACAGCGCCAAACGAAAGCCAGAATCCTGAAGAAATAGGCGACCAGGGATCAATCATCGTCACCACTGCGGCAGCTAAACACAAAATACCGGTCGCCTTGATCGGCAGACGTGCCATCATTGCCAGACCTGAAACCAACAACATAAAAAAAGTTCTTCGGGCAGGCACGCCCCAACCTGCGAGCAAACAATAGAGCCAGGCGACACCGAGCGCAGCGATACCCGCCATGACTTTTGCGGGAATATGCTCTCCAACTGCCCTTTCTCGCCAGCGCAGTCTTTTCCAGAGCCACAGCATTGAAAGACCACCAAAAGCGGCCAGCATAGTCACATGAGAACCACTGATTGATACAAGATGCGTAATTCCCGTTTTATTAAAAATATCCCAGTGTTCGGTCCTGACGCTATCCTGATCCCCGATCGCCAAGGCAATCAAGACCGCGCCATAGGTCATGTCCCCCACGTGTCGTCGCATTGCACCTCGAAGCTTTTGACGCGCCAGAGAAACGATCACTTGCATTGAATGAAAGCCATTCTCACTTAACAAGACAGGACGACCTCGTACGCGTCCGATCGCTCTTATATTTCGACTTAATAAATGTGCCTCATAATCAAAGCCATGAGGATTTAAGGCACCGCGGGGACGTTTAAAAATCAGTGCGGCTCGCCATTGTTGACCGGGCCTGACCTCCAAAGCTTGTTGCTCAGGAAGTGATTTTCGCCAAACAACTTGAATATGCCTTGGGATGCCTGAAGGAATCAGATCCTTTTTCGCCTCTGTCTGCACGATTGCCTCAAAGCGCAGACTATCACCTTGATCTTGCACCAAACCGTTAACGAGAAACGTCACTCGACTCACAACATTTTCTTGTTCAGCTGACAGACGGTCATTGAGTCTTAACTCTGCACGCCAACTTGACCATGTCAAAGACAATGTGAAAGCGCAGAGCAACACAGAAATGCGGACAATGAGCGCAAACCATCTATGAGGGCAAAGACGAACCAAAAAAAATAGAATTACTACCGATAATATAGATATGGCAGACAAACCAAATAGCATCAACCTGTCAGGCAATACCGATAAAGTCTGTAAATAAACGGCCGCCGCGACGATTGAGAGCGCAATCAGTCTGCCCATCTGATCTCCGGTGAAACACTACATAGTGCAACACCTTGACAGATTGCCCGCTGCTATAAGATAAAAATATCAGCGAGGAACATTACGTACTAAAAGGAAACTCAAGATGGCACTCGAGTCCTTGCGTGACACCATTTTTTAAAATAAGTATTCCGCCGTGCTGCTCGACAATACTTCGGGCAATGGTCAATCCCAAACCCGTACCACCATGATCACGATTTCGTGAGACTTCGAGTCGATAGAACGGATCAAACAATCGCTCAAGTTCTTCAGTCGGAACACCCGGCCCCTCATCACTCACCACGATGTGCAAAGAGTTAGGGGATTGCATCACACTCACTCGCGCCACACCACCATACTTGATTGCATTTTCAATTAAATTGGAAAGACATCGTTTGATCGACTGTTGTCGACATAAAAAAGGGCTCGTTGCCCGACCATTGATTTCAATGGTCTGCCCTCCCTCCTTGGCATCGTCTTGTAGGCTTTCAAGCAAGGCGTTGATGTCCAGACGCTTTAAAGACTCGGTGGTTTCCAAACCCCGCATAAAAGAAAGCGTATCCGTCACCATGTCCTCGAGCTCAGTTAAATCACGAATAAATTTGCTGCGGATCGGCTCATCGTCAAGCAATTCTGCTCTGAGCCTTAATCGAGTAATGGGGGTTTTCAAGTCATGCGACATTGCTGCAAGAATGCGAGTCCGATCGTGCAGATAGCGCGACAATTTCGCCTGCATGCCATTTAGCGCACGCGCGGCTTGAACGACTTCGAGCGGACCTTTCTCGAGCAATGGAGGACGGTCAATATTTTTACCTAATTCAATTGCGGCCAAGGAGAACTGTTTAAGCGGTCTTGTGACCCAACGAACGCCAAAAATTGCAAGAATCACCACGGCAATCAATAAAATAAGCGCGCTTAGTAAAGCCCTATAGGGCCAAGACCATGCCTCTGGTTGGAGTTGAGAATCAAAGCTGACCCAGTTGCCGTCATCGAGCCGTATCTGAACCAAAACAGATGAGGTCAAGCTGGCACGGTGACGTCCTGCCGAGGGTGTCTGAGGGTTGGCGACTCCGGCGCCTTGGGTGCGACCATGCATCATGCCGGGCTGCCAAACACCATCATTGAAACGTGCTACACCCGTTGGCTCGAGAACAACCAACCGTATCTCACGCTCTCGGCCAAGTGCTCTGCGTAATATCGAAGTTAAAAAAACAGACTGGGCTGATTCGCTAGCAACAGGCTGATCGACATTTGATAAAGAAGGTGCCACTGGACTGATCGAAATACGCATGACGGGAGAGCTCAGAAGCTTCACTAGGCGTTGACGCTCAGATATAGTGACGGTGTCAAACAGAATGACTGTGTCAGCGATACGCCGGACAGATTGGACGCCGCTGATACGCGATAAGAACTCACCTCGATCATGTAAAACAATGGTCAGACTTATGCCCTGCGCAACGATCAGACCGACGATAAAAACGATGACCAGACGGCTAAATAATGAGCGAGGCAAAAATTTCATTCTTTTTCCATGGTGACTTCAGCCGCCAATACATAGCCTTCACCACGCGCTGTTTTAATGATAGCGGGATCTTTTGGAGGGTCATTTAAGCGTCTTCTCAAACGACTCACCTGAAGATCAATACTTCGGTCAAAGGGACCCGCATCACGTGATTGCGTCAACTCAATCAATTGATCTCGATTCAGCACACGATGAGGGTGATCAAGAAAAATTCGTAATAATTTGAAATCAGTCCCACTTAAGGCAATCGATACACCGTCTGGGGATAGCAAGTTTCTTGTCGAGATATCCAACGTCCATCCGGAAAAGTGAAACAGCTTGGCTTGGTCAGGTTTTAAGTTCGAGGGCAAGGCACGCGAACGACGCAAAATGCTCTTGATCCGCGCCACCAACTCCCTGGGACTGAAGGGCTTTGCTAAATAGTCGTCCGCACCCATTTCTAAGCCGACGATGCGGTCGACTTCGTCGCTTCGGGCCGTCAGCATCAGGATCGGGATATCTGACTGCGCTCTGATTTCACGACATAAAAGCAGCCCGTCTTCGCCAGGCAACATGAGATCCAGAATAATCAAGTCAGGCGCAGTACGAGACAACATGCTGCGCATGGCATGGCCATCAGCAGCCACGCTGGTGCGATAGCCTTGTTTATGTAGATATTCGCTCAGCAAGTCTCTGATATCGCGATCATCGTCAACGATAAGAATGTGATCCATGGCGTGCATCATGCCACTCTGACTCCCTCGAAAACAGTGATACTGAGGACTTAATTGTATTGCAATGTATCAAATGATCATTTTCATCCACTAGGTTACAAAAATCCTGTGAAGCGACATAAAAATTCATGTCTGAGCTGATTCAATAAGACCTATCCGCTGGACAACATTGATCTGAGCGGTGACGACATCTCAAAAGGAAATCCTTCATGAAAAGCACACGCAACTTAGCAACATCGATTTTGCTCGCACTGAGCACCACATTAGCCTTTGCCAGCGCGAACGCTCAACCAAACGCAGCACAGCCTAATGATGTCTCAACACCTCCGTCTGCTAACACTCCCGCAACAGGCTCAGGCATGGGTCAAGGTCGTGGCATGCATCATGGTATGGGTATGGATCACGGAATGAAAGGCCAGCGCTCTGAGATGAGCAAACTGATGACGTCCGAGGAACGCACGGAAATGCGCTCCAAGATGCAAGCAGCTCAGACACCGGAGGAGCGTCAAGCATTACGCACAAGCATGCGTACAGAAATGCAAAAGCGTGCCCAGGAAAAAGGGATATCGATGCCCGCTCATCCGGGTGGACGTCAGCAACAAAACTGTCATCAGGCAGGTTAATTCAAGCGATTGCTTGCAGCGAGTCTTGCTAATCCTGGCAAGACTCGCATTGCCGTACTGGCAGTCTCATCGAGCACGCAACACTCAGAAACGCCTCTCAATTGAGAGAGCGTTTGGGCAATCTGTACAACCTGATGAGGCTCGTTGCGCCGATTGTCATGTAACCATGCTGGCGCAATGTCTGGTGAGTCCGTTTCTAAAACAATCGCGCTGAGCGGTAACTCAACCGCTAAACGACGAATTTGCAACGCACGTGGATAGGTCATCGCACCTCCAAAACCCAGTGCAAAACCTTGTTCAACAAACTGATTGGCTTGTTGCAGGCTGCCATTAAAAGCATGCGCAATTCCTCCCCGAACTGCGCTACGACGCAAATACTTGAGTATGACGTCCTGTGCGCGCCTGACATGCAAAATCACCGGTAAATTAAATTCGCAAGCGAGTGCAAGTTGAGCCTCATAAAAATATTCTTGTTTTGCGCGCTCAGCACCTGTTGAGATTTCAGAAACAAAAAAATCGAGACCGATCTCTCCAACAGCCAATAGTTTTGGATCGTCCTGATATTTGGTCAGGACACGGTGCAGTTGATCCAAGTCCTGCAGCGTAGCGTGTTGCACATACAGAGGATGAATCCCTAGAGCAAAAAACCCTTGGGGAAAATGGTGCGCCAGATCCCTGACCTGTTCAAAATTTGCATATTCGACTGAGGGAATCACAATCGCAGAGAGATTCGCTTGTTGAGCGCGAGCGATCACGTCCTGACGATCTACGTCGAAATCTTTAGCATCAAGATGACAATGTGTGTCAAAGCGCATCGACCAGTCGCCCAGCATCCATATGCAAACGTCGATCTGCGAGCGCGGCTAACTCGGGGTCATGCGTCACGATTAAAAATGCTGTTTTTGACTCAGCATTGACCTGCTTTAATAGTTTGAACATCTGATGGGCGGTGTGACGATCCAGATTGCCTGTTGGTTCGTCAGCAAGGATACAAGCGGGCCGCGCAACCAGTGCACGCGCAAGTGCGACGCGCTGACGTTCGCCGCCGGACAACTGACCGGGATAATGCGTCGTGCGCGCCGACAAACCCACCAACTCTAAGACCTTGAGCGCCTCAGTGCGGGCGAAATCTCTCGTTTCACGACGCACGATGAGAGGCATGGCGACATTGTCAAGCGCAGTAAACTCAGGCAAGAGGTGATGAAACTGGTACACAAAACCAAGTTCGCGATTACGTAAACGGCTTCGAGCGGATTCGCTCAAGCCTTCGGAGGTCTGTCCAGCAATCATGATGGAACCTGAGCTCGGCATGTCCAGCAAGCCAAGCGCATGCAGCAGCGTACTTTTACCAGAACCAGAGGCGCCGATCACGGCTACCAACTCACCTCTGGCGATACTCAGACTCACGTCACACAACACATCAATCCTGGCGTTGTCATCATCGTAGTGTTTGGATATCTGTTTTGCTTGCAGTGCAACATCAGTCATGACGTAAGACCTCCGCAGGCTGGAGTCGCGAAGCGCGCCAACTTGGATATAAGGTCGCAAGCAACGACATGATCAACGAGGTCACTCCAATGGTGGTGATGTCAGAAAGCTGAGGATCCGAAGGCAAGGCGTTGATGAAATAAATTTCACGGGGTAAAAACTGAACACCGATCATGCGCTCAATCGCAGGCACAAGGACGTCCACATTGAAGGCGATCGCCACCCCGCCCAACACCCCCAGAAGGGTACCGACAACACCGATCAACGCCCCTTGGACAAGAAATATGCGCGCAATTTCACCGGGAGTGGCACCAAAACTTCGCAAAATGGCAATGTCCGACTGCTTGTCCTTGACGGCCATCACCAGTGAAGACAATAAATTAAAAGCGGCCACCGCAACGATCAAGGTCAAAATCAAAAACATCATGCGTTTTTCTGTCTGAACAGCGGCAAACCAAGTCCTATTGTTACGAGACCAGTCAGCAATCGCCACATTGCGAGGAAGAAGAGCAATAAGTGATTGGGCGATTTCGGGTGCACGATGCATGTCCGTGACGCGCAATCGGACCCCTGCCATGCCTCCATCTCTAAACATGTTGGCCGCATCCGTCGCATCCACGAAAGCGAGCGAAGAGTCATACTCGTAATGTCCCGAGCGAAAAGTACCTAAAAGGGTAAATTGACGCATCCTAGGCGTAAAGCCCGCAGGACTGATACTGGCGGCGGGGGCAAGCATCATAACGGTCTGCCCGATCCTGACCTGCAATATATCAGCGAGTTCTTGGCCTAGAACGATGCCAAACGCTCCGGGCTTGAGGTCTGTCATTTTGCCTCTGACCATTTGACTTCCCGCCTCGGAGACCTCTTTTTCAGCGACAGGATCAATACCCCTCACTTGAACACCACGCAATTCTTGCCCTCGCATCAACATTGCCTGCGCCGCGACGAAAGGAGCGGCCCCGATTACCTGGGGTGATTGACGCGCCTGTTTAGCCAGATCGGACCATTCATCAAGAACCTTGAGAGGTTCAACGCCTGGAACATAGATTTCGATGTGCGGTAAAACCGACAACATACGGTCTCGCACTTCTTTTTGAAAACCGTTCATGACCGACAATACGACGATCAAGGCCGCAACGCCAAGCGCGATGCCAACCATCGAAGTCCCAGCGACAAACGAGACAAAGCCATCACGTTTTCCGCCTCGGGCACGAGAACGCGTCAAGCCCGCGTAGCGGGCGCCAATCCAGAGTTCGTAGGGTAGTTTAAACACCTAAGCATTATCGCATCAAACCCCCATCATGGCACTCCTCCCACTACAATTCGAACTATGCATCTGATTATCAACGGCGCATTGCCGCCCCAAAACGTCGCCCCTGATCTTGCTCCTCACCTGCGTGAGCATTGTCCCGCTTTGATCGAACGATTAAAGCGAAACCTCGCGACCGAGGTAAAGTGCCCACCTGAAGAAACAGGCTGTACAGCGCAAGAGTTTCTAGCGCTTACTGCGCTTGGATTTGTCCCGCCTGCTGGGCAGACCCTGAGCAGCGGCTTTGGTCCACTCAGAGCAGGCATTTCAGCACCAAACGAGCAGGTCTGGGTGGCTGATCTCTGTTCTGTCGCGATCGGTCGCGAGGGCGCCAAACTTGCCTTTCCAGAGTCACTTCATTTAAATGCCGAACACGCTGATGCCTTATTTGAGGCAGTTAAGCCTCTTTGGGCCGATAGCGAGATTTCTGCCTTGCCCATCGCTCATGGTCGCTGGCGAGTTTGGTTGGCCCAAGAGGCTCGGTTGACCTCCATCACACCGGCGGCGGTATCACTATTGTCTGTATCGGATTGGTGGCCACAAGATGACACAATGAAAGCCTGGCGAAAACTGCTCAATGAGATACAAATGGTTTGGCATCACCACCCCGTGAATGCGCAACGCGCCGATCAAGGACTCGAGCCAATCAATAGTTTGTGGCTTTATGGGGGATCAAGGGGCTGGAAAGCGCCTAATCAAGACTCAAGCGTCATTCATTACGACAAGCTGACTAAGTCATTTTTAGAGTCCGATTGGGCAAACTGGATCGCACAACTCCAAACGCTTTCTCATTATTTGGAAGCCTTACCTGCGCAAGCCTCTCTCACGCTCCTTGGTGAACGCAGGGCAGTTCGCCTAACGGCCCCTCAACAACGCTGGTGGCATACCCTGTTGCCTCGACGCAATCAAGACTGGATGACATGGTGGACACGCCCAAACTAACCGTACGCCCCTCAGAGCTCGCCACCACCCAGCACCTCGAGTCCGCCGGGATACATCCCCTGCTTGCTCGGCTCTGGGCGTCTCGAGGCGTTAAACGACAAGAAGATGTCCTGCTTGACTGGCCAGCCTTACTCGCGCCTAGTACCTTAACGCAAGCGATCAAAGCCGCCTCTTTATTGGCCGACGCAATTCAATCGGGTCAACGCATGCTCATTGTGGCTGATTACGATTGTGACGGCGCAACAGCCTGTGCGGTTGCCATGCGTGCCTTGACTGAAATGGGTGCGAACGTCGATTTTCTCGTGCCCAACCGCTTTGAAACAGGCTATGGACTCTCGCCGGCTGTGGTTGAACTTGCCGTTAAACACGTATCTGGTCGTCCAGACCTGCTAATCACGGTTGATAACGGAATTGCGAGTGTCGAGGGTGTAGCGGCCGCCAATGCGCTGGGTATTGGCGTGATCGTGACGGACCATCACCTGCCGGGCGATGAATTGCCAAACGCATTAGCGATTGTCAATCCTAATCAACCTGGTTGCTCGTTTCCCTCAAAAAATTTAGCGGGCGTTGGCGTGATTTTTTATCTCATGCTCGCCTTACGTGCCGAGTTCCGAACACGAGGTCATTATCCTGCGAACGGCGGCCCACGACTCGATGCGCTCGCCGATCTGGTGGCTCTTGGCACGGTCGCAGACGTGGTCAAGCTCGACGCAAACAATCGGCTGCTTGTGACGCGAGGCCTAGAGCGGATGCGTCG